>Ga0214917_10005601_pt1 | contig 13356 bp, 11 predicted proteins | sample LL_1208_BB_MetaG_FD_177983 | JGI IMG/M metagenome (GOLD analysis project Ga0214917, IMG submission 177983) | Freshwater microbial communities from Lake Lanier, Atlanta, Georgia, United States - LL_1208_BB | ecosystem: Environmental > Aquatic > Freshwater > Lake | place: USA: Georgia | collected... | reverse complement strand
GTCGTGCTTTCCCCCACTTCTCCAGATCCTGCACTCTATATTGTGTCGGAATCAGAGGTCACATGTATGCGAGTTTCCGGCGGCGGACATTCCGGTGATGTGAACGTTCAATTGCTGAGCGCAGATGGATCTCATGGAGCTCCTCGCCCCCAGATGGCCACATTCTCCTCCCTCTCATCGAGTCTGCTTGTAGGACGTGACGATACAATTTTCGGGTTCGTTGCGGATCAGGGAAACGTTAGTGCTTTCCCGATCCTCGACGAATCAAACGAGATTGAAAAAATTGACTCCTGGAAACAGTATGTCGCAGTTGTTTCAAAACAAGGTCCGAATCGACAGCTCAATATTTGTTATTCAAATCCGCGGTTTCTGGCCCATTCTTCTCCCCTAACAGATGAAGAAGTGATTGTGGTTCCGGGTGCTTTCGATGGCCACTGTGTTGTCGTTTTCGGAAGACGTCAAAACACTTTCTCAGTCTCGCTTTATCGTGAAAAACCTCTTCTCGATCAGCTTCATTTACTGCAAGAAAAAGGTCTTTATGAATGGGCTATTGAGATAGCTCAACGCGAGGAGGAACCGGTCGATGTGATTCACGACATATATCGTGCGTATGCGGACTCTTACCTGGTAAAGGGGGAATACGAGAAAGCTGCAGCGATCTTTATGCGAACAATAGATGAAGAGTTACCGATAGAAACGTCGTATGTGGTTTCAAAAATTTTGCTGGATAAAAGTTTCCGCAATTTGAATGCCGTGAAACAAGTGGCACAGTTCTTGAAGAAGCTTCATCAAGCAGCAGACAAGAAAGCTAGGAATGTCATTGTTCACAAAGATCATACAGTGTTGATGATCCTCTGCTTTGATGCTCTCGGAGATACTCAAAGTATTCGCGAAGTTTGTCGATCAATCGCAGCCTCCAATTTGGTCGATATGTTGAACGACATTCCAACGATGCTCGACATTGTGTCGAAAGAAGAATTATTGCGAGTGTTTAATTCATCCGTTGTCGAAGCTCGTCGACTTTTCGAGGTACTTATTGACTCTCAAAGAACGTCCGATTTATTGGCAATCGTCGTCAGGAAGCCCGAAATGGACCCAAAGCGAATTGTTGAGGTCATGAGAGATTCGAGGACTGTAAAACGTGTTATCACTCAGTTGTTAATTGATGGTGAAGAATCGCTTGCAACTCTTTTTGCTGACGATGTCACCACTCTTGTCCATTCTGAATTTTGTCGCACCAAAAGTACTTTGTCGACAGTCACCAAGTTGACAATGGACCCGGAATCATCGGTGTTGTCGAAAGAAGTGTTGCTTGTGATGTTGGAGGTTACGCTTCGTGCGAAAACGGCTTCATGCAAAGATTTGGTTAAAATATTGATTACCAAAAATCTCGCTCTAGAAGCCATGACATTGTGCAAACTCTTTGGTGCTCCTGCGAACATTGTGTTACAACTTGCGGCAGCTATCTCCAGCCCATATGAAGCTCTAGCGTACCCCGCGATCAATTTAACAGAAGTGACATCAACGATTCCAACGACACAAGATTTGACGTTGCTCTCGATTGCTATTCAGAAAAAACTAGGACAGAAATCAGAGTGGGGATCGGTAAGAAGTGTAGGCACAACTCCCGTGACAGTTCTTCTCGACACTGTGGATGAAGGGTCGACATTTGTTAACATCAAGAGTAGAATTCTTGATGAATTTATTGCTCTCGAAAAAACCATTGCGGAAAGTGAATCGCGAAGTAGGAATGATTCAATTGAATGTGATCGCATGAAATCGGAGATTGCAACGATACGTAAGCGTCCGATAGTTCACCAGTTTGGTCGTCCATGTGCACTATGTAAGGCACCCATCACAGACATGCCCGCAGTGTTCTACCGATGTATGCACGGGTACCATTTGCACTGTGCGTCGCCGGATCAGAATGGGAACGTTACAACTGACTGTCTCGTTTGCCAGACGGAATCGCGCCATCATTTGAATGTGTTGAACCAAAGGAAAGACTCGATTAGGAACGCGGATGATCTCTTCAAATGTATGGCTGGAAGCAGTGGTAAGAGATTCGAGGTCGCCATGGCGTATCTCGGACATGGATTGTTTACGTAGATCTATAGTACAAACAATTTGGCTTTGCACCATTATACAATACACTCTAATTAGGAACCCCGAGGGTGGAAAAAATTGTGAGTCGACGGAACAGGTCCTAGGGGCGAATACGCGTTCTGACTACTCAGATAATTCAGGAATCTGTTTGGAGTCGGGGTCATGGGAGGTGATATAAAATGAGGTGGTGGTGAGTATCCTCGAGAAAGATCAAGGCATGTCATTGCGTGTGGATGAAATGCTGGGATCACAGGTTGCGCGTGCTGCACAAACGCAATTGGTTGGTGCTGGTAGATTGGGTCATGCGTCACAACTGTTGGCGGAACAAACGTACGTTTTCTCAATCGATTAGCGGTGGGCCAATCTGGACCATTATAAGTCGCACGAACCGCTTCCTTGTCTTCGGGAGGTAAATCGCGGATGAAGTCTTCGATGATGTCGATTGGAGATCGTTTGATACCTGCTCTGCTACCCCTTCGTGTTGAAAGTTTTCGAGGAAGCTGGAACGATTCGTGGTTAGGTAGTTCATCCGAAGATGGCGACGAAATACTTCCGGGTGGCAGTCTCCGACTTTTACGAGTAGAAGTTGATGCTGCTCGTTTCTGAGTAGATACTTTCGGAGTGACGTCGGTGTACGTTGTCCACGGTGTTCTCAGACTGTTGCGTCGATCTCTCGACGGTAATATATCACGCATAACAACTAGAAGAGCAAGAAATGGCGAGAAAGAAAGTATCCCAACTCAAATCACTTCTAACTGAGTCTTTGGTCATAATAGAGTTGTCAAAAAATGAGTCTCTGGAATCGCCGCAGATATATCCAAAACGAATTCAGGTAATCGAACATGACGAGGTTCCGGAAGAGGTTCCGAGTCGGGGGAATCCGAATCGCCTCTGAAAACATAGGCGGGGAAATCCCATTTCTCAGGTTGACCCCAATGAGCCGTTTGTGCTTCTATTGGTAATTCTGACCAATTGAATGGACCAACTGTATTGTTCCATAATGGTGCCGAAACCATTACAACAGCATCTTGTGTCATCAAGTCAGCGCTTGTTACTTTAAGGTCTAAAGCGCCATAGGCCATCACAGGACCGCATTTCCTATACTCTTTGGAATTCAGTGGTAATTTGGGGTCAATATCGTATCGACCTGCAAGTTGGTTTTTCGGGCAATTGTGTGTGTGTAAGTACGTCGCGTTCATTACATCCCACATATTCAAAGACATGATGGATCGCATAGATTCAACATTCTCAACCGCGGAATGAAGAGCGGAGAAAATTCGTGCGCGAGGACATTTTGCATGCTCAAACCATTCACCATGAAGTCGCGATGCCGCAGTGTATCCAGAAACGTTGGCGATCAGAGAGTAGTACGGACGATTGTAACTTGCCCAATAAGATTCCTCAAACAAGAAACTGGTCTTGTCGTGTCCCACGACAAGTCCAGGTGCTTGTTCGATGATCCAAAGAACATCACTTGGTGGTTCGGGTTTTTCATTTCCTTTTCGCCATTCATCACGCCAACTCATGAATGGTTTATAGTCCACAATTATCCACTGATTGTTGTAAGTGCCAGAATTCTCGCGTGAAAAAGTATCAAACCATTCAGAGCCTGAATTCGACATCACGGATGCAACAATTGACCGAACAACTGTTGTGACCGAATCTGGTTGCACGTACTTCCGCAACCGTTTACGGGAAAGACATTCATTGGTAGTTTCCGTGATCAAGATCTGGGAGTCGTAGGCTGTCACCCAGTCGTCGGTGGAACTCAAATACCCAGGGTAACTGGACATGGAAAATTTCTTGTTCACAAAAGAGGGATGCGATGAAACGTCCGGGAACGAAAACGATTTATAGATCCGTAGCATTTCTCCGTAAGAAGTCCATGTGTTATGGGAAGCTAGAATATCAACTTTCCGGGGATTAGATGCATGCACGAGTTTAACCAAAGATGAACATTTGGTTTTCTCTGCGTATATGTGAGGACCGATTCGAAGGTCATCAATTTCGGCCATCGACAAACCTGCAGAAGCCGCCGTTTCATCTTCAGGAGGATTTGTGGTTTTATCCGTGTATCTTCCGGTATTCACCGATTCATTCTCTGCTGCAACTGAGCCCGCAATTTCCCCAAGCTCACTGTTGGAATTCAGCTCGTACAGTGCCATATACGTAACCGGGTAATAGGGCCAAAGCATGTCGTCATAATCATCGGTTGGAGAGAAGTTTGCTTGACGTTTATTTTTCTCAAGCAGGGAAATCATCTCGGATTGTCTCGCTTTCAAACCGTCCATAATCCCGTCCAGCCGAGCTAACGACAAGCCTATCTGAAACCAGTATGGATCATCCCTCCAATGCGCGCAGGACTGAGCGCGCATGTAGTTGTACTGCGCACTGAGGAACTCGTATATGTACTGATTCTGTCGTGGCTTTGACCATACTACATTGTATATTTGCTGAACGATTCGTTTGGCTGTCAAGTATCCTTCGGCCAATCCCAGACCGTAGAAGTAGTCTCTATCACTCGCGGCGGCGTTGTTAAGGGGGATCGTAAATACAGTGAGTCGTCCCTGACCAATGGTGAGGATTGAGTCGAGAAACGTTCCACGAACAATGGGTTGTGAGGTGAGGTTGGATTGAGAAATAGTGAAGGCGGAAATCGGATGAGAAGGACCATCGTCATCGTCGTCAATCACAGTTGTGCGATTCGTATCGAGGTAAATGAAAACCGACTCTTTCGTTGATGAAGAGAAAGAGTGATGAATAGAGATGGCAAGGATTGGTAAGAGTGAATGCATCGGGAACTAGGTAGACGTGGGAGAGTGAAAAGAGGGGAGGAAATATACTAGGATGGCTCGCGGGGTTTACCGCAACAAATACAGTCCGTTGGGGTCCTTGGGATATGGCCAAACATGAGATGACGGTACCGACGCATTTCTCCAAGTTCATGGGTGGATTCGCGAGGCGATCGAGCGCATGCATATTTGTTCCAGTGAATTAGGAGACCAATACTGGGAGACATGGCAGGAAAAGTATTGAGGAATTTCCTATATGAATCGATCGCATGGTCCAACATATTGGAGCGCGAATAACTCAGCGAGGATAGTAGATGTAACCAAGCAGGATGGCAGGGGGTGTTCTTGCCGAATTTTTGAATTTGATTCACAAACTGTCTAGAGTCCCCTTGGCTGAATAGATTCATCAAACCGGAATTTGAGGATGAGTTCGATTCAAGTATAGCATCGAATTCAATAAGTGAGACCAAGTTTATCGGACAGCGTCCAGCAACTTTGAACTGAGAAATAAAGTCATCGTCCACGCAAGCAATCACGGATTCCAAAAAGCGGGGAATCCGAAGCTTTGGAGGAATACGCAAAGGTAGCATGGCTTCGCATTGAGGACATCGCACCAAACGATAATAGGTTTCGGGGCTCATGCAATCGGCATCGTGGGCCCGCTTCTTCGAAGTCTCCACTTGACTCCCACTCTCAAGGGGTTCCAGTATATTTTCGATCCTTGTGCTTATTTCATTTGGTTCTATGAGAGGTAGACATACTCTATCCGATGATTGCGAGTTTACCTCGGGGAAATCAACGCCGCCATATATATCCGATGCATCATTGGGGGTGTCGTTGATGCTACGAATGTAATCAATGAATGAAATTTTTGTCATCTTGAACGCGGTACAACCAGAATATACCATATCAATGTACGCGGTTTCTGGGGCTTACATGAATATTCATCGTCTTCCAGGATGAGTGAACTGGATGGTAACGGCCCGGAGCTAAACATTCATTTCGATCATAATCGGTCGATCCGCCAAATGATTCGAGACGATCAATCCTATAATGATTTGTTCGAACAACATCGTTCAGAAATCCTGAGAATTCTCTCAGGATATAAAAACGCACGAACGTCGTTGTTTCAAGAGATGCAGAAATCACGTGATGAGCGCATTAGATTTGTTGCTGAAAAGATGAGGGATTTGAAGGAAAGTTACACCGCGGATTTATTGAAGGGCGAATCCGAAGCGAGTTCCCTTAGATCAAAGCTCCTGATTGAATGTAGCAACCGTGTCGACGGAATCTCGGAAGAGATGCAAAAAGCATTTGGTGAGCAAATCAACCAACATCTGCGGGATTTACGATCAGTGTATGAAAGAGCTTCTGAAAATCTACAGAATCACATCGTAAGTCAGCAAAAAGCCAATCTGTCACAGATAGAAGGAGTCAAAAATGTAATAAGGCGGACACGAGAAGAACTCGATTCTGTTAGGAATTCGATTCGCTCAGCGGAAGGGGAGATAGTATCAGACGAAACGATTCATTCCTCGAAGATAAAATACCAGCAACTGATAGATGAGGTATTCGAAGCTGACCGAGAAAGCTTGGCGGTTAAGAATTTCAAGAAGGCATGCGCTGCTGCATCCGCGAAGTTGCATGATATACAATCGAACATCGACCGGATACAACAAACAAGGCAGGTTGGAAAAGAAAATTAACAAAATTTCATGAAAAACTGAGAATGGAAAGACGAAACACGATACCTCATGGCTAATATCTAAACTTCGTCCACCATACAAATAGATTCTCTCGAGTGATCCCCCTCGTTTGGTGTTTTCCCTTGGCCTATTGTGCCATGAATCATCCTAGTCCTCACTCGAGCCTAAATGACCCTCACTCCTCAAAACGATCCGGCATTCGGTATGGTACAAGTCAATCACCATCACTCTGTATGATAATCCTAGAGAAACGGGCGGCCGAAGCAAAACGGATACTTACAAAATATCCCGATAGAATACCGGTCATCGTCGAAAAAGCTGCAAGATCTACACTCCCTGAAATCGACAAGAAGAAATTCCTCGTTCCAGGGTCGATGCTTTGTGGTGAATTCAAGTATATCATTCACAAGCATCTCACACAGCAGCTCGCAGGTACTATGGATGCCCTTTCAGCTGAACAGACCCTCTATTTATTCGTCAGGAATACCCCTCCGCGGACAGGTATGTTCCAGATTGAGTCGTCCTACTCCCAACATATCTAGGTGCGTTGATGTCAGAGTTGTACGAGGCGTTCAAGGATTCAGACGGCTTCCTCTATATGATATATAGTGCCGAGAATACTCTGGGGAAGGATTGCTCCCAGAGATAGAAAACAAGGCTGAGTAAATTCGATATGCCGTTTGGGAAAGTCGGTTATAATCGTTGCAGCGCGTACATCGTGATGAGAATTGGACGCGCGATTAATATTCACGTACCAGATCAATTTTGATATTCATAGATAAAGGCGGCTCGATCCTGGCTGTTTACAGTAGAGTACAATTCAGTCAGGAAAAAAATTATGGGTAAGACGTCTAAGAGAGGCTGGAGAAACATCAAGTTGACTGAGGAGATGACCACGATGGCATCCAAATCAGATGCGGCCGAACTCGATTCGCGCGCTGATACTCTCTTCACTTTGGATTCCTCAGGATCTAAGGAAGGAATCTCCAAAAAAGTTCTTCGCGAAATCGCGCTACAGAACAAGCACAGCAAGCCAGCCGCTGCCCTATCCGAGTTACCCCTTTTGAAAAAAGCGCTGAAGACCGTGTCGAGGCCGATTAAGCGCCAAAACACCAACAAGAAGACTCTCACAGATTTGTGGGCGGACGAATCGCTCCCTAAAAATCCACGAAGTCTGTTGCCTAGTTCAATACTTCGCCGCGAGTCGTTCGCACCAGCTGTTGTTCCTACAGGTCGCGCTCTCTCGGTAAACCCTGTGAAGTCGGAGTTTGAGCAACTGATTGTGCAATCAGCTGAGAAGTTAACAGCACCCAAGACGGAAGTCAAGGCACCCGTTTCATCTGCCGAGACACAGAATGAGCCTAATTCAGTACCTGCCGTCTCTGAGACAGCCGGTGAGAAAGTTCCCGAGGGTCGTAAAACGAAGGCACAGCGATTGAAGGAGAAGGCCCACAAACAGCTCATGAAGGAGCACGAGATACGTCGAAAGGAGAAGGAACTTCGCCGGCTTGAACACGACAAGACTGGCCGAATCGCAAAGAAGCAGGCAATCGAAGAGCGAAGAGCACAGAAACTGAAGACTACAGCCCAGCGAATAGTCGCTCAAGCTTCTGGTCAGTACACGCTTCCACGTGGTGCTGGTGGACGGCTCGTTGCCGCCGAAGAATCGGTGCCAACAGAGATCGCAACATCTCTTCGACGGATCGTTCCTGTTGGGAACCCTCTCCTTGAACGCCGGGCGAGTTTGTTGAAGCGACGAATGATTGAGCAGGTTCCAGAAATCAACAATGAGTACAAGGAAAAGGTTCGTTTCGCTAGAATGGATGCCAAAAAGGCCGTTAAGATGTTGGATAAGGAGGCTCGCGATAGATGCGTTCTTCTCGGTTAGACTAGTTAGTAGGAGTCGTTCAATCTATTCCTCTCTTTCTCTCTTGTTCTCTCCCAACATCAATACAAGCACAGTATATCTCGCAAATGGCAGGACCAGTTAACCCCGGTTTCATCCGTTGCCTAAAAGATGGTCAAATGGATTTTGTTGGACAAGCAAAAGCTCAGGACATTGCCACCACCCTGTTATGGGTGAGCGGTGTTGTTGGCTTCATCTACGGGTTTTTGACGGAGCGATTTTTGAACACGTTTATTATTGTTCTAGGAGGGTTCGTATTGAGCGTAATAATTTGCGTCCCAAGTTGGCCTGGTTTCAATCGCAACAGACTCGCTTTCCAATCCACAAAACCAGCGTCCCCTGCTAACAAGAAGGATTAAGTATATATTAGTTGACTGAGTAGTTCAGAGACAGTTACAGTACAAGTTTGAATGGAAGAGTTTTTATACTAGCGCTGAGGACTGGTTCCGCCTATTAGGGAAGCAGTCTCTTCGGTGTTACCTGCACGCATTCGGGCGCGTTTTGAGTTGATCACATGGTTCACAAGCACTCCTACAAGTGCCAGTAACAACACTCCTCCGATGGCGATAGGAATAATGAAGTCCATTGACTCGGTTGTGGAAGAAGATTGTGATTCCGAGTAGAACCGTAACTGAGTGCCGATCCTCAACTGAGTTGGTGGCGCAACCAGATTCGGCAACATCCACTGACCGTCCTGGCTGTAGCAGCGACCATTCACACACAACCATCCCGACTGACAAAATTTGTTGTGGCATAGACTTGCATCGGTATCCACGACGTACCCCTGAAGAGCTTCCAAGGCTTTGATCAGAAGAGAGTTCCCGAACATCGATGTCATCAAAGACGAAACCGAGTCTGAACCCGGTGCCGTGTCGGGTAACAACCGGACATACACATTCACGATTTTGTCGGCAGTATTACCAGCATGTACATCATAGCGTGACGAAGAAATATTTGTGTGATCCTGAATAATTTGAGAAACGGCTTGCTCAAAGAATTGCATCGCTGAGAACGTCGTTTCAATCGCAGATTTTGATGAGTTGAAGTCCAAACGAACAATTTCGGTTTCGTTTGACAAACATCCGAAAAGGATCGGTTCGAAATCCATTCGATCGGGGGTTGAGGCTGATGGCCATACCTGAAGATTCGTAAACTCAAACCCGTCTGGTATATCAGAGACCCCGTCCGATGTCACAGGCACAGAAGTCCATGGCATTCCCATATCTCGGTCTTCGCGAGTTCTGTACCACACAGGGTCGTCGTCTGACGACACTGTGGACCGGATTCGGACAGTGGAAGGAATCACTGGCACAGATTGATTGACAATCGCGACCTGATTGTGCGGTGAGTGAAACTCTATATGCCGGAGAATGATTCTCGTAGTTGCGGAGATTGAAAACTGATTTGTGCTCAAAGTTGCATTGTCAAAGCAAACAGTTGCGTTATCTCCTAAACAGTTCATAGTACTGTTCGAGGAACTCGTCATTGACAAAATCAGCGATGGATCGATTTGCTGATTACACACTGTGCTCTCACCGAATCGAATAAAGAGACATGCGACGATAAACACACGTATCATCGCTTTGGAGTAAACCTAGGAAATAACGTACTATAAAAACGAAATTGCAAAAAAATTTATATCAATCTTGTGATTGTTACAGGCCGCCGCCACTTGTACCTGTGCTTCCTCCCTGCTGCATACGTGTGTACGCCTTCCACCCGAGAATACCCAAAATGGCAAGGGTGAAGACGGAAACGACAATTATGGGGATCATGAATCTTTGAACAAACGATTCGTCATCTGTGGTTGATGACGTGGATTCTGCCGCTGCCGAGGATACAGTGCCTGCAATAGTTCCGGCTGCCGGTGGGTTGTTTGAGAAGACAATTCTGCCTTGACTTTGATCAACTCCTGTAATAACTTGAAGCGGACTCAGGTTCAAAATCTGATCCATTGTGGTTGAGTTTTGGAACAATGTCGCTGAATCTACCGATAAACTTGTCGCTTCCTTGTTGAGGACATCCATTGCTGTTAAACAAACTCCGTCCACACACAAGTAACCCGCAGGACAGGTTTTCGAATGGCACATGAAAGGATCCGGGTCGGCGATCCATGCGTCAATCGCTTGAAGAATTTGCGCGTTTTTACTGCTTGGGTTTTGCAAATCTGTTTCCAAACTTGTTTGAACATTTTGCGCCGATCGACAATCTGTGCATGCATAAATATTTGGGGGCAAAATACGGAAGAAAACTTCAAGTGTAGTGACGGTTTGAGGCTGGAAAGGAGTGTCGGCTGTGAGGTCTGGGTTCGGGCTCGTTGACTCTTCCATGTCTGCATATACTATGCGGGAGCATGGACCGGCAGAGGTGACGAATCCGGACATTAAACAAACGTAATTGGTAAGATCAGAGATGAATGTAGAGACGAGTCCGAACCGAGATGCAATCGCATTCTTGGATGATTGAAAACGAAACGAGACTAGTGCTGTTTGCTCAACTGTGCATCCCATGAAGGAAATACCAAAGGCAGTGCTTGTGGGGGCAGGAGAGCTTGACGAAGCCGAGAAAAGTTTCGGAAATACATTGATGTACTGACCAGACATATCCCTGTTGAACATATTGGACACATCCACGGGAAGAGTTGACCAAGGATTACCACTGTCTTGGTCTGTGATACTGGAGTACCAAACAGAGTCACTGGTGGATGTGGATTGAGTGTTAAGGGTGAACCCGGACGGGGTCAGAGCCGAAGGTGTGCTTGGATCATAGATAGCTGCGCCTCGAACGATGTACTGAGAAGTGAGTTGGAATTGCGCAGACATGGAACCAGTAGGCGCGGAATCCGATGGAGTCAAACAAACCTGATACAGTGTAGTATCAGAGGCAGAGTCTTGAATAAGCGATCCTTGTGGATGATGAACTCGCAACGGTCCTCTATGACGGACTCGACGGCGGTCTTTGAAGTCGCCCACCTCAACAGCTGTCAACGGAGTCGATGCAGCGTCACTAACAACAGCGGCGCTTGCCGCTGTTGTTGGTGTGGCTACTGGTGTGCATGTGACTGAGTATCCAGAGGAACCTTGCACAGAAACAATGGCTGCGTTGGGGATCTGTTTCCAGCATCCATCTGATTCATCGGCACCGACAATAAAAGGGCAGAGAAATGTTAAAACTAAATGTCTCATCGAAGTAAACCTTGAAGATTTAGGAAAGAGAAACAACGCGAACTCTACATGTATTTCACTGAGATGAATCATTAAACCTTTTCAATAAAAGCTGTATCTTCTTTTCCTTGATTTCAACGAGTCGTTCCAGTTTAGTGTTCCTGTCCGTTAACACATTGATTTGATCCTGTAGACGCTGAATCACGTCCTCGGATGATGGAGGTCCAGTAACTTGCTTCGACTCGGGAGGTATATCACGCGGCGGCGGGGTTTCCGCCTTAATCCGACATGCAAGCAATTGACGCTGCAAGCGAGCAAGGATACGCTCCACAACCCCGGGGACGGCCTACGGATTATATAACACGGAACTTACATTACATACGTTGGCACAATCGTCGATATCAACCCGCGTCATACGAACACCAAGTTTCTTAAAAACCTTCATATTCATTGTCTCCCAATTCTGAGCTTTCTGCTTCACGGTACTGGTCGGTGGGTAGTTATGAAGGGAAACTAGCGACGGTTTGTAATAGTGGATGATCTCAGCTACGAGAACACAGTCCGAAAAATCTCGAGCAAAATTCTTCTTTGGACGGGAGAGGGGAATGGAATCGATCCATTGATAAAGATCCACAGTTGTCCCCGAATCACTCGGATCCGATGCCGCACATGATGACATGGGGAGGCCTACAAGATACATGAAGAATGCATTTTTGTGATTATGTTCTCGAAGGCAAGAGTGCATTCGAAAATTTTCTTTGCCTTTGATGGAACACGAGGACTTTTATGAAGCAGAACATTTCTATAATGACGAACTCGATAAGCGCGAAGAAGACGAGGAAGGCGAAGACAATGAGGAAGACCTCAGTCAGCTAGGGTACTTTGAACTTGCGAAACGATTTCTTGGTAAACGTGAGTTGCCTAAGGTTGTCCAGGCCTCTTCTGACTTTCCGGATGTACACAAGAACATCTATGTCCAAGTGTCGGCGATAACGAACATGACCGATGAAGAGGTCTATGCAGTGCGGCAGGCCAATGGGCAGATACGAGTTCGCGGGAAGAATTGTCCGCGTCCGATTCTAAATTTCGCCCAGGCTGGATTGCCAGAGGCCTTATCGAGATATTTGTCCAAGAAGGAGATAACACATCCGTTTCCGATACAGATGCAAGTAATACCAGCTCTTTTGTGCGGAAGGGACTTGATCGGTATCGCGCAAACCGGATCCGGAAAAACCCTTGCATTCGTCATCCCTCTTCTTAAGCATGTGCTTGCCCAACGCCCACTCAAACATGGGGATGGTCCGATAACTCTAGTGATTGCTCCTACTCGAGAGTTGGCTTTGCAAATCCAAAAAGAGATCCTTCCCCTTGCGAATCTGTTGAAACTTCGTTCAGTATGTGCATATGGAGGTGCCCAACTGGGACCCCAAATGTCACAGCTGAAAGCTCAGTGTGAGATTCTTGTTGCGACTCCGGGTCGACTGGTTGATGTACTTACTGCCAGTAACGGTAAAGTGACGAATCTTCGTCGCGTATCATTCATAGTCCTTGATGAAGCTGATCGGATGTTGGATGCAGGATTTGAGCCTCAAGTGTCTATGGTACTTCAAGGTATAAATCCAAAGCGTCAGTTGTCGATGTTTAGTGCCACTTTTCCTCCGCATGTGGAGAGTTTAGCTCGG
>Ga0214917_10005600_pt1 | contig 13357 bp, 10 predicted proteins | sample LL_1208_BB_MetaG_FD_177983 | JGI IMG/M metagenome (GOLD analysis project Ga0214917, IMG submission 177983) | Freshwater microbial communities from Lake Lanier, Atlanta, Georgia, United States - LL_1208_BB | ecosystem: Environmental > Aquatic > Freshwater > Lake | place: USA: Georgia | collected... | reverse complement strand
GGTCAGCCAGCACCATATCTTTGCCATCCTGAACTATTTTCGCATGAAATCGGCTCACGCGATCATCGTTCAAGCGGACGGCGTTTCCTTCCTCTCTTCCAATTGACAAAGGTGCCCGTAGGTTCCGATGTGAGATTCCCTTGTCGAAACCCTCCAGAACATGCACGGTTACGGTTTGCATGTTCCAGCCTCCAAATGCATTAAATCAATTAAGTACTTATTCTAACCCAACAATAATCCAGTCAAAACCCGACAATTGATTCGACCAAGTCCTTTAATCCTCTGTCAGAATTCATTGAAAAAGGTGTGATTGCGGGCAATGATCGCAACCATGTTTCTTGGCGTTTGGCAAACTGCCGTGTTTCAATCACCACTTGGTTGATGATTTTCTCCCGAGCAACACCTTTCTTAAGAGCCTGCCGAATTGTCCTATATCCAATTGCTGCCTCTGATTGTGGTCCAAATGCACATCGTTCTTCTAACCTTGAAACTTCAGTTTCCCAGCCTTGCGCAAACATCCTCGACACTCGCTTTGCGATTCGGTCGCGCAGTATCTCCCGAGGCCATTTAAGCCAAATCCATTGAACTGGCCGCTCCGGTTTTACATCCAATGATGCATGCCAATCGGGACGGTTAGAAGAAATAGGATTGCCAGTGACCTCCCAAACCTCCAAGGCGCGAATTATTCGTTTCGTATCATTTGGGGAAATCCTCAAGGCAGACAAAGGGTCCACTTCAGCCAATTTCTGATGCACTGCTTGGGCGCCTAATGTTTCGTGCACACGGTACCACTTATCTCTGACCGAAGCATTTCCTGCTGGATGGTCAGGAATGCCAAAAAACAAGGCCTTCCAGTACAAACCAGTTCCGCCGCACAAGATGGGGATCCGTCCCCTTTCCAAAATAATTGCCAAGGCATTTCGGCATTGCTCGAGCCAATCCGCGACATTGCTTGATTCGGAGGGATCGTAGACATCGATCAAATGATGGGGAATCAATTCCCTATCGGCATGAGTTGGTTTTGCTGTGCCTATATCCATTCCTCTAAACAGTGTCATGGAATCAACCGCTACTATTTCCCCAGACAACTTTGCAGCCAATGCCATGGCCAAGTCGCTCTTGCCGCTGGCCGTGGGGCCAGCAATGATCCAAGATCGCCTTAAAACTGAGTGTGTGTCAAAGTCCATTCGTATATTATTGCCATTACGATCTACTGTGGAATCTGAGAAAATGACACTTTGTGGCACTCCACCTCCAAACTGGCGAAAAATTCGAAATTTCCCAGCAAAACGGCCGGAATTGGCCTTCCTTGATTTCGACGGAACCCTTTCGCTTTTAAGGGCTGGTTGGATGCCCATAATGCGTAAACAGATGTATCAGGCTCTCAGGCCATTGGGTGCTCATGAGTCCAACTCGGAATTAAACGAACAAATTGAAGGATGGATCCAAGAAAATAACGGCAAGCCCACATGGCGCCAAATGGAACGGCTCCACCAGGAAATACTCCGCAGAAACGGCAATAGCCCAGGGTGGCAAATCCATTTGGAATACTTCTCAAACTTGCTGATGGCAAAGGTTGATCCCATCAAACAACAGCTACGCAGCCGCCAAATTGACCCAAAAGCCAGTTGTGTCCCAGGAGCGCACGAATTGCTTGAACATTTACAAAAAAAAGGACTTGAACTTCACTTGGTAAGCGGAACCGCATTGGAACATGTGTTGGAAGAAGCGGAGTTATTGGGTCTCTCTTCGTATTTTGGTGACAGAATCCATGCTCCCAACCCAGATACGCCACACTTTTCCAAGGACAGAGTATTAGAAACCCTTGTGCCTGACCCAACCGACCGATCCAAGGTTTTGGCAATAGGAGATGGACCTGTGGAAATCAGCCTGGTTTCCCGAAATGGTGGCTTAGCTGTTGGTGTAGCTAGGTCAGATGATCACAAGGGTATTGATCCAATTATCGGGAATCTTCTGGAAAAATGCGGCGCACAAGCCCTGATACCTGATTTCACCCAGGCCGAACAATTCACGGATTGGATAATGTCTTGCCAAGCCGAATAGCTTTCAATTCCGATCCATCCCGTGCCAACAGAACACCATCAGCTAAAGCGCACGGCGACCAGCACGGGGCTTTTAGAGCTTGGCCTGAACCAATCTCTTGCATTCCCTTGGCCGATGGTCTGAAAACCGACAAGTTGCCATCCTCCCTTAGAAGAACCACATAGCTACCTGAAACACCAAGCCAACCTGCCCCAACACCCTCTTTTTTCCAGTGCAATTTACCAGATTCGGGGTCAATGCATCTCAATTCAGTTCCGACTTCTTGCCTTCCATGAAAACCTAGGATCAACCCGTTGACACAAACCGGTGTTGCAAAATGAGAGGAAAGGCTTTGGTCCCCGCTCCAAACTTCTTTCCATGTTCCTTCATGGAACCGAAGTGCAACACATCCCGTTCCGTAACTAGACGAAAAAAATATACCTTCCTTCCACCTCAATGGACTGGCTGCATTCACAGACGCGTCGATTCGGGAACGCCATCGTTTTTCGAAAATCAATTCACCCGTTTTTGCTTTCAGAATGACAATTCCGTTGCGGGTGAAGACGGCAGCATTTCCTTGATCAATTCCTATGGCCGTGGAATATCCGGAAGGATGACTCGTTTGCCGCCAAATTATCTCACCATTGCCGGGTAAAATGCCAACAATACCGGCACCATCCCCACCGGCATTTAGAACTAGCACTCCATCGATACTTGCTGGAGAAGCGCCAAATCCAAAAAAAGGACGTTTTGATTGAATAGATCCGGCGACATCATTTTTCCATCGTAGCTTACCTGATTCAAAATCCAATGCCCGGAGAACCCCATCGGGAGAATGAACGATCACCAACCCATCAACAATGAGCGGGGTAGCACGGGGCCCATCGCCCTTCCCATAATCATCCGAATAATTTGCTTCCCAGTTGGTAGACCATTTTTTTTCGCCATTTTTAAGCAAATAGGCTTCCACAAATTCCTGATTTCCAATCCGGTGGAAGAGTACCACCACGCCGCCAAGCGATACCGGTCCGGAGTAACCAGTCCCTACAGGCTTTTTCCAAATGGTCTGCAAGCCTGAAGCTGAAAATTGAAATTCGATGGGTTGCGAGGATGCAAGGTCGCCATTTGGCCCAAGAATACCGGGCCATCCACCACCAGGTTGGAATGGAATTGGAGAAACAAGCATCCCAGCAAAAATAATTGACGGGATCATTAATTTAAGCCTCTCAAATCAGTGATCGTCCCATTCCAATTCCAACCTGGATACAGGCTCATCGGATTTCAATCTGATTAAGGGAATAGGGTCATGAGAATCCAATTCCCGTTCAACCTTAACCCTGCCTGGGCGGACTTTCATTCCCCGCTGGTAATGAAGGCTTAAAACAACGCTTCCATTCTCGGGAACAACATCCGCCAATGTCACCTTGTCAGACCCCATCTGTACAACCTTGGCATTTCCAACTATCGCCAATCCCGTTTGATCAGGAAGACTAAATATAACCCACTTGCCTTGCGTTTCTTCGATTGTTCCCTGACTGGCGAGCGTTGCTTCAAAATAACTGGTCCAACGCGAAATCGAATCTTTATTCCGAGCTACAACTATATTAATTCGGTAAGCCTTGACAAAAGCAGCCAATTCAGAATCAGTCCATTCTAAAACAGTTCTCCCTGCGAGCTTGCCTTCCCTGAGAGCAGCTTGCTGATGCTCTATCCTCACAAAGGGCGATAATCCACCAATCAACCCACGATCAAGCTTTTGGGGAAGCAATACAGGCCAACCATTGGATATATCAGATGTCAAATCTTCCCAAAGAACTCTTCCTTTTCCGGCAGGATATTCCGCGAGCTTTTCGGTGATAGTTTTGGCCCACAAAGGCGGGCCATCAAAACGCCATGTGCTGCCAAGACAGTTAAGACTCAAATTTCTGACAAAAGAAGGGTTCAACAAAAAAATCGACAGTAGAACGCCAAAAAAAATGGTGGAAGGAACATGCCTTCCAGGGAACTCCAAAAACCATTTCGGACCAGACCACCTTCTAATATCTCGGAAACCTACGCCAAGACATGAACCGACGCCAATACAACTGATCAACATGATGGAAACAGGGTTGGCAACGATATCTAACTGGGCTAGAAAGTTAACGCTTTTGGCAAGCGCAAACATAACAGTGAGGATTACCGTAGCTGTCGCAATCAATCGCCCCGCCAAACGCCGCCCGGTCCATATCAAGCATTGGTCCCCCACAATCCCCGCAACAAACATCAGAAGTCCGGCGGAAAATCCAGACGCCCCTCCCCATCGGGTATCACCAGCAAGGCGCATGAAAGCTGTGCCAGAACCGAGAGCATTTTCATCAAGATTTGTCGCCTGAATCCACCAATGGTTTCTCCAAGCAAGAAAAAGATCGAGGTTGCCAGCCAAGGCTAAGACCAGACTGCTCACCAACCCGAAATGCCACCACGATTCGTGCCTTAACCCCGCCCGGAGGTAAAAATAAAGCAGTATTGCAGTGGCCAGCAATGCACTACCAACCGATGTTGACCAAAGCATCCAATAAGAAAAACAAATCGCTACGCCACACGCCGGTAATGCCCGAAGGTGGTAACCGACCAATGCTCCGGTAAACATCACAATGCAAGAAGGGGCGAGCAATTGTCCCATTTCGCCATCATTTATGGCCCGGTTTCCAGCCGGCATGGCCATTACGATCACTGAACAAACTGCAGATATGAAAGTCTCAAGCTTATTTAATCCGGCGAAACGCGCACCGATTGCAACTAAAAATGGAACGCCAAACACAATCCCCCCTAGATACCACGCGTAGACTTTCGCTACATCACTCAAGATTGGTGGTTCATCTGGGCACACAATTAAAGATTTAATGGCTGACATCCATTCAATTGGATGGCTTTGATTGTCAAACAAAGGCGTTTTTAGATATCCAGCGTGAAAGGCAGGATCGAAAGCGGACGGGCACCCTTTTTTTAGCAAGCCCTTTGCACCTATCCATGCATGATATTGATGCAAGGGATGGGAACCGGAAGTAAGTTCAAAATCAGACTTATTCAAAGAAGCAAAAAGAATTGAAACGGCGAATGGGGCCGAACAAACGCAAATCGCAAACCACATCGGTACCAATTTGATAACCGATGAACGAAAATTTCCGGAATCATCTGTTTTTGTGCCGGCCATCGACTCAGGAAGTTAATGACTCCCTGCAATCGGTATCAAGAGCGATCAATTAGCCTTCATTGTCCGTTGTGGAAAGCGCGGCCTGATCCCTAGAATAACACTGTCCCAATTAGTTGATGCTCGGGGAGTTCACCAATGAAATGCCAGCGTTGCACCCGCCAAGCAACAAGGCATATTACAGAAGTGCTGGAAAATGACCAACTAGAAGAAGTGCATCTCTGCGACGGATGTTGCGATGCTTTCTTGCGGGAACCTTTATCAGCTTCATCCCACAAAAAGAAAAAAAAATCCAAAAAGGTTATTCAGGAAGAATCAGATGAACTTGCCGGACGCCAATGCACTTCATGCGGCTTGAAATTTATTGATTACCGAAACACCACTCGTCTGGGATGCGCAAACGACTATCAGGTTTTCAGGGATGAATTGCTCCCGCTTCTTGAAAGCATTCATGGTGAAAAACAACATTCAGGGAAAATCCCGAAAAGATTCCCAGAAAACAGGCATATTCAATTGGAACTTTCACGACTTCGTCGGGAACTGACAGAGGCAATTACAAAAGAGGAATATGAAACCGCTGCCCGCCTTAGGGATGATATCCGTCAACTTGAGGCCACATAAGGAGTGGAACTTATTTCAACCCCTTGCCAGAATTGCGGCCTTGCCTCTTCGGTTCATCTCACCCGAATCATTGAAGGTGAAAAAAAACATTTTCATTTTTGCCTGCAGTGTGTCGAAAAGCAAAATCTTGTCAACAACCAAGTGCTCCAAGTAGGTCATGTGCTTCAGGCGATAATGGGCCCAACGCCTTTGGCTATTTTAAAATGCCCTGCTTGCAAAATACAGTTCATGGAATTTCGAAGTAATGGAAGGCTTGGCTGTCCTCACGATTATGAATCCATGAAATCTGGACTTGCTCCAATTATTAAAAGAGTCCAAATGAAAATGGTTCATCTAGGAAAAAAACCTATTCGCATGATCGTCGAGAATGATTGGGTGAAGGAAATTATCGGTTTGCGTGTTCAACTTGAAGCCGCCGTCAAAACCGAGGATTACTCATTGGCAGTGTCCCTGAGGGATGCCATCAAGCAAATGGAATCAGCTAAATGAGGTCGAATCTCAGATGAATATGGATGAAATTGCTGCTAGCAGTGGCGAATGGCTTCGAGGAACAGGGCCGGAGTGCGACATAGTCATAAGCACCAGACTCCGCCTAGCCCGCAACCTTGCCACATTTCCATTTACCAGCAGAGCCTCTCTGGCGCAGAAGCAGGAAATTGAAAATTTATTAAAGGAACGACTGGCGCACTTGCATGGAGGCCCGGATCTCGAATACATCTGCTTGGGAAACTTAGAAAGCCTTGACAAGCAGATGCTTCTGGAACGCCAACTCATTAGCCGAGAATTGGCTGCATCCGAGGGCGCCCGAGGCGTTGCCGTTGCACCTGATGAAACGGTAAGCGTAATGGTGAACGAAGAGGATCACCTTCGTATTCAAGTCATGCGTTCCGGATTGGATTTGGATCAAGCTTGGGAAATCACCAATCAGGTGGATGACCGAATTGAGCAGCGCGTGGCATACGCCTTTCATGAAGAATTCGGCTATCTAACTGCTTGTCCAACAAATGTTGGTACCGGAATGCGAGCTAGCGTCATGGTTCATCTCCCGGCGCTTGAATTTACCCGTCAAAGTGATCAAGTTTTCCGGGCTCTTCAGAAAATCAACCTGGAAGTCCGAGGGCTTTATGGCGAAGGGAGCAGGGCCTCCGGGCACTTTTATCAAATCTCCAATCAAGTAACCTTGGGCAAATCAGAGGAAACCATCCTTCGGGAAATCCAAGCAGTTATTCCAGCAGTAATTCGTTACGAAAAGGAAGCTAGGGAAGCTTGGAGGCTGGATCGGTCCGTTGGATTAGAAGATCGAGTCAGGAGGGCACTGGAAACGCTTCATTGTGCGACGATGATGACATCAGAAGAAACAATGGAATTGTTAAGTCTGGTGCGCTTAGGCTTGGCCCTAGGACTACTGCGTGGCTTGTCAGTTCCTTTGCTTAACGAATTGTTCATTCAAACCCAACCGGCACATTTACAAAAAATCGCGGGTGAAACCCTTGATAGCGAGCGTCGCAATATCGCAAGAGCCGCGCATTTGCGTCGAAAGCTAGGCGCGCCTGAGACCTAACCTTAACTTCTTGATTCACACATTGTGGCTGCATACCATGAAGGTACTAAGAAGGGGCCAGGGGGTCTGCCGAATAGGCTCAAAATCCTGCCTATCCCAACCACCATCCGGCTCTTTGGCGGAGATAACTGAATGTTTGAGCGATTTACAGATCGTGCTAGAAAAGTTATGCAATTGGCTAATCAAGAAGCCCAGCGGTTCAACCACGAATACATCGGCACCGAGCATATTCTTCTTGGTCTTGTTAAAGAAGGTTCAGGCGTTGCTGCGAATGTTCTTAAGAATCTTGACATCGACCTTAAAAAGGTACGGGTAGAAGTTGAAAAATTCGTGCAAACGGGCCCTGACATGGTGACCATTGGACGGTTGCCACAAACCCCTAGAGCAAAGAAAGTTATCGATTACTCGATTGAGGAGGCACGAAACCTCAATCATAACTATGTGGGCACTGAGCACCTTCTACTGGGTTTGCTGAGAGAGCAGGAGGGAGTTGCCGCTCAGGTTCTAATGAGTCTTGGCTTAAAGTTGGAAGATGTTCGCGAGGAAGTTCTCAACCTCCTGGGGCACAACACGATGGCTTCTGAAGAGACAGGCGCTGGCGGAACCAGCGGTGCGGGAAGTGGAAGTGAAAGGCCGACGGGCAAAAGCAAATCGAAAACCCCTGCGTTGGATAGCTTTGGGCGTGATCTCACCGAACTCGCCCGGCAAAACAAACTTGACCCAGTCATTGGCCGCGCAAATGAAATTGAACGCGTCGTCCAAATCCTTTCTCGCCGAACCAAGAATAATCCCGTTCTTTTGGGTGAAGCCGGAGTCGGCAAAACTGCTATTGTTGAAGGACTGGCGCAACTCGTTGTCGAGGGCAATGTTCCAGACTTGCTGCGCGATCGTCGAATTGTTGTTCTGGACCTTGCGATGATGGTCGCTGGAACGAAATATCGAGGCCAGTTTGAAGAACGAATCAAGGCCGTTATGAACGAGGTCCGGCGAGCAAAGAACACAATTCTCTTTATTGATGAACTACACACATTGGTAGGGGCTGGTGGTGCCGAAGGGGCAATCGACGCCTCAAATGTTCTTAAACCAGCCCTCGCCAGAGGTGAGATCCAATGCATTGGCGCCACAACCCTAGATGAATATCGCAAATACATTGAAAAAGACGGCGCCCTTGAACGAAGATTTCAGCAGATAATGGTCAATCCTCCATCAAAAGAGGAAGCGGTCGAAATTCTCAAGGGTCTGCGTGACCGCTATGAGGCCCATCATCGTGTTCAAATAAAGGATGAGGCACTTTCAGCCGCGGTCGAGCTTTCAGATCGATACATCTCTGGCCGCTGCCTTCCCGATAAGGCCATCGATGTGATCGATGAGGCAGGGGCCCGAGTCAGGTTGAAGGCGATGACGCGCCCACCCGATCTCAAGGAAATTGATTCGCAAATTGAGCAGCTCAATACCGAAAAAGAATCTGCTGTTGCTGAACAGGATTTTGAAAAAGCCGCTCATCTCCGTGATCAGGCAGACAAACTGAAAAAGAAAAAAGACACCATTCAAAAGGAATGGCGGGAAAAGGCCCGTGAAATCGACGGTGTTGTCGACGAGGAAGTTATTGCCGAAGTCGTCAGCAAAATGACAGGGGTTCCGCTCAAACGGCTAGAGGATAACGAAACTCAACGCTTGCTGAGCATGGAAACAGAATTACACAAGCAGGTTGTGAGCCAAAATGAAGCGATCGAGGCAATAGCCAAAGCTGTTCGCAAGAGCAGGGCTGGGTTAAAGGACCCGAAAAGGCCAATCGGAACATTCATATTTGCTGGCCCCACAGGCGTGGGCAAAACTTTACTTGCCAAGCGCTTGGCGGCCTTCATGTTTGGTGACGAGAATGCCCTGATCCAAATAGACATGTCGGAGTATTCCGAGAAGCACAATGTCAGCCGCCTGATTGGAGCCCCCCCAGGTTATGTCGGATACGAGGAGGGTGGACAGCTAACCGAAAAGATTCGCCGCAAGCCCTACTCTGTTGTTCTTCTCGATGAAATCGAGAAGGCTCACCCAGAAGTGTGGAATATGCTTCTCCAATTAATGGAGGAAGGTCGCCTCACGGACAATGTTGGAAGGATTGTTGATTTTAAAAACACCATCGTGATTATGACTACAAATGTAGGTGCTGAAGAGATCACCGGAAAGGTAGGAGGCTTTGGCTTCCACAACCGACGCGATGATCAGGCAACTTACGGCAAAATGAAGGATGTCCTAAAGATTGCAATGGAGAAAAGCTTCCGTCCCGAGTTCCTCAATCGTGTCGATGATATCATTGTCTTCCGCAACCTCACAAAGGAAAACTTGGAACAAATCGTAGACATCGAGGTCGCAAAGGTTGGCAAGCGTCTCAAGGAAAAGGGACTCACGCTTGTAATGACGGAACCTGCTAAGGATCTGCTTATTGAAAAGGGAACCAGTCTGGACTATGGCGCTCGCCCATTGCGTCGGGCGATTGAGGGTTTCCTTGAAGACCCCTTGGCAGAGGAACTTCTAAGGGGCAACTTCAATGGGATGGACATCGTGACTACCAAGGTAGTCACAACCGAAGGAGAGTCCAGAATTTCATTCGAGGGAACCCGAAAGGCAAACACGCCTGAAGCCCTTGAAGTGAAGCCTACTGGAAGTCCGGTCTAATCAATAGATGTGCCGAAGTGGGCGTTTTGCTATAAAGCCTTACGCCCTATTCAATAGCCTTACAAATACAATTTCATCGAATTACATCCTGCCGCAACTGCATGCAAGCTTCAATAATTTGTTTAGGGTTTCCCGACAAATCAAACAATCCTGCTCCAACAACTCCGCCCGCATCATCTTCAAAAGTTTGATGCCACCTGAATTCATTAACATAAGGACTTGCTGCGAAGATTCTTCCCAAACGACTCATGAATTGCGCTTGGGTTTTTCCTGAAAAACCATCAATCGAATTCAATCCGCTGGCTTCAGACATTTCTGAAGACGGTAATGCCATAACAACCTTGATCGGTTTTTGGCTGATTCCATAGTAGATTTCAGGCAATCGATAATAATCTAAAAAATCCCTCCAATGTGTTGAACCAGTGATCCTCCCGGTGAGTGTTTCGATTTCAACTGAAGAGATGTTGCCAACTGACCGGATCAGTGTGTCCAGATAATCTGCCGGATTGTGATCCCTGGCTTCGATTGCCATGATTTCTCCCCATGGCTGTCGAATTCCCATTGTGATTTCATTAGGACCTTCCACCTGTTTGGCCGCATCCAATGCCTGCCATGAAAGTCGTAACCATTCATCTTCGGAAAATTCACCAACCTGAGCGACATTTCCGGAATTGATTATGTTGAAACGGCCGACGAATCCCAATGAAATGTACCGTCTTAATAGTTGATCGACAAATCGCGATATGTGAGCAGCAACGGAATTGACATCAATTTTTGAATCAAGCAACCAGGCAGGAATCAACTGGGGATCAGGTGTTAAAATTGGACCAATTGTTATCGAAAATCCATGCGATCGGGCCCATGCCAGTGTGGAATCTAATGGTTCCCAATTCCAGTTCGCTTTTCCTGTTTGCAAGCGACTCCAAGGTATGCAAATCGAAACGCCAGAAAAAGCTTTTCGCAGGACAGCGGTCTGATCCGGGTTGGGAATCCTTCCGCGCAGCGTAAAAGAAAGCACCGTATCGACTTTGCCAGAACCTTGGCTCTTCAGAGGAATCAGATAATTTTGATAATCCTCGAGGTAGGCATCCGCCGCTTGGGATGCCAATCGAATCGAATCATTTGCATATATTGTGCATTCGCCGATGGATGAGGAGGTGAGCGCTTTTCCAAATGATTTTGTTGCCTTTTCAATCAACCTTGGCACGAAGTCTCTGATCTTGAGTCCGCGGTATGTCATATCGGAAACAATAGAATAAATCTGATGAATTTTCCCTCTGGCCAATTCTATGAGCAAGCCGTAAGGGGAGAAATCGGGGGACAAAGTCGCGGTTTTTAGCAGAACCCGCCCTTTGCCTTCGATTAACCAAGGTGCTAACAAATGGCACGATTCAGTGCCTTCGGAACGAATTGTTAAAGATTCACCTTCAATAGCCCTGAAAGTTAGTTCCGGAAAAGCATCTGCGGAGGGCCCTGAACACAAACCAACTTGGCCCAAAAGGGCGTTATGTTCGCTTGGCAAGATGCCCGGTGGAAGTTGGAAACAGAGTGACGGCATACGACTCCCGCTTGGACACGCCTCTATTCACTCCGATTCATTACCCGAAAATTATAATAACCCATTAATTCAAACCCGTCAGGATGACACCTTGATATCTTTGATACCAACTTGAGGATCCATCAGTGCAACAATGCAAATGCCCAAGCGATCAGCCAATTCCAATGTTTGAGTATCATTTAACAAAATGGTTTTACCGGCCTCAATTGCCAAATATTTTCCGCCAGACTTATGCAGATTCTGTATGGTGGTGACGCCTACGGTTGGGACATCAAATCGCATATCCTGATTGGGTTTGGCCACCTTCACGAGAGTGAATTTACCAGCCTTGCATAAACTTCCAGCACGCAAAATGGCTGCGTCAGTTCCTTCAATCGCTTCCACAGCCAACACCGCCAAATCTTTGACCGCGACACTTTGGCCAACATCCAAACGACCCATTTCCCGTGCCAGGTTCCATCCAAAGGCGATGTCGCTCATTGCCGCCTTGTCAGGCACCAGTTTGGTTAGGCAACCTTCTCGCGCCAACAGTTCAGGACACATATCAAGCGCGGATCCCACTCGAAGACCCTCCTTTTCAAATTCCCGAATGACGCTTAACAAAAGAGTGTCATCCTTGTTGTCTGATCTAGTTCTCGAATACCACCAACGAATGGTCCGCATGTCTGGCCATAGGGTCATCAGCTTCCAAGGGCGGTGCAGGTAATTGTGTTTCCGAACTTTGCCAGCCATGATGATTTCAGAGCAACCGTGGCGCTTGAAGCATTTGATCATTCGGCCTAGCCGGGCAAGACCACACCAATAAAAATGACAGCTCAATTGCCGAATTTCCGTCGATGCTTCCCCTGACAAAGCAACAGTCACAACCTCAGTTCCCAGTTCCCTTGCCTTTCTGGCAAATGAAATGGGAAACTCTCCTGCACCAGCAAGCAAACCAACCGGCTGTCGGTTCATGCTTCGGTTTCCTGCCCAATTGAATCCTTGGGATGAAGGTTTGACAACCGCCTGACTTCCCTGACGGTCTCCGGCAGTTTTTCCAAGCTGATCAGGATTCGCTTCTCTTCCCGTTCAGGCCTGGCAGGCGCCCCAAGCAAACGCTCGCCAGACTTGCTGTCTCGCATGACTCCACTTTTAGCTCCGACCACGGTCCCATCAGCAAGGCTTACATGATCCGCCAGTCCCACCTGCCCAGCAATGACAACAAAATTCCCAGTTTTACACGAACCAGCAATGCCGGTTTGTGAAACGATCAGGTTATGGTTTCCAATTTGGCAATTGTGACCAACCTGTACGAGATTATCAATTTTAGTGCCACTCCCAATCTGGGTTGGGCCAAAAGTCCCACGATCTATCGTTGTGCAAGCTCCTATTTCACAATCATCGGCAATTTCAACATTACCAAGTTGCGGCACCTTTTCGTGACCTAATCGACCTGACTTGTAACCAAATCCATCAGCTCCAATCACGGCGCCTGCATGAATAACAACCCTATCCTTCAAAATACAGTTGTCGTAAATAACAGCATGAGGGTGGATGATACATTCAGCGCCGATTTTGCACCTCGACCCAATCACAACACCCGCACGGATTTCGGTTCCAGGACCTATCTCCGACAAATATCCGATGACCGCAAAAGGATGAACAACAACACCGGGTGCAATTATTGCAGTCGGGTCAATGACGGCCCTTGGATCAACACCATGCGAACGGG
>Ga0214917_10005599_pt1 | contig 13357 bp, 15 predicted proteins | sample LL_1208_BB_MetaG_FD_177983 | JGI IMG/M metagenome (GOLD analysis project Ga0214917, IMG submission 177983) | Freshwater microbial communities from Lake Lanier, Atlanta, Georgia, United States - LL_1208_BB | ecosystem: Environmental > Aquatic > Freshwater > Lake | place: USA: Georgia | collected... | reverse complement strand
AGCGCCGACGATATTTGGGGGGTAGCCCCCTGAGAAAATAGGTCGATGCCAGGTAAAACAATCTTGCTCAGGAAAAGCCACCCTTACGGGTGGCTTTTTTGTTGTCTGGTTTTCTGGCGTGGAGGCTGCATCCGCTGCTGCAAGACCCTACGCTGCCGGTCTTCTGGCGTTCCAGCTGATCCCGTGCGACGCCGTTTGACCAGCCTGCAAGTGCGCTTGTCGCACTCCCGCTTGCGCCGGCTGTGGCAGGCCTACCGCCTGTGGGATCGCCACGATTGCATCGATCTGAGTGCGGCGTTTGCCTATCACATGCTGCAGTCCATCTTTCCGATCCTGCTGATTGCCCTGGCGGTGGCCGGCCGCGTCCTGGGCCGGATCGATGGTTTGTCTGAGCAAGTGATCGGCCTTGCTGATCAGTTTCTGCCCGCCTCCGTGGTGCCGATGGTGGCCTCCACCCTCGCCAAGTTGGTCCGCCAGGGCCTCGGGGCTGGGGTGTTGGGTGTGGTGTTCCTGCTGATCTCCTCCACCAACGCCTACCTGAGCCTGAAGCGTGGCGCCGACCGGCTCTGGGGGTTGCGGCCCGTTCTGCAACCGCCCGACCATTGGTGGCAACCGGTGCAGCGTTTCATCCGCGTGCGGGTTGAGGCCGCTGGCCTGGTGTTGTTGATTGGCTTTTTTGTGGTGTTGGATCAACTCACCACCAGCCTGCGATTGTTGCGTCCCGGCAGCTGGCGGCTGCAGTTGCAGCAGCTGTTGCCCCACGACCTGCGCCTGTGGTCGCCGGTGCCGGCGCTGCTGGATTTCGTGCTCAGCCTCGGGTTGGCGTTCGGGCTCGCCTACGGGGTGTTGGTGTTGCTGCCCAGTCGTCGCATGGCGGGGGCGGCTTGTCTCCCCGGTGCCGTGCTGATTGGCACCGTGCTCACGCTGTTGAATGCCGCCGTGGGCCGCAGTGTGTTGTCGTTGGGCGCCAGTTTCCAGGCCTATGGCGTGATCGGTGGTGTCCTGCTTCTGAGCCTGTGGGTGTGGTTGGTGGCATTGGTGCTGTATTTCGGAATCGCCCTGAGCGTGGTGCTCACCCGAGCGCAGCCCCGCAGCGAGGATGATGGAGCTGGTCTTCAGGCCCTTTGACACCAGTCCCTGATGCAGCGCCCCATTCCCTGGATCTGGATCACGGCCCTGGCCCTGCTGTTGCTCGCACCGGGGTTCACGGCGCGGCTGTTCGTGGATGTGTTGGAGGGGTTCACTCTGTTGTTGGTGTTTGGCCCCCTCGTGCTCGCCGGGGCCGGCCTGCTGGCCTGGCAGTGGTTCAAGAGCCGGATGCGGGTCTGCAGCGTCTGCGGCACCAGCAGCCTGGCCACGGCCCAATGCCCCGCCTGCGGGGCGGTGTTTGATCAGGCCGCCACGGGCTCCCCCTCCCCACGCCAGGAGCCTGCCGCCGCTGATGCGGTGATCGACGTGCAGGTGAGCGAGGTGAAGGACCGCGATTGACGCCCATGGGGCGTTGACTGATCGGTCCGGGCCCTCAGCCGCCTGACACTCCCCCCTCGCGCGCCAGCTCCGCCAGGCGCCGTTCCCGCAGGCACAGAAACAGAGGCGCCGCGAAGGCAAACGCGATCGTCACCGAGCTGAGCAGCACCAACCAGAGGTGGCGCATGGCAAGGCGGCGGCTTTCGATCACCATCCACACCGTGAAGGCGGATGCGCCGATCAGCAGGTCGCGTGAGAGCGATTGGGCGGCGGGGTTGGCGTTGGCCAACGCCACAAACACCTTGATGTCGAAGCTGGCGCCGTACTGGCGCATGTAGTCGAGGTTGGCGAGCCATGGCAACCCCCCGCCGGCCACGGCGAGCGCCAGGTAGAGCCAGGCCAGCCAGGGTTGGGGACGGATGGGGCCGGGTGCCGGCGGTGTGGGTGGCGTCATGCGCTCCATTCGATCACCTCCTGCTCCACGGTTTCCAGCACCCGCTCACAGCGGTTGGCGTAGGCCTCGGCACGGCGATACAGCCCCGCCATCTCCTCCACCTCCAGCTCGCTGGATTGCAGGTGGGCGAGGGTGAGCTCTAGGGCGGTCTGCGCGTCGCGGTAGCTGAGCAGTTCCACCTCCTGGAGCCAATGGGGATCGGGGCTGGCGTTGCCACCAGCGGCCTTGGCCTTGCGTTTGGGTTTGCTGTCAGCCATGGGCCTGGGCGTTGTCGTTGCTGGGCTGGGGATGCACCTGCTGCACCACCGCATCGATCCTGCCGTCCGCCAGCTCCAGGTGGAGGGGCGCGCCCGGTTGCAGCGCCCGCACCGAATGCAGCACCCGGCCGTCCGCCCCCACCACCAGGGCAAAGCCCCGCTCCAGCAGCCGCTGCGGAGAGAGCGCCTGCAGCAAGCTCCGCCGTTGCTGCAGCTGCTGCCGCAGCTGCTCCAGCAGCAGGCGGGGGTGGAGCTGCAGCACCTGCTGCCGCTGGCCCCCCAGCCGCAGCCGTTCCTGCTCCAGCCGGTGTCGCAGCAGCTGGCGCAACTGGGTACGCCGCTGGTGGAGGGTGAGGGCCACCTGGGCCCGATCCGGCAGCAGCCGCACCACGGCGGCGGTGGGGGTGGCGGCCCGGTAGTCCGCCACCAGGTCGGCGACGGTGGTGTCGTCCTCATGGCCCAATCCGGTGACCACCGGCAGCGGGCTGGCGGCAAGGGCCCGGGCCAGCTGCTCGCCATCGAACACCGCCAGGTCTTCACGGCTGCCGCCGCCGCGGGCCAGCACGATCGCCTCGATCCCCAGCTCGCCTGCGGCGGCAATCACCGCCGCCAGGCGCCGACAGATCTGCTCCTCCACCGCCCCCTGCACGGGGATCGGCACCACGTGGATTCGGGTGGCGGGCCAGCGCTCCTGGGCCGTGCGCAACATGTCCGCCAGGGCGGAGCTGGGGCTGCTGGTGAGCAGGGCCACCGCCGCGGGCAGGGCGGGCAGGGGCCGTTTGCGCTCGGGGTCGAGCAGGCCCTCCGGCTCGAGCTGCTGGCGCACCTGCTCAAAGCGGCGCAGCACGCTGCTGAGGCTGGGGCGCAGGTCGAGCACCTGCACCGTGAGGCTGGCGCGGCTGGCCCAGAAATTGAGCTTGCCCACCACCACCACCCCATCGCCCTCCTGGGGTTGGTGGCTGAGTTTGCTGAGCTGGGAGGCCCACACCACCGCCCCGATGGAGGCGTCCCCATCCACCAGGGTGAGCCAGAGGTGCCCCTTCTTCAGCTGGGGTCGCGACACGGTGGCATCCAGCAGAAACCGCGGCGCAAACCCCCGCTCCAGCAGCGATCCGATCGCCTGGTTGAGGGCCGCGACGCTGTAGCGCGGCAGGCCGGTTTCGCTGCCCACGGCTCAGCCCTCCAGGCGCCGGTAGCAGCTCCACCAGTAGAGGCTCACCAGGCTGCCCAGCACCGTGACCACCTGGCCAATGGGGTGATCGATGCGGATGGCCCCGATGCTGGTGATCACCAGCGCGGTGCTGATCAGGCGGGCCCCGTCGCGGCGGTTTTTGGCGTAGAGGCGAGCCAGGGTGCCCACAGGTGCGTCGTGAAGGGCAGTCTGGCCCATGGCTGCAGGGCGGGCGATACGTTTGGCGGCAGCGCCCGCCGCCCCCGTGCCCTCCCTCCGCCAGCAACTGCAACGGCAGCTATCGGCACCCTTGCCGGAGCGGCCGGAGCTGGTGCTGGTGACCGACCTCGATGGCACCCTGCTGGGGGGTGCCACGCCGGAGCGCCGGCGCTTCTACCGCTGGCTGGCGCGCCAGCGCCAGCGGGTGCTGCACGTGTTCTGCACCGGCCGCGACCTGAACGCCATCGCCCGGGTGTTGCAGGAGGACGAGCCGATCGGTCTGGCGGCCCCCCACCTGGTGATCGGTGACGTGGGCTGCTCGGTGGCCTGTGGCGCCTCGCTGCTGCCGGTGCCCCTGGCGGTGGATCCGATCGAGGCCCGCTGGAGCGGCCTCGAGCAACGCCTGCTGCCCCTGCTGGAGGCCCAGCCGGGGCTGTCACCCCAGCCGGTGCACAGCAGTCGGCGGTTGGCTTACACCATCGATCTGGAGCGGTTTGACCACGGCCTGATCCCAGCGCTGGAGGCCCACGGGGTGGATTGCCTGATCTCCGACAGCCGCTATTTCGATGTGCTGCCCGCGGGGGTGAACAAGGGCAGTTCCCTGCTCAGCCTGCTTCGGTGGCTGGAGGTGGACGCCGCCACGGTGGTCACCGCCGGCGACAGCCTCAACGACCTGGCCATGTTCGAGACGGGCCTCAAGGGGGTGATGGTGGCCAACGCCGAACCGGATCTGGTGGCCCAGCTGCCCCGGTTGCCCTCGGTGTACCGGGCCCGGGGTGAGGGCTGTGCCGGCATCGCCGAGGGCCTGCGGCACTTCGGGTTTGCTCACCTCTGGGATTGATCCGCCTGCAGCCGCCGTTTGGTGAGGGCGGTGGCGATGGCCTGGGTGGGGTCTTCCGGCCAGGGGTGCCGCGGGTAGCGCCCGCGCAGCTCGCGCCGCACCTCCCAGTAACCCCCGGCCCAGAAGCCTGCCAGGTCTTGGGTGATGGCGGCGGGGCGGCCCGCCGGTGAGAGCAGTTGCACCGTCACCGGGAGCCGCCCCTGCAGCACCGTTGGGGTTGTGGCGGCGCCGAACAGCTCCTGCAGCTTCACCGCCAGCACGGGGGCGCCGCTGCTGTAGTCGAGCCGGGCCTGGCGGCCCGAGGGAATGGCCAGGCTGGGGGGCAAGAGCTGCTCCAGCTCCTGCCGGGCCGACCAGGGCAGCCCGCTCCACAACGCCTCCAGCAGGTTGAGCTGCTGCAGATCGGCGCGGGTGCGCACGCCGCCCAATTGATCCGCCAGCCAGGCGAGGGGATCCGCCAGCAGGGCGGGGTCGCTGCGGTCGGGCCAGGGGGCGCCGAGGTGGCCGTGGGCCAGGCAGAGGCGCTGCTGCAGCGACCGGCTGGCCGCCCCCCAGGGCAGGGCCTCCAGGCCCAGCTCCTGGAGGCCCTGGGCCAGGGCCTCCAGGCGGGCCGGCTCCGGCGCCTCAGGCCAGGCCTGGCGCTGCAGCACCACGGCCCCGAGGCGCAGCACCCGTTCGCAGCGCAGCCGCTGCTCCTGGCGGTCCCAGCTCACCTCCGCCTGCTGGCTTCCCTCCGCTGCGGCCCAGCGCTCCAGGCTGGTGCGGGGCAAGGGCAGGGCCAGTTGGATGCGGCCATCGCTGCCGGCCCCATCGGCGGTGGCAATGGCCAGGGCCTCGCAACCCTGCAGCGGGTCGCCATCGGGCAGCTGTAGCCCGCGGCCGCCCCGGGTGAGGTAGCGGCCCGGTTGGCCGGGGCGCTGCAGGGCCACCCGCTCGGGGTAGGCCAGGGCCACCAGCTCCGCGGCGATGGCAGCTTCGGGCTCGCCGGTGGGCGGTGGGGCCTCGCCTGCGGCGGGGAGCAGCCTCAGCAGTTGCTGCTGCAGGGCCCGCAGCGGCTGCCGGCGCGGGTCGCGGCCCGCGTCGCGCAACCAATCGAGGCGGCGCAGCAGATCGCAGCCGTGGCCAGCGGCCTGCAGGGGGTCGCGTTCGCTGAGCAGCGCCGCCAGTTCACTGCCCAGGCGGCCGGCCCCCAGGGCCTGGGCCCGCAGCAGCAGGTGCCCCAGCCGTGGGTGCACCCCCAGGCCCGCCAGGGCCTTGCCGTGGGGGGTGATGGCGCCCTGCTCGTCAACGGCCCCCAGCTGCCGCAGCAGGGCCTGGCCCTCCAACAGGTGGGGCCGCGGTGGGGGCTCCAGCCAGGGCAGCGCTTCCCCCAGGCCGGCGCCCCATTCCGCCAGCTGCAACACCAGGGGGGCCGGGTCGGCCTCCAGCAGGGCCGGTGGATCGAAGGCGGGACGGCGCTGCTGCTCCGCCGGGCTCCACAGCCGCAGCGCCCGGCCGGGCCCCAGGCGGCCGGCCCGGCCGGCCCGCTGCTCGGCGCTGGCCTGGCTGGCGGGCAGGGTCACCAGCTGCTCCATGCCGGTGCTCGGATCGAAGCAGCTGCGGCGGCTCAGGCCCGCATCGATCACCAGGGTGACCCCCTCGATCGTGAGCGAGCTCTCGGCGATGGCGGTGGCCAGCACCACTTTCCCCGCAGGCTGGGCCGCGGGCTGGATGGCCCGGCTCTGGTCCGCCAGCGGCAGGTTGCCGTGCAGCGGACACAGCTCCAGCTCACGGCCCCAGCCGGTGGCGGCGATGCGCTCCTGGCAGTGCTGGATCTGCCGCTGCCCCGGCAGGAACACCAGCACGGTTTCCGCCGCGGCCCGTTGATCGAGCCAGTGGCCCTCCAGGGCCCGCACCACCTGGGCGGCGAGGGGCTCCCGCTCCCGGGGCGGCTGGTGCTGGATCGCCACCGGATGGCTGCGGCCTTCGCTGGTGAGCAGGTCCGCCTCCGGCAGCTGCTGTTGCAGGGGCTGCAGGTTGAGGGTGGCCGACATCAGCAGCAGCCGCAGCTGCGGCGCCAGCAGCGGCCGTGCCTCCCGCAGCAGGGCCAGGGCCAGGTCGGCGTCGCTGCGGCGTTCGTGGAACTCATCGAAAATCACGCAGCCCACCCCCGCCAGGCTGGGGTCGGCCTGGAGCCGCCGCAGGAACAGGCCGTCGGTGAGCACCTCGATGCGGGTGGCCGCCGAGACGCGGCTCTCCATCCGCACCCGGTAGCCCACCCGCTGGCCCACCGGCTCATCGAGGCTGGCGGCCAGCCGCTCGGCGGCGGCCTTGGCCGCCAGGCGCCGCGGTTCCAACATCAGGATGCGGCTGTGGTCGTCGCCCTCCGCGGCCATGAGGGTCTGCCGCAGGGCCAGGGGCACCCGGGTGGTTTTGCCGGCGCCGGGGGGAGCCTGCAGCAGCACGGTGGCACCCGCCTTCAGCCGGCCCACCAGATCCGGCAAGAGCGGATCAATGGGCAGCGGCGCTGAGGGGGCCGCCACGCTCGGGTCAGCGCACGTGGCGGGCGCCGTCCACCGGGTGGTACACCTCGCCCGTGTGTTCCTCGTACACGATGGCCGGCAGGCCGGTTTCGAACATGGTTTGCAGGGCCTCCTTGAGGTAGGGGTTCCAGCCGCCGGTGCTCACCGTGCCGTGGCGCACGGTCCAGTCCCAGGTGCCCTGCAGGTCGCGCGGGATGCGGCCCTCACGGTCGCGGCGGGCCACCAGATCCTGCGATTCCACCAGGCCCACCAGGATCGGTTCTTTGCCGTAGGCCGGGGTGAGGATCAGCTCCAGGCGAACGGGATCCTCCTTCACCAGCTTCAGCTGGAAGCGGGGGGGCAGCTTGATGGCCTTGAGCACCGCCGCCACGATCCGGGTTCTTTGCTCCACTCAGCCTCCGCCGATGTCATCAAGCACCCAACGGTTGTACCAGCTGATGGGCCCCAGCGGGCTCAATTGGGGTCGTTCGGCAAGGCGGGCTGCTCGTTGTCGCCGCTGAAGCGCACCGTCAGCAGGTCGTCGTTTGTGATCTGGCCATCGGCATCCAGCAGCTCGGGATGGATGGTGAGGCGGCCGGTGCGATCACCGCTGGGCATGCGGGCGCTGTCCCCGGGGCGGGGCACGGCACTGAAGCCGCGGCCCATGATCTGGAAGGCCTGCCACAGCAGCGCCAGGAAGCAGGCGCCGTAGACCAGCGGCAGCAGCTTGGCGAACAGGTCGGAGCTGGTCATGGCACGGGGGCGGCTGGGGCTGTCCCGGCCGCAGATCACCCACCATCATCGCCCCAATCCCGCCCCCCTGGCGGGTGGGGGAATCCCCCTGGTCGCAGCCGTTGCCCGCCCGCAGACCTTGCCTACGGTCATTGCAGTTGCCGTTCGGCTGCATGGCCGTCGCCGGTTCGCGCCCGATGCCCCTGCTGCTGGGCGCCGCCCTGGCCCTCGGGGGCCTGCCGCTGCTGTCCTCCCCAGCCGCCTGGGGCCAGGCGGCTCCCCCGGTCTCCTCCCCACGGCCCCCTGCGGCGCGGCGCTCGTTTGTGGCGGAGGCGGTGCGCATCAGCGGGCCGGCGGTGGTCACCATCGACACCGAGCGCACGGTGCTGGTGCAGCGGGGCGCCGCTGCCGAGGGCTTCCCGTTCATGGATCCGCTGCTGCGGCAGTTTTTTGGTTTGCCGCCCGGCGCGCTCACCCCCCTGCCCCCCTCCCAACGCACCGAACGGGGCCAGGGCAGTGGCGTGCTCTATGACCCCTCCGGGCTGCTGCTCACCAACGCCCACGTGGTGGAGGACAGCACCCGGGTGACGGTGGGGCTCAGCGATGGCCGCCGCGTGGAGGGCAAGGTGGTGGGGGCCGATCCGGTCACCGACCTGGCGGTGGTGCGGCTGGTGGGGGCTGGCCCCTGGCCCGTGGCACCCCTGGGCAATTCCGACAGCCTGCAGGTGGGGGAATGGGTGATCGCCGTGGGCAACCCCTTCGGCCTGGATCAAACGGTGACCCTCGGCATCATCAGCAGCCTCAACCGCAACGCCGCCAAGCTCGGCATCACCGACAAGCGCTTGGAGCTGATCCAGACCGACGCCGCCATCAACCCCGGCAATTCCGGGGGCCCCCTGCTGGATGCCGAGGGGGCCGTGGTGGGCATCAACACCCTGGTGCGCTCAGGCCCCGGCGCAGGCCTGGGGTTTGCCATCCCGATCAACCGGGCCCGCAGCATCGCCCAGCAGCTGGTGAGCACGGGCAGCGTCAGCCACGCCATGGTGGGGGTGGCCCTGGAGCCGGAGCGGGACGCCAGCGGCGCCATGGTGGCCGGTGCCCGGGTGCGCAGCGTGATGCCCGGTGGGCCGGCGGCGCGGGCGGGGGTTCAGCCCGGCGACGTGATCACCGCCGTGGGGGATCAGCCGGTGCGTGACCCCGCCCAGCTCACCCAGTTGGTGGAACGCAACGGCGTGGGCCGGCCGATGGACCTGCGCCTGCGGCGCTCCGGCCAGGTGCTGCAGCTGCAGGTCACGCCGGTGGAGCTCTCCAGCTTGGTGCGGCGCGGGGGTTAGTCGCCGTCGCGCAGCACCTCGACGCAGCGGGTCACGCACTCGCCGTCATCGACGGAGCAGGAGGTGATGCATTCGAAGTAGCTGTTCACCGGATCCGAACCCTGGTGGCCGGAGCTGGGGTGGATGATCCGTTCGGCCTCGGACTGCCGGTTGGTGTGCGGGGCGGAGTGGCCCATGGCTGCCTGGCGGGGATCCCCTTCAGCCTATGAACAGTGTGCGTCCAGGCCAAGAACAATGAGTTGTCTTGCCTAGGGAAGTGTGAAGTTGTTTGTGGACGCTCAGGCCGCAGAGGCTTTGCGAGCGGCCGCCTTGGCGGCCTGCTTGCCCTGTTGTTTCTCGCGGTTGGCCTTGCGCTTGGCCTCCTGGGCGGCGGCCTCCACGGCCGCGTCGTCGGCGGCGGCTTCCTCGGCCTTCTTCTCGCGGTAGTAGGCGTAATCGCCGCGGTAGAGCACCAGTTCGCCGTTGCGCAGTTCCACGATCTTGTTGGCCACCCGCGACACGAAGTAGCGGTCGTGGCTTACCACCAGCGCTGCCCCCTCGTACTCCATGAGGGCGTCTTCGAGCATCTGCTTGGCGGGGATGTCCAGGTGGTTGGTGGGCTCATCCAGCACCAGCAGGTTGCAGGGCATCAGCAGCATCAGCGCCAGGGCCAGGCGCGCCTTCTCGCCGCCGCTGAGCTTGCCCACCTCCTTGAACACGGCGTCGTTGCTGAAGCAGAAACTGCCCAGCAGCGAGCGCACCTGGGTTTGGGTCCAGTCCGGCACCGCTTCAAACAACGTGTCGATCACGGTTTTGGAGAGGTCGAGCGCTTCGGCCTGGTTCTGCTCGAAGTAGGCGGCGATCACGTTGTGCTCGCCGAGCACCGCCCTCCCCTCATCGGGGTGTTCGATGCCCATCACCAGCCGCAACAGGGTGGATTTGCCAGCGCCGTTGGGGCCCACGAAGGCGATGCGATCGCCCCGCTCCACCTCCAGGTTGGCCCCCAGGAAGAGGATCTGATCGCCGTAGCTGTGGCTGAGCTCTTCGATCAGGGCGATCTGGCGGCCGCTGCGGGGCGCGGGTGGGAACTGGAAGCGGGGGCCGCTGAGGCTTTCCACCGGCGCCTCAATCCGTTCGACTTTGTCGAGCAGCTTTTCGCGGCTCTTGGCCTGGGTGGAGCGGGTGGCGCTGGCGCGGAAGCGGTCGATGTAGGCCTGCTGGCTGGCCAGTTCCTTCTGCTGCCGGTCGAAGGCCGCCTGGCTGGCCTCGCGCTCCAGGGCCTTCTGCTCCAGGTGCTGGCTGTAGTTGCCCAGGTAGCTGCGGGAGATGCCGCGTTCGGTCTCCACGATCTGGTTGCAGACCCGATCCAGGAAGGCCCGGTCGTGGCTGATCACCACCAGCGGGCAGGTCTGGCCGATCAGGTAGTCCTCCAGCCATTGGATGGTCTCCACATCCAGGTGGTTGGTGGGTTCGTCGAGCAGCAGCAGATCGGGCTCCTGCAGCAGCACCTTGCCCAGGGCGATGCGCATCTGCCAGCCGCCGGAGTAGTCGCCCACCAGCTGCTCGGCCCCCTCGGGGCTGAAGCCGATGGTGGGCAGGAGCTTGTCGATGCGGGCGTCGAGCTCATAGCCGTGCAGGCTTTCAAAACGGCTCTGCAGTTGCCCCAGTTCGTGGATCAGCGCGTCGAGGTGGTCGGCGTCGCTGGCGGCGCGCTCGGAGCCCATCGCCTCCTCCACCTGGCGCTGGCGGTTGAGCACCGAGGCCGCCTCGCCGAAGGCCTGGAACAGCTCTTCGCGCACCGTGCGCTGCAGGTCGACATCGAACTCCTGCTGCAGGTACACGATGCGGGGGTTGCCCTGCTTCACCACCTGGCCGGAGCTGGGTTCCTCCAGCCCGGCGATGATCCGCATCTGGGTGGATTTGCCGGCGCCGTTCACCCCCACCAGGCCGATGCGGTCGCCCGCCTTTACCTCCCAGGTGACATCCCGCAGCACCTCGCCGGTGGGATAGATCTTGGAAACGCTTTCGAGGCGGAGCACAGGCGAGCGGAGGCGGGGGCGCCGGGGTGGGCGCTGGCGCCCGTCAGAGCTGCATCATCTCCCCCCGCCCGTTCAGCCGGCAGACTGGGCCCAGCCAGCAGCGGCCGCGCGCCATGGTGAAGCGACTGGAACAGGTGGCGGCGTTGGTGGTGGCGGCCGGTTTGGCGATCGTGAGCTACTGGCTGTTCTTCAGCTGGATGGGCCAGGACCGGCGGCCCCGCCGCACGGCCCTGCCGGTGCCCCTAGAGGCCCCCTCGGGCCTTCAGCAGCCACTGCTTGGTGTCGGCATCGTCGACGCTGGCCAGGTGGGCCTTGACCTCCTCGCGGCTCACCGGCAGGTCCCAGCTGCTGCCCAGGTCGCAGATGCGGCTGAGGGTGCCTGAGGGGTCCTGCAGCGCCTGGCGGAACAACTCCTGGGTGAGGGAGCTGTCGCTGCGGATGCGCTCGTAGAGAGCGGGTGCATTGCCGGCGCTCATCGGTTTGCGGGGCCAATGCCTTTCACCCTATGGAGCGCCCCGCCCCTTGGCTGCGCTTGTTGGTGGAAGTTGACCTCAGCGGCCCGTCCCCGCGGGCCTGGCGCAGACCCCCAGCACTGCGGCCTGGCGTGCGCCGGTGACCGCCGGCAGCGACCCCGGCACCCCCAGGGCATGCCACCAGGCCAACAGGGCAAAGGCCAGGGCCTCGCGGTCGCTGTCGCCGATGCCCAGCTCCGCCAGGGGCCGCACCTGCAGGCCGCGGCAGCGGCGCCGCAGCTCGGCCATCAGCAGCCGGTTGCGGGCCCCGCCGCCGGCCACCAGCAGTTCCAGGGGGGCGGGGTTTGCGGCCAAATCCTGGGCCACCACCGCGGCGCTGAAGGCGGTGAGGCTGGCCAGGGCATCCGCCGGCTGCAGCGGGGCACCGGCCCCCAGGGCATCAGCCCCCAGCTCCGCCAGCCGCCGCTCCAGATCCGCCGCGCCGAACAGCTCCCGCCCGGTGGATTTGGGTGGCGGCTGCCGCAGGTAGGGCTCCTGCAGCCACTGCTGAAGACGCGTTTCGTTGATGCGGCCCTCACCGGCCCAGGCGCCGTCGGCATCGAAGCGCAGGCGGCCGTCGCTGAACCGTTGCACCGCCAAATCGAGCAGGGTGTTGGCGGGGCCGCAGTCCCACCCCAGCACCGGCCGCTGCCGGTCGGGCCCGCTGGCCGGGGGCAGCAGGGTGAGGTTGGCGATGCCCCCCAGGTTGAGCAGGGCGCGCCAGCCGCCAATGGCGGGCAGCAGCGCCGCATCCGCCGCCGGCACCAGCGGTGCCCCCTGGCCCCCCAGGGCCAGGTCGGCGGCGCGGAAGTCGAACACCACGGGCCGCCCCAGCCGCTGCGCCAGCCGGGGCCCCTGCAGCAGTTGCCAGCTGTTGCCCGGGCGCTCGCCGCTGGCGGGGCGGTGCCAGAGGGTCTGGCCGTGGCAGCCCACCAGGGCCGCCTCACCGGTGGGGTCGCAGGCGTCGGCGGCGGCGGCCTGCTGTTCGGTGATCGCTTCCCCCAGCTCCAGCAGTTCAGAGGCGCTGCAGGGGGCGCCTTGCCCGATGGCGGTGATTTGCCGCTGCAGATCGGCGGGGTACGGGTGGCTGGCGCGGTTGAGCAGCCGCCAGCGGGGCCGCCTGGGGGGGCCTTCAAACGCGGCCAGCACCGCATCCACGCCGTCGGCGCTGGTGCCGCTCATCAGACCCAACACCCGCATGGCCATCAAAAAAGCCCCCGGGACATTCTCCCGGGGGCCAGGGGCGTGTGCCGCCTCAGCTCACGTGTTGGGCTGGGGGGTCATGCGCAGGTAGGGCTTGATCTCGGTGACGCCCTTGGGGAACTTGTTGCGGGCCTCGTCGGTGGGGATCGAGGGCACCACCACGCAGTCGTCGCCGTCCTTCCAGTTCACGGGGGTGGCCACCTGGTGGTGGTCGGTGAGCTGCAGGGAGTCGATCACCCGCAGGATCTCCTGGAAGTTGCGGCCGGTGCTGGCGGGGTAGGTGATCTGCAGGCGCAGCTTTTTGTTGGGGTCGATGATGAACACCGAGCGCACCGTGAGGTTGTTGAGCGAGTTGGGGTGGATCATCCCGTAGAGGTCGCTCACCTTCTTGTCCTCATCGGCGAGGATCGGGTAGTCAACCGTGGTGTTCTGCGTCTCGTTGATGTCGCAGATCCAGCCGCCGTGGCTCTCGGCGGAGTCGACGCTCAGGGCGATGGTTTTCACGTTGCGCTTCTCCCATTCGGAGCGCAGGCGCGACACCTCACCCAGCTCGGTGGTGCACACCGGGGTGTAGTCGGCGGGGTGGGAGAACAGCACCACCCAGCTGTCGCCGGCGAAGTCGTAGAGGTTGATCGGACCCAGCTGGGA
>Ga0214917_10005598_pt1 | contig 13357 bp, 6 predicted proteins | sample LL_1208_BB_MetaG_FD_177983 | JGI IMG/M metagenome (GOLD analysis project Ga0214917, IMG submission 177983) | Freshwater microbial communities from Lake Lanier, Atlanta, Georgia, United States - LL_1208_BB | ecosystem: Environmental > Aquatic > Freshwater > Lake | place: USA: Georgia | collected... | reverse complement strand
ACTTAAATAAGCATTTTCCCTGTAAGAAGCTTTGCCCTTGAAAAAATAGGAAAAAAAAGACGTAAAGACAAGCATACTCAAACCACCCAGTTGAATGAGGATTAAAATAACCACATGTCCGAAAAAGGTAAAACTTTTTCCTGTATCGTTGATCACCAGGCCCGTTACACTTACAGCACTTGTAGCAGTAAACGCAGCATCAACCCATGTTATTCCTGTAGTTGTGGCATTGGGTAATTTTAGCAATAGGGTACCTACTGCGATGAGAAACAGGAAGCTACCTGCTAAAACAATGGAAGGCTTTATACTTCTTTTAGCATATAACTTTTCGCTAAATAGTGCAATTTCTATGGAAAGCAAAAGAACTACATTCGTAATAAAGAGGGAAGAGGCAAAATTTATTGAATCAATAAAACTAAACCCCTGTAACATGGAAAGCATAAGCACCAAAATCGTTAACAGAGGTAAAAGACCTCTTAAAAATGGTTTCCATTTTTCGCTTTTTGGTAATCTCAAGAAATCTAACCCTTCAAATACAAGGGAAATAATAATGATAACTAAATAAGCTGATAAAATATACCCATGGGATGTTTTTGAGTGCTTAAAGCCAAAATCCCAAAGCAATAATAGCAAGGAAAGGTAAATCAATATTGGGTGCACACGACTCCTCATACAAATGTATTATTTGAATGAGGCAAATGTAATATTAAATTTTAATCTAGTGAATTTAAAATAATCCTTCACTACAACCAACTAAGTTCTCTGGTATAATCCCCCCTTTTAATCTGTCCCAGATGAGCAATGTTTTATTTTTTTTGTTGTTAAAATCAATCATCATTTTTTGTAATTCCTCTAAAGGCATATTTTGTGGATCTTTAGAGAGAATAAGTTGATAACTTTGAATTAAACGGTTTAATTCGTCCTTATCTTTTGCCAGATTATCAAGCACCAATTCAGGAATCTGTTGTGTTTCTCTTCCTTTTTCAATATACTGACCCAAAAAACTAACCATTGCATCAAGGCAAGTAAGCTTTTGATAAAGTCCTTTAGAAATGGTTATAAATTGTTGATTTAGCGTTACAAAAGTTGATTTTTCATGTTCCATTACTAAATTTTGGATTAAAATGGGACAAGATCTGCAAAGGGGAAATTGATTTTTTAATTTTTCAAGCCACGTATTTTTCATTTCTTTAACAGGAAATTCACCTGAATACTGAAATTCCTTTTTGAAAAATAATTCTTCCAGTTCGTTCCTCAGCTCTGTAAGTTTTTGAAAGGAAGATAAAGATTCAATTTCTTTAGGCAATCTGCCTTGAATTTCAGCTTGAGTTAATCGATCCCTATAGAATTCAATGAGTTCAATATCCTTATAAAGTTGGGTTGAGGTTTTGCTTTTTAAGTGCGAAGAAGAATCATTTTGAATCAAGAATCTTCCGATTTCTCGAAATTTTAGCAACATTTCGGCATTGAACCAAAGGTCAATCTCTGTTTGAACGTTGGTATAAAGTTTTCCGTATTTTTCTTTTAATCCAGTATCTTTTGAAGCTAAATTGGAGAGTGCCTTTGTTTTTAGCAGGCCAATGTTTCTGTAGCTGTCTATTAATCGGGCAAAGGCAATCCAATCTGTATATTTTGTTTGAAGGGAACCTTGAAATAAATCTATTTGTCTGCGTAAATCTAGTGCGGAAGAAAAAACCTCTAAAAATTCTGACTCAGTTTCTTTTTTAATGTTATTCTGAATAAGTTTGAATTCTCTAATTTTTTTTTCAAGATAAGGTTTCGTGAAGGTCAAATCGGAATAATCCGTATTATATTCAGATTTAGTCTGGACAATTAATATATATGGGGCGGTTGTTTTAGGTACTTTATTTTTAAATTCATCAACTTTGTTGGCCTGAAAATTCAAAAAATATTTTGATTTAAGAGGTAAATCGACATCCCAGTGAATTCTGTAAAGCGTAGCGCCCACTACTTTTTCGTCATATAAATTGCCCAGATCTTTAGAAAGCAATTTAATATAAAACTCGCTCACCATTTTTTGAGGATCGTCCATTTTTTCCATAGATCGAAGACCTTTGTCAACTTGAGGCATGATTTGATTTGTAAGGGCTAAAAAAGGACCTGACAAACCAACTCTTAATAAACTCGTCGCAGTTTTACCCAAATCAGCGGAAATTTCTGCTGTTTTTTGCCAAAAATCTCTTGCTTCATTACTTTTAATCGCTTCAAATTTAATTTTTGCTGTTATATCCCCTTTACTCAAAACATCGTCTGAAATATTTTCCAACACTCTACCTCCATATTCCAAAATCCTGGATGAAATATTAGGATTTCTGGTATCATGAATCATAAGTGGTATCGTCAATGAATTATTTGGATTTACAGGATCTTTAATACTGGCTGCGAGATACATAAATTGAGGATAGTCGCCCTTTTTTATACCCACATCTTTTCTCTCCCCTTTATTTAATCCTTCACCTTCAAAAACGGATGATAATAAAGTAGGGTTAAGTAAAAAAATGTAAGAAGAATTCAGATTATAATCTGAAGATACGGGGGTGGGAGAAGACCAGGATTCAACCTGTGTGGCAACGATACTGTTTTGTGCATATCCTGAGTAAACAATAAAGAAAAACAATAAAATAATTAAACATGTAAACTTCATAGGATCGATTTGAACATTAATACGCATATTTGAGCAAATTATTGAATATTTTAAAAAAAATGTTGAAAGTTTAATTAAACAATGATGAAACAGATAGTCATCCTTGACGGTTATACCTTAAATCCAGGTGATTTATCCTGGGAAAAAATTGAGTCTCTTGGAAAAGTAAAAATTTATCAGCGAACATCAAGAGAGGAAATCGAGGAACGGATCTCAGATGCGGAGATAATTGTAGTAAATAAAGTAAAACTTGATGCAGAAATCCTTGATAGTGCCTTAAAATGTCGTTGTATCTGTGTTACTGCTACTGGATATAATAATATCGATATAGAAAAGGCGCGTGAAAAAGGAATAGTTGTTATGAATGCCAGTAATTACGGCACATTATCGGTCGCTCAACATGTTTTCGCCCTCCTGCTTGAAATCACTAATAATATTTTCCTACATAATCAATCAGTCAAAAAAGGGGACTGGGGAAATCAGCCTGATTTTTGTTACTGGAATAAACCTCTGGAGCGACTGGAAGGTAAAATTCTTGGAATTGTTGGATTTGGTGCTATAGGTCAAGCCGTTGCAAAAATAGCCTTGGCATTTGGCATGGATGTAAAGATATTTACCAGAAATCTGGAAAAAGTAAAAAAAATGGGATTTGAAGGCATGCCTTTTGAACAATTAATCCTCGTTTCTGACATTATTACGTTACATCTTCCGTTAACTGACGAGACGAAACAGATTATGAACAAGGAGGTTTTTCAACAAATGAAAAAAAATGCCATTTTGATAAATACCTCCAGAGGAGATTTAATAAATGAAGAAGACCTATTTGAAGCATTGAAAAATAAAAAGCCTGGATATGCAGCACTTGATGTCCTCAGCGTAGAACCACCCTTAACAGAAAGCCCATTATTTGAGTTAGATAACTGTATAATAACACCTCATATAGCCTGGGCTTCAAAGCAAGCCAGAGAAAGATTAATGGAAATAACAGCGGAAAATATACATCGGTTTATGGAGGGGAAACCTTTGACTAATCTGGCATTACTAAAATAAGGTCTTAAAAAAATAAAAGGTTCAATTAAGGCTATGTAAAGAAATCTGAAAATAGTATCTTCGCGTTTTTGAAGCGTAAATGGTATTGTAAAAGAATTATATTTGCGCAGTTTTCTAAAAAAGTAAACATTAATCGTTAAACAACAAGTTATGCAAGGAAAAGGGATTATCAGGTTCTTCCTTGTGTTGATGGTTCTGGTTACATTAATCCAGTTCCTATTCACATTGCCCACCCAGAGTGTCGAAAAAGCGGCAGATGCCTATGCTGAAGCAGCAAGCAAAAACGCATCAAAGAGCCTAAAGCAGGAAGTGTACAAACAGAAGCGCATTGCCTATCTGGACTCAATGTCTTCTGAAGAGGTGTTAAAAATTCCTATGCTCAAAACCTACAATTATCAGGAATTAAAGTCTCAGCAACTTGCATTGGGACTTGATTTAAAGGGAGGTATGAGTGTATTATTGCAAGTCGATTTACGTGATTTCATACGTGCGCTTGCCAATGACAGTAAAGATCCAGCCTTTTTGGCAGCTTTAGAAAAAGCCACAAAAGAACAATTAACCACCCAAAGTGACTACGTCACTTTGTTCTCCAATGCTTACACGCAAAATAACCGTAATTTAGCCCCATTATTTTCTTCTTCAGAATTACTGAGAGATGAAATCACTTTTGGTTCAAGTAATGCTCAGGTGATTGCCATTTTACGAGAAAAAGCAAGCGAAACCGTTGAACTTACTTTCAAATTACTGAAAGAACGTATAGACCGTTTGGGTGTTATGCAACCAAACGTTTCTCTTGATCCAAGCCGCGACTTAATTCTGGTTGAACTTCCTGGTATAGACAATCCTGAAAGGGCACGTAATTTCTTACAAGCAGCGGCTAAATTAGAATTTTGGGATGTTTACAGGATAACAGATCCCGTTAATCCTAATCGTGCTGGTAGTGAAACTATTCAGAAAGCTATTGCTGATGCCAATGCAGAATTAGCCAAAACAATAGGTGGTGGAGAATTGAAAAAAGAGATTTTACGTATTGATACTACTTATGCTACAGATGCAGATGGTAATCAGAATAAAAGTAAAATAGCTAAGTTAGATACTCTTTACAGCCCTGTAAATATTGCCAGTGGACCTATATTTGAAAATTTATCTTTAAATACCGGTGGAGAATTTGGTATGGCTGTAATAGGTGTGGCTGCACGAAATAAAAAACCTATCATTGATTCTTTATTGACCAGACAAGAAGTCAGAAGCAGAGTTCCCAAAGAGATATCTTTTCATTGGGGAAGGGATCCTATAACCAATACCCAGACCAATGAAGTGACAGATCTTTACATGCTTTATGCCATCAAAAAGGAAAGAGCTGAAGCTCCGGTTTCAGGTGATCAGGTTGTAGCAGCGGCGGCAGAGCCTGATCCAATAACCAAGGAAACGGGTGTAACTTTAAGAATGGATAAAAACGGAGCTAAAGCCTGGGCAGAAATGACCACTAAAGCAGCACAAGACAATAACCGTCAGGTTGCTATTTTATTAGATGATGAAGTAGTTTCTGCTCCAAGCGTAAATGAACCTATAACAGGTGGAAACACCCAGATAACGGGTAATTTTAGTATTCAGGAAGCACAGGATTTAGCCAATATTCTCGAAATAGGTAAGCTTCCAGCAGAGACAAAAATTATTTCAGAAGCATTAGTAGGTCCTTCATTAGGAAAAGAGAATATATCAAAAAGTATTAATTCCCTCGTATTTGGCTTTTTGACCGTAATGGCTTTCATGTTTCTGTATTATAGTTCAGCAGGTATCATGTCCATTATCTCTTTATTCTTAAATATATTCTTCATCTTCGGAACTTTAGCTTCCTTTGGTACTGTACTGACATTACCTGGTATTGCAGGTATCGTACTTACTATAGGTATGGCGGTTGATGCGAATGTAATCATTTATGAAAGAATCAGAGAAGAATTACTTGAGGGGAAACCTCTTTTAACGGCAATTTCTGAAGGTTTTAGACAATCTTATTCTGCTATCATTGACTCTAACGTAACGACCCTGCTTTCTGCTTTCATGCTTTCTTATTTTGGACTGGGGCCTATTAAGGGGTTTGCCGTAGTGTTAATAATAGGTGTGCTTTCCTCTATGTTTACCGCAGTTTTAGTCAGTAGATTATTGATTGACTGGTGGACTTCAAAAGGAAGAAATCTTCAATTCTCCAATTCATTCTCCAAAGGCACTTTTTCCAATATGAACATAGACTGGATGGGAAATCGAAAGATTGCCTATACTTTTTCTGGTATTCTCCTATTATTAAGTGTTGTTTCTATCCTAACCCGTGGATTTGAATTTGGGGTTGATTTCAGAGGAGGATATTCTTATAATTTACAGTTTTCAAAAGCAGTTAATGCTGAAGATTTAAGAAAAGAGTTAACTACTGCATTTTATGGTAACACTCCTATTGTAAAATCTATTGACTCAGAGAATTCTCTAAATGTAGTTACCAGTTACATGATTGACAGTGGCGATGAAAAAGCAGCGGAAAAAGTAATGGAAAGATTGTTTGTAGGCGTTAATAATATATCTGGAAATACATTAAATTTTGAAAATTTTAAAAATCCGGAAGGCACTGGAACTCATGTTGTAAGTTCCAGTCAGGTTGGACCAACCGTTGCTGAAGACATTAAGGAAAGCTCCTTGGAGGCCGCTCTTTTTGCTCTGGCTTTGATTTTCTTGTATATTTTTATCCGATTTAACAAGTGGCAGTATAGCGCAGGCGCTGTTCTCGCATTATTCCATGATACCATTATTACCATAGGTGTTTTCTCAGCTTTACATGGTATTTTGCCTTTCAGTATGGAAATCGATCAGGCATTTATTGCTGCGATTTTAACTGTGATTGGTTATTCCATCAATGATACGGTAGTGGTATTTGACCGAATCAGAGAAATGATGGGAATATATACAAAAAGGTCCAGAAATGAAGTCATCAATTTAGCGATAAATAATACTTTATCCAGAACAACACTGACCTCATTAACAACCTTGTTTGTAGTTATAATACTTTTCTTATTTGGAGGATCCAGCATTAAAGGGTTTTCATTTGCTATCCTATTTGGTATAACTATTGGAACCTATTCCTCTATCTTTGTGGCTTCACCCCTTATGTCAGATTTATTAAAAAAAGACGAATTAAGTAAATCTTAAAGGAAAATAAAATTATTCTTACCTAATAAGAAAGGCGGATGCAAATGAGCATTCGCCTTTTTTGTTTATATTGTCATAACAAAACAAAATAGGGTAAATCCATGTTTTTAGGTAGATTAGATTTTTGGTTTTTTGTCCAACTACAAACCATCAGCTATGCATAAATGGGGCATTATTATTATTCTTTTATTTAACCTATTCGCTTGTACCTATACGGAAAAAATCAGAGACGGAAAAACTGCTTTCGAAAGAAAACAGTTTACTGTTGCTAATCAATTCCTAAAAAATGAGCTTAAAAAGGTTAAATCAGGTACAGAGCGAGGTAATCTATCCTTCATTTTAGCAGAAACAGCTATGCAACTTGGCAATATTGATCAGGCCATTGAAAATTATAGAATAGCCTACGACAATGGTTACGGGGTTGATGCATTAAAAGGATTAGCTTTTGCTTTGAAACAAGGGGAATTTTATACTGATGCAATGCAAACTTTTAAAGACCTTAGCATCGAAATAGGAAGCCCTTATGAATATAGAAGAGATATTCTTAACTGTGAATTAGCTGCAAAATGGAAAAAGGAAACCTATAAAGATTTTGAAGTTGAATTATTACCTGTTAATTCCTCTTATGCTGATTATTCTCCTGTTTTATTAAACAAAAATAATCTGATTTTTACCTCAGACAGACCAACTGCTACAGGAGATCAGATTTACCTGTGGACAGGAGCTGGTTTTGCCGATTTGTTCATGGCAGATCTAGAAACTGGTGACGCCTCTCCCTGGAATGTAAACATAAATACACAGGCACATGAAGGAACCCTTTCCTTTAACACTGAAAGAAGTAAAGCAGTATTCACCCGGTGCTCCGGCGGAAAAAGAGAGGATGCATTTTGTAAGTTATTTATGATAGAGAAAACAGGTGGAGATACCTGGGGTCCCGCTGTACCAGTATTTCCTGAACTAAAAGAATTAAATCTGGGTCACCCTACCCTCTCTGGTGACGGCAAATACCTTCTTTTAAGTGCCAAAGCCCCTGAAGGTTGGGGAGGTTATGACCTTTACAGTTCCCAATTACTGGAAAATGGTTCCTGGAGTGAACCTGCTTTATTAAGCAGGCAGATAAACACACCCGGAAACGAGCAATTCCCATCACTCGATGGAGATAGCCTTTATTTTAGCTCCGATTTTTTACCAGGAATGGGGGGGTTGGATATATTTAAAAGTTTCAGAATGGAAAATGGAGAATGGTCACCTCCCGTAAATATGAAACATCCTATTAATTCAGGTGCTGACGATTTCAATTTTACGGTAGTTCATTCTTTAAATAATCTTCCCTTTGGTTACTTCACTTCAACCAGAGCTGGAGGAAATGGGAGAGAAGATATTTATGAATTCAAACAACTTCCTCCAAATCCTAAAAAGGATGAAATTAAACCAACTGAAAAAGAAACAGCTATTGTTTATCAGTATTTTTTAGATGTTTTTGTCTTAGAAAAGATATTTACAGAACCCAATAACCCAAATACTCCCCTTCTTGGAAGAAAACCATTAGCAAATGCTAATTTAACGACAACCATAACTGGAAGTGATCAGGAATTTAAAACCGATAGTACTGGAAAAATCAGGCTTTCGATTCAACCTGGATCTAAATGGAATTTTATTGCTGGAAAAGAAGGGTACTTAAATAATGCAGCTTCTTTTAATTCCACTGGTCTGCAGGCAACCCCTGAAAATCCTGTTCAGATTGTTGAAATAGAAATTGTTTTAGATAAAGTATTTAAAAATACAGAAATCGTTTTAGATGACATCTATTATGATTTAGATAAATGGGATATTCGCACAGACGCAAAACCTACCCTTGATAAATTAGCAAATACCTTAATTTTAAATCCACAGATAAGAATTCAACTGGGTTCTCATACTGATTGCAGAGGAAATGATGCCTATAACCAGGTACTTTCCCAACGAAGAGCACAGTCGGCAATTGAATATCTTATAGGAAAAGGAATTCAACCAGGCAGAATGGTTGCAAAGGGATTTGGAGAAACCGTTCCTTCTGCTGTTTGTATTTGCTCGCGCTGTACAGAGGAGGAACATCAAAAAAACAGACGTACCACTTTTAAAATTATTGATTAAAATAAAGTTATAAGTATTTTAACTACTTTTCAATTGCAGCGCGTCATTTAATTACGATATTAATCATTCTTTTTGGCACAACAATAATCTTAGCAATGGTTTGACCTTCTGTCCATTTTTTAATGGTTTCAAGCTGAAGTACTGCCTCTTTGATTGCTGTTTCATCACCATTGGCATCGAAAGTTAAGGTAGCTCGCAACTTTCCATTTATGCTTACAGGATATTCAATAGTAGATTCCTCAAGATATTTGCTTTCAAAAACAGGAAAACGGGCCAGGTGAACAGAACCCTCGTTTCCTGCCTGATGCCATAGTTCTTCACTAATGAAAGGAGCAAAAGGGGCCAGCAGAATTAAAAATGGATTTAACACTTCTTTATGGTGACAATTCATTTTTTGAAAATCATTTACTGCAATCATAAATCCGCTGATACAGGTATTAAATGAAAAACGGGTAATATCGTCCTGAATCTTTTTTATAGCTGTATGAAGAACTTTGTGGGCTTCAGGTGAAGCAGGATTTTCCGTGAGCAAGCACTTTCCATCTGCACCAATAAACAAATGCCAGACTTTACGAAGAAATTTATAGACACCATCAATACCTTTGGTATCCCATGGCTTTGCTTGCTCTACGGGACCTAAAAACATTTCATACATTCTAAAGCAGTCGGCACCATATTTTGAAACCACATCATCTGGATTTATAACATTATACATAGATTTAGACATTTTGCCAACCTCTGAATGGGTAATTAATTGAAAAGAATCTCCTGTTTTATTAGGGGTAAAAACCCCATTTTCAATAGATCCACCTTCCGAAACAAAGATAGCTGAGGAAAATTCTGGTCTCCATTGAATAAATTGTTTAACCCCATTTTCAGTTAAATGAGATCCACTCATATTTCCATAATCGGTAACATAATCAACCAAGACAGGAATCTTTGTAAAATGAAGTCCACTTTCTTCCTCAGTTTTTAGTAAATTAGCACATATAAATCTATTTTTTCCTTGTACTTTATCTTTTTGCAAATAGATTGATTCAACGACACCCTGAATCATCCCTTGATTAATCAGTTTTTTATAAGGTTCAATGGTTGGAACTTTACCCAGATCATAAAGAAATTTATGCCAAAAACGACTGTACATTAAATGCCCAACGGCGTGTTCTGTTCCACCAACATATAAATCGACGTCTTTCCAATAATTTAAGGCATCTTCACCCGCAAATACCTGATCATTAGAAGGATCCATATAACGCAAAAAATACCAGGAGGAGCCTGCAAAACCGGGCATTGTATCTGTTTCACGTTTCTCACCATTGGGCAGATTAACCCAGTCCTTTGCTCTTGCCAAAGGAGAAACAGCACCAGATGCTGGCTGAAAATTCTCCAAAACTGGCAATTCTAAAGGAAGATCCTTTTCTTCCAAAGGAATAGCAGTACCTTCTTTATCATAAATAATAGGGAAAGGCTCACCCCAGTAGCGTTGACGACTATAAATTGCATCTCTTAGCTTGTAATTTACTTGCCTTGAACCAACTCCTCTTTTTTCAATCTCCTTCAGCATGTATTCAATTGCATCAGGAACTTCCATGCCATCAAGAATTTCAGAATTGATCATGATTCCCAGCTTATCGTTTCTGGTTGCTCCTGGATATTTAGATTTATCAATAACATCAATAATTTCAATACCAAATTTTAGGGCGAAAAGATTATCGCGGTCATCATCACTCGGAACTGCCATAATAGCCCCGGTTCCGTAATCCTTCAATACATATTCTCCTATATAGATTGGAATTTTCTTACCATTAAAAGGATTAACAGCGTATGAACCTAAAAATTCACCCGTGACCTCCTTTACTTCAGCCATTCTTTCTCTTTCTGACCTACTTTGTACATAGGATAAATAATCTGCCACTTTTTGGGTCTGTTCCGAGGTTGTTAATGCAGCCACCAGCTCATGTTCAGGGGCTAGCACCATAAAAGTTACCCCAAATAAGGTATCGGGCCGGGTAGTAAATATTTCCAGATTAACATCGGAGTTTTCTACACCAAAAAACATTCGAGCCCCTTCAGATCTGCCAATCCAGTTAGATTGCATTTTTTTCATGGCATCGGAATAGTCCAGTGTCTGTAAATCGTTTAGTAAGCGTTCTGCATAAGCAGTAATTCTTAGCGACCATTGCATCATCGGTTTCTTCTCCACAGGGTGTCCTCCACGCTCCGAAACCCCATCTTTCACCTCATCATTTGCCAGCACAGTACCTAAAGCCTCACACCAGTTAACATAAGTAACTTTTCTGTAAGCCAGACGAAAATTCATTAAAATACTCTCCCTTTCTGACTTACCCATCGATTGCCATTCTGCAGCTGTAAAAGTATCAAAATCATTATGCACTGCATTTACATGGTTGGAACCATGTACTGAAAAATGAGCTTCCAACAACGAAATTGGTCTGGCGGCATCAGCCTGTGTGTCGTAATAATGTGAAAACAACTGAAGGAAAATCCATTGGGTCCATTTGTAATAAGCTGGATTAGAAGTTTGAACCTCTCTGTCCCAATCGAAACTGAATCCAAGATTATCCAGCTGACTCCTATAACGTGCAATATTTTGAGCAGTTGATATGGATGGTTGAACGCCAGTCTGGATGGCATATTGTTCGGCTGGAAGTCCAAAGGCATCATATCCCATGGGATGAAGCACATTGAATCCATTTAATCTTTTATAACGGGCAAAAATATCAGAAGCTATATAGCCAAGGGGGTGACCGACATGCAAACCTGCTCCAGAAGGATATGGGAACATATCTAAAACATAATATTTAGGTTTTGAGGAGTCATTACTCACTTTATAAACCTTATTTTCCTCCCAATATTTTTTCCATCTGGACTCAATGTCTGAAAATCTATATTCCATACTCTTCCGTTTTGTTTGGACTCCTGAACTAAAAATCCTTATATAGGCTCTGGAGTAATTTTCCGCAAAAATAGACAAAAAGGAATTAGATTTGCAGTATTACGTGTACTTAAATAAATGGAAGTAAAATGATTCGTTTTTTATTTAAACTTGGCCTTAGTTTAGTTGTCCTTTTATTGGTATACAACTACTTTCTGGGTACGCCTGAGGAAAAATCAACATCAAAAAAAATATTTGGCGAAGTTATCCATCTTGGAAAATCTTCATGGGATTTATTAAAAGATGAAAAACAAAAATTACAAGACGGGAAATACGATATGGCCATGGAAAAGGTAAGCCTGCTATTAAAAGGTCTGGAAAATGCTGTTCAAAAAAGTGGAGATCCAAAAATTAATGAACAATTCCTTTATTTAACTGATAAAAGAGATGAGCTTTTAAAATGGAATGAAACAGCTAAGGACTCAAATAAAACCCCTGAGTCTGAATTAAAAATGACTGAAAAGGAAAAATCAGAAAGGCTAAAGCGCTTGAAATCCTTGTTACAGGAAACTGAATTATTAATGAATCAATTAGAAAACAGATAAAACAAAAGCGTCTTATATGTCAACTTCTCAAGATAACCCAAAATTTGGATCCAAGCCTAATTATCTTTATGCAATGATAAGTATAGCGCTAATTCTATTTATTTTAGGGATTTTTGGATTTATCTTGTTAAATACTCGTCAACTCATTTCTTTTTATAAAGAAAACCTGAATTTAATTGTTGAGATTAATGAAACGAGTAGTTCTAAAGAATTAGCAAACCTAAAAGAATGGTTAACAAGCAGAGACTTTTATAAAACGGGTAGTTTGTCCTACATGAATAAAGAAGAAGCGGTACAAATGATGCGAAATGATTTTGGGGCTGATTTTTTAAAACTTGATTTACCAAATCCTTTTTTAGATATTCTTACTTTTAATGTTAAAGAAGCGTTTTTAGAACAAACGCAGTTAAACAAAATAAAATCAGCCATTCAAAAATTTCCAAATGTTAAAGCAGTTTATTTTCAGGACAGTTTTTTGAATTCCCTTTTAAAAAACATGAATAAATTTCTAATTTTCACCTTCATCATTACTTTAATTTTGCTGGGTGTTTCAAGCATTTTAATTTTCAATACCTTAAAACTTGCCCTTCATACTCATAGATTTATCATAAAGAATATGGAATTAGTAGGAGCAACATGGTATTTTATTAGTACCCCCTTTTTAAAAAGGAGCCTTTTTCATGGAATTATTTCCAGTATTATTGCCTTAGGAGGTTTATCTTTTTTATACCTGGGGGTTTCAAGCAGTATACCAGAATTAGTTCAAAACTTACCTATTGATAAATTATTTATTCTTGGTGCATTTATTCTTTT
>Ga0214917_10005597_pt1 | contig 13358 bp, 2 predicted proteins | sample LL_1208_BB_MetaG_FD_177983 | JGI IMG/M metagenome (GOLD analysis project Ga0214917, IMG submission 177983) | Freshwater microbial communities from Lake Lanier, Atlanta, Georgia, United States - LL_1208_BB | ecosystem: Environmental > Aquatic > Freshwater > Lake | place: USA: Georgia | collected... | reverse complement strand
CCCGACTCGGCCTCCGCCCTGGCCCTCAACGGCGGCAACCTCTCGATCCAGGGCACCACGGCCTTCACGTCGGCCAAGTCGCTCTCGGTGCCGAACAACAGCGAACTGACCGTGATCAACCCGGCCGGGGCGTCGTTCGCCGCCGTGACGGGCGCGGCCAACCTGACGAAGTCGGGCCTCGGCACACTCTCGTTCACCACCCCCGGCGTGTCCAACACGCTCCGCTACCTCACCTTCAACAACTACTCGACGGTGGACCTCGGCACGAGCAACCTCACGCTCAACAACGCTGGTAACTCGTCGCTGGACGCCAACGCCGGCGGCCTGGTGACCGGTGGCACGCTCACGATGGGCGCGAACGGCGACAACTGGGGCTCGGCCAACGGCACCGTGCTCACGATCGCCTCGCGGTTGACCGGGGTCACGGGCAACCTGTTCGAGTCGTATGGTAATACCGGCACGGTCGTCTTGGCCAACGCGGCCAACGACTTCCTCGGCAACGTCCAGATCAACCAGGGATCGGTCAGCGTCGCCAGCATTGGCAACGTGGGCGTGGCCAGCCACTTGGGTGCGGGCAACGGCACCGGCCTGATCGAAATCGGCAACGGCACGAACCCGGGCCGCCTGATCTATACCGGTTCTGCGAGCAGCACGACCAACCGCGTGGTCAACCTGCTGGGCAGCACCGGCACCGCCACGCTCGAACAGGCGGGCAGCGGCCTGCTGCGGTTCACGGCCGACTTCACCGCGACGGGCGCCGGGATCAAGACCCTCGTGCTGGCCGGGTCCGGCAGCGGGTCGGGCGAGATCTCGGGCAACATCGTGGACAACAGCGTGACCAACACGACATCGCTCGCGAAGCAGGGCACGGGCACCTGGGCCCTGTCCCGGGCGACCTCGATGACCTACACCGGCGCCACCACCGTCAGCGGCGGCACCCTGATGCTCGACTTGAGCGCCATGACCACGCCCACCAACATGGTGGCCGCCACCTCGGCCCCCACGCTCAACGGCGGCACGCTGCTCGTCCGCGGCAAGGCCGGTGCGGTCTCGAGCGCCCAGACGCTCGGCAACCTCACCCTCTCGGGCGTGGCGGCCAGCCGCCTGCTCGTGAACCCCAACGGCGGCACGGGCACGACGGTCACCCTCGGCACGATCACCAACACGACCGTCGGCAGTTCGCTGCTCGTCGGCACGGCCGCCGGCTCGGGCTCGGGCACCGTCGCGATCACGACGACCACGGCGAAGGCCGCGACCAACGTCTACAACCGGCTCGTCTACACCGACGGCACGAACTTCGACTGGGCCACCACCGTCACGGGTGCCTCGCCCTTCACGCTCTCGGGCCTCGTGCCGGCGAACTACGTGGCCCTGCCGACGACGGTCACGACCAACACCAACAACTCGCTGATCTCGGCCAATACCACGCTCACGGGCGCCGTGACCACCAACACCCTCAAGGTCGAGAACCCGGCCGCGAGCCAGTCGCTCGCCCTGGGCACGAACACCCTCACGCTCACCGGCGGCGGCCTGCTCGTCACCGGCACGAACGACTTCTCGATCTCCGGTGGCACGCTCACCGCGGGCAACGGTACCGGTGCCTATGAAGTCCTGCTGCATCAGTTCTCGAGCGGCACCCTCACGATCGGCTCGGCGATCGCCAACAACGGCGCCAATGCGACGGCCTTCACGAAGGCCGGCACGGGCACCGCCCGCCTGACCGGGGCCAGCACCTTCACCGGCGGCATCAACGTCACCGCCGGCACGCTGGAAATCACGGGTACCACCTCGGCCACGGGCACCACGACCGTCGGCGGCGGCCTGCTGCGGCTCGCCGGCAGCACGGCCGCGGGGGCCACGACCTACACCGTCAACGGCGGCACCCTCCAGATGGGCACGGCCACCGGCATCGCCGCCGGCGCGACCGTGACGCTCAACGACGGCACCTTCGACTTGAACGGCTTCAACACCACGATCACGAACCTGGGAACGGGCGGCGTGACCGCCCGGATCACCGACACGTCGGCCGGCACGGGCACCTCGACGCTGACGGTGTCCGCCTTCTCTGGTGCGAACGCCCTCCCGCTGATCACCGACGGCCCCACACGGACGGTCGCCGTGGCTCTCGCGAACGGCAACAGCAGCAACTTCCTGTTCGGCAACCAGGCCAACACCTTCTCCGGCGGCATCACGCTGCGGGGCAACAACGTGGCCAACAGCGGCACCCGCCTCTGGATGACAAGCCTGGCGCAGAACATCGGCGTACCCGGCGCCATCGTGAGCAGCCCCTTCGGCCGCGGCGCGATCACGATCGGCCAGACGGCGACCGACCGGGCCCAGTTCGGCGCTTCCGTAGCGAACCTGACGGTGATCAACGACATCGTGTTCAACACGCTTGTCGGCACGGACGTGAGCGGCGGCCTCCGTGTGGAGGGGACGAACGTCACGCTCGCCGGCACGCTCACCGGCAACCTCGCGCCGGTCAACCTCTCGACCAACTCCGCCACCAGTAGCGCGACCCTGCTCGGCCGGATCACGGGCGCCGGGGGCCTCCGCGTCGTGCGGGGCGTCCTCAACGGCACCACGCCGACGAACAACGTGCTCACCGTCACGCTCAACAACGTCTACGGCCCGGCCAACGACTACACCGGCCCGACCACGGTCGACGCCGTCACGGTGCTCGCCCTGGGCGCCGCCGAGCAGATCCCCGACGGGCTCGGCGACGGCGACATGACGGTCGCCGGCACCTTCCGCCTCGACGGCTTCAGCGAGACGCTCAACGGCCTGAGCGGTGCCGGCGTGGTGGACGGCGGCTACGGCGCCCCCGTGCTCGCGATCGGTGGCAACGATGCCACGAGCAGCTTCACCGGCACGATCCAAAACACGATCGGCTCGCTCGGGATCGCCAAGATCGGCTCGGGCACGCTCAACCTCTCGGGTGCGAACACCTACGTCGGCGGCACGACGCTGGCCGGCGGCCGCCTCGAACTGGGCTCGGCCGGCGCCCTCGGCACCACCGGCGGGATCACCTTCTCCGGCGGCACGCTCGTCGCGACCTCCTCGAACACCGCCGACTACTCGGCCCGCTTCAGCCAGGCTGCCGCCCAGCCCTACTCGATCGACACCAACGGCATGAACGTCACCTGGGCCACGGGCCTCTCCAGCACCGGTGGCACGCTCACGAAGACCGGCTCCGGCATTCTCGTGCTCGCCGCCGCCAACCAGTTCGCCGGCGGCATCTCGCTGGCGGGCGGATCGCTCGAGCTCGGCGCCACGGGCGCCCTCGGCTCGGCCGGCACGATCTCGTTCGCCGGCGGCGCGCTTCGCTACTCGGCGACCGACGCGACCGACTACTCTGCCCGGTTCTCCGCCGCGGCGGGCCAGCCCTACGCCGTCGACACGAACGGCCGCGACGTGACCTTCGCCTCGGCCCTCACGAGCGCCGGTGGCTCGCTCACCAAGCAGGGCGCCGGCACGCTCGCCCTGACGGCGGCCAACTCCTACAGCGGCGACACCACGATCACCGGCGGCACGCTCTCGATCGGCGCGGGCGGCACCTCGGGCCGCCTCGGCTCAGGCTCGGTCAGCGTGGACGCGGGCGGCCTGCTCGCCTTCAACCGCACCGACACCTACGGTGGCGCCTTCGGCAACACGATCTTCGGTTCGGGCGGCATCCGGGTGCAGCAGGGCACACTGACCCTGTCCGGGTCGAACGCCTTCGGCGGCTCCACCACCGTGACCGGCGGCACGCTGCGGGCGACTTCCACCCAGGCCCTGGGCGGGAGCTTCGCGGCCGACGCCCTCGCGTTGGCCGGCGGGCGGGTGGATCTGGTGAGCGATTGGGCGGCGACCTTCGGTCCCTTCGGCCTCGGCATCGGCACGACCGTCTCCGCCAACAGCACGCTCGCCAGCGATCGCGTGACGGCGGGCGTTGGGCTCGCCCAGGAGCTCGGCACGCTCGCCATGGGCGGCCAGACGCTCACGATCGCCCGCGGTGCGAACGTGACCAGCGGCACCGCAACCGTGAGCTTCGGTAGCCTGGCCACCTTCTCGGCCAATCCCACGATCGTGACCGACTCCGGGGCCGAGGTGGTCTTCGGCGGCGGGCTGGGTGGCAGCCTGACCACGCTCACCAAGGGCGGCGCGGGCCTGCTCACCCTCACGAGCACGGGTCACTCGGGCGGCTACGCGATCAACGCCGGCACGCTCCAGATCGGCAGCGGTGGCACGACCGGTTCGCTCGCCGGGGCGACGGGCGTGAGCGTTGCCTCCGGGGCGACCGTGGCCTTCAACCGCACCGACGACTACGGTGGCCCGTTCACCACGCCGATCACCGGCGCGGGCGGCATCTCGCTCGCCGGTGGAACCCTGGCCCTCGACGCGGCCTACACCTTCGCCGGGCCGACGACGGTCGCCGGCGGCATGCTCCGCGTGGGCACGGGCGGCACCACGGGCGCGCTCTCCGGCACCTCGGGCGTGTCGGTCGCGTCGGGCTCGAGCCTCGTGTTCGATCGCTCCGACAACTACGGCGGCGGCTTCGCGGCCCCGATCACCGGCGCGGGCGGCATCTCGCTCACCGGCGGCACGCTGGCCCTCTCCGGCACCAGCAGCTTCGCCGGTCCGGCGACGGTCGATGGCGGCACGCTCCGGATCGGCACGGGCGGCACGACGGGCGCGCTCACGGGCACCTCCGGCATCTCGCTCGCCTCGGGCTCCAGCCTCGTGTTCGACCGCACCGACAGCTACGGCGGCGCGTTCTCGGCCCCGATCACGGGCGCTGGCAGCGTCTCCCTCACCGGCGGCACCCTCTCGCTCTCCGGCTCCAACGCCTTCACCGGCGGCTTGGCCGTCAACGGCGGGCGGCTGGTGGCCGCGGCCGCTGACGCGCTCGGCCAGGGCAACGTCACGGTCGCCTCGGGTGCGCTCCTCCGCCTGCTCAACTCGCCGGCGCTGGGGTCGGGCAACGCGATCGCGATGTCGCCCGGCGCCGCAGTCGAGTACGCCAGCGGCGTTTCGGCTGATCTCCTCGGCTCGTCGAGCCTGGCCGGCTGGTCGATCCTGCCGAGTGCCTCGCGGGCGAGCACGGCGTCGTTGCTCTTCGGCACCGTGCCTGCGGCCGGCACGACGCTCTCGGCGGAGTGGATGCCCGAGAGCTCGCTCTACTCCGACATCCTGTCGCTCCACGGCACGGGAGCCGGCAACACGTACGTGCTGTCGATGACCTACGATCCGGCGATCACGCCGGCGCTGCTCACCGAACTCAACATCGCCCGCCGGCCCGGCACGTCGGGGCAGTTCGCAGCGATCGGGACGTCGTTCCAGGGCGTGGGCACGCCCTGGACGAGCGTGTTCGTCACGCCCGGCCAGTACGGCGTCGACACCTCGACCCACACCGTCTGGGTGGTGGGCGACGCCAACAGCCAGTTCATCGTGGTTCCGGAACCGGGGACACTCGCCCTGGTGGCCGTGGCCGCCGCCGCGGCCGGTCTCGCCGCCACCCGCCGCCGCCGCGGCTGATCCCGCCGGCTGCTCGACAACACCGGCGGCTGGCCCTGTCGCACCACCCTTAGCGCCGCGCCAGCCGGCGCCGCGGGACTATACTCATCCTGACCCTCGCGCCGCCCCGCCAACCCGCCTGGGGCCGGTGATTTCGCCCCTTCTCGGAGACTCGTGATGTCGCGGCTTCGTCGCCTCGTCCTCCTGGCCAGCCTCCTGGCCGCCCCGCTCCCCGCGTCGGCCGCCCGGCTCGACATGCCCGAGGGCGCCCACATCTGCATCATCGGCGGCGGCGTGGCCGACGCGATGCAGCACTCCGGCTGGCTGGAGGTGATGCTCCAGAGCCGGTTTCCCGACCACCGGCTCGTGATCCGGAACCTCGCCTTCGACGGCGACGAGATCGACCCCGCCAAGCGGCTCCGCTCCGCCGACTTCGGCTCGCCCGACCAGTGGCTCGCCGGGGCCGCCCCGATCCCCAATCCGGGCGCCATAGGCGACAAAAACGCCGTCCGCGAGAACCGCTTCGAACTGACCGGCACCCGGGCCGACGTGATCTTCGCCTTCTTCGGCGCGAACGAGGCCCATTCCGGCCCCGCCGGCCTCGAGGCATTCAAGGCCGAGGTGGACCGGTTCCTCAAGCACACGCTGGCCCAGAAATACAACGGCGTCTCCGCGCCCCGGCTCGTGATGTTCTCGCCGATCGCCCATGAGGACCTGGGCCGGGCCCACTGGCCTGACGGCAGCACGCATAACGCGAACCTGAAGCTCTACACGGCCGCGCTGGAGGAGATGTGCAAGACCAATGGCGTGGAATGCGTCGATCTCTTCACGCCCACCCTCGAAGCCTACGCCAAGAACCCCGAAAACCTCACGACCGACGGCATTCATCCCAATGCCGCCGGCGACCGCGTGATCTCGGGGATCATCGACGAGGCGCTGTTCGGTGCGCCGCCCGCCCGCGACGAGCGGGCCCTCCAGCGGCTCCAGCAGGCCGTGGCCGACAAGAACTTCTTCTGGTTCAACCGCTACCGCGTCACCGACGGCTACTCGACCTACGGCGGCCGCGCCTGGCTCAAGTTCGTGGACGGCCAGAGCAACTACGAGGTGGGCCAGCGCGAGCTCGAGTATCTCGACGTGAAGACCGCCAACCGCGACCGGCGGATCTGGGCGACGGCCGCCACGCTCGCCGACCCGGCCGCGCCGCTTCCGCCGGTGGAGGAGAGCGGCCTCCCCCCCCTGATCCCCGTGAAGACCAACAGGCCCGGGCCGCTCGACGGCGGCAAGCACGCCTTCCTCTCCGGGGCCGATGCCATCGGCAAGATGACGGTCCATTCCGGGATGAAGGTCGAGCTCGTGGCCGATGAAGCCATGTTTCCCGAGCTGATCAACCCGGTGCAGATGGCCTTCGACACGAAGGGCCGGCTCTGGGTGGCCGCCTGGCCCACCTATCCCCACTGGCGGCCCGACGAGCCGATGAACGACAAGCTCCTGATCCTGGAAGACACCGACGGCGACGGCCGCACCGACAGGGTCAAGACCTTCGCCGGCGACCTCCACAACCCGACTGGCTTCGAGTTTTGGGGCAAGGGGGTGATCGTGGCCCAGGGCCCCGACATCCTCTACCTGGAGGACACCGACGGCGACGACGACTACGACGTGAAGACGCGGATCATCGGCGGCATCGACACGGCCGACACCCACCACACCGCTAACAGCTTCAGCTTCGACCCCGCGGGCACCCTCTACTTCCAGGAAGGCACCTTCCACCACTCGCAGCCCGAGACGCCCTGGGGTCCGCCGGCCCGCACCGCCAACGGCGCGGTCTTCTCCTACGAGCCGCGGACCGGCAAGGTGGGGCTCTACACGTCGTATTCGTTCGCCAATCCCCACGGCCACACCTTCGGCCGCTGGGGCGACGACATCGTCGTGGACGGCACCGGCTCGGTGCCCTACTGGGGCAGCGTGTTCTCCACGCGGCTCGACGGGATGAACAAGCACGGCGGCGCCCCGAGCGTGTATCGCCAGCGCACCCGGCCCTGCCCGGCCATCGAGACGCTCTCGAGCCCCCACTTCCCGGCTGACCTCCAGGGCAATCTGCTCGTCGGCAACGTGATCGGCTTCCAGGGGATCCTGCACTACACCTTCAAGCCGGGCAGCGACGCCGCCGCTTTCCCCGAGGCGGTCGAGGTGGAGCCCCTGCTCTCGTCGAGCGACCCCAACTTCCGGCCCGCCGATCTCGAACTCGGCCCCGACGGGGCGATCTACTTCACCGACTGGCAAAACCCGATCATCGGCCACATGCAGCACAACCTCCGCGATCCGAGCCGCGACCGGATCCACGGCCGCGTCTATCGCGTCGTGATGGAGGGCCGGCCGCTCGTGAAACCCGTGCCGGTCGCCGGCCGCCCCGTCGCCGAACTCGTCGGGCTGCTCGCCGACCCCACCGACCGCGTCCGCTACCGGGCCCGGATCGAACTGGCGGGCCGCCCCGAGGGCGAGGTGGTGCCGGCCGTGAAGGCCTGGCTGGCCGGCCTCGATTCCGGCCATCCCGAGTTCGAGCACCACCGGCTCGAGGCGCTCTGGACGCTCAGGCACTTCGATCAGATCGAGATCCAGCTGCTCGAGGCCGTGCTCGGCTCGACCGACTTCCGGGCCCGGGCCGCCGGGATGCGGGTGCTCGCCCCGATCACCGACCGCGTGCCCGGGGCGCTCGACATGGTCCGCAAGGCGGCCGCCGACGCTCACCCCCGCGTCCGGCTCGAGGCCCTGCGGACGGCCACCTACCTCCGGGTGCCCGAGGCGATCGAGCCGCTGGCGATCGTGAACGAGTTTCCCGGCGACCAGCAGCTCGACTACGTCAAGCGGGAAGCGGCCCGGGTCCTCGAGCCCGAGTATCAGGCGGCCCGCGCGGCGGGCCGGAAGCTCGCCTTCACCACGCGACCCGGGCTCGAGTTTCTCTACGGCTCGATGACCAACGACGAGCTCGTCGCCGAGCCCCGCTCGACGGAGATTCACCGCGTGCTGCTCCTGCGGAGCGGCATCGACGAGCGGCTGCGGACCGAGGCCGTGGAGGCCCTCGCCAAGGCCGACCAGACGAGCGTGGTCAAGGTCGTGGCCGGGGCGCTGGCGGCCCTCGACGACCGGCGGGGCGACGTCGACTCGAACACCGTCTTCGACCTGATCCGCGTCTTGCTCGCGCGGCCCGCCGGCGAACTGGCGGAGCTGCGGGGCGACATGGAGAAGCTCGCCGCCCACGCCAAGCGGCCGATCATGCGGCGGATCGGCTACGTCGGGCTGATGACGATCGACGCGGCCAAGGGGGGCGAGTCCGACGCGAGCGACGCCGCCTGGAAGCTCGCGGCCGGCGACCCCGGCCGGATGGTCGATCTGATCGAGGCCCTGCCGCTCGTGAGCGACCCGGCCGTGGCCGGCCGGCTCTACGACCGGATGCTGCCGCTGCTCACCCCGCCGGCGGCCGGAACGCCGGCGAAGCCCGGCACCGCGGCCCGGTTCGTGCGGATCGAGCTGCCGGGCAACGGCCGCACGCTCACGCTCGCCGAGGTCGAGGTCTACGCCGGCGCCGAGAACCTGGCCCGCAAGGGAAAGGCCTCGCAGTCGACGACCGCCCACGGGGGTGACGCGGTCCGGGCGATCGACGGCAACACGAGCCCCGTGTTCGGCAATGGCGGCCAGACGCACTCGCAGGAGGGCGCGGTGAATCCCTGGTGGGAGGTCGATCTCGGCCGCGAACAGTTCGTGGAGCGGATCGTGATCTTCAACCGGGGCGAGGGTGATCTCGCCAACCGGCTCGCCGACTTCACGCTCCTGGCCCTCGACGCCGGGCGGCGCGAGGTGTATCGGCTCGACAAGCAGCCCACGCCGTCGCTCGCCGCCGAGTTTCAGCTGGCCAGCGAAGCCGACCGCACGGCCGGCGCGATCCGCCGGGCCGTGTTCCAGGCGATCGTGGGCGTCAAGGGGAAGGAGGCCGAGGCCTTCGCGAAGATCCTCCCCTTCGTCCGCGACGACGTCGACCGCGACGCCGCGATCCGGGCGCTCTCCCGCATCCCGCTCGCCTCGTGGCCGGTCGACGGCGCCGGCCCCACGGTCGACGCGCTGATCGCCTCGATCAAGGCCGCGTCGCCGGAGGAGCGGTCGAGCGACGCCGGGCTCGCCGCCTGGCAGTTCGCGGAGAACCTCACTCGGCTGCTGCCGGCCGCCGAGGGCAAGGCCCGCCGCGCCGTGCTCGCCGACCTCGGTGTGCGGGTGGTGCGGATCGGCACGGTCTACGAGCGGATGGCCTACGACACCGAGACGATCGTGGTGCAGGCGGGCCGGCCGGTGCTGTTCGTGCTCGAGAACGCCGATGCGATGCCCCACAACTTCGTGATCACGAAGCCGGGGCGGATGCAGGCGGTGGGCGAGCTCGCCGAGTCGCAGGCCCAGGATCCGGCCTTCGCGAAGGCGAGCTTCGTGCCGAAGTCGCCCGACATCCTGGCGGCCAGCACGCTCATGCAGCCGCAGGCCACCCAGCGGGTCACCTTCCAGGCCCCCACCGAGCCGGGCGTGTATCCCTATGTCTGCACCTATCCGGGCCACTGGCGGCGGATGTTCGGCGCCATGTACGTGGTCGACGACCTGGAGGGCTACCTCGCCGACCCGGCCGCCTCTCTCGCGGCCAAGCCGGTCGAGATCAAGGACGAGCTCTTGAAGGATCGCCGGCCGCGGACCGAGTGGACCCTCTCCGACCTCGAGGGAAGCGTGGCGGCGATGGCGAGCGGCCGGTCGTTCGTGCACGGCCGGGAGCTGTTCCGGACGGCCAGCTGCGTGGCCTGCCACAAGCTCGGCGACGAGGGCAACAACTTCGGGCCCGAACTGGCCAAGCTCTCCAAGGAGATGACGGCCGTCGAGATCACGCGGCACATCCTCGAGCCGTCGCTGAAGATCGACGAGCAGTATCGCTCCACGACGATCGTCACCGACGACGGCCGGGCGGTGACCGGCCTCGTGGTCGCGGAGACGCCCTCCGAGGTGGCGCTCGTGGAAAACCCGGTCGCCAAGGCGGAGCCGGTGCGGATCCCGAAGAGCTCGATCGACGAGCGGTCGGTGTCGCCCGTCTCGATCATGCCCAAGGGGCTGCTCGACAAGCTGACCCGGGACGAGATCCTCGACCTGGTCGCCTACGTCGCGGCCCGGGGTGACGACTCGAACTGCCTGTTCAATCCGGAGCCCTGCCCGCACGCGGCCGGCGGGAAGTAGCCCCTGGTCGGGGATCGCCGATGCGGCCGCACCACGTCATCCTCCGGGCGGTCCTCGCCGCGGCGCTCGTGCCGGCGGCCGGGGCCGGCGAGCTGGGCCCGCCCCGCCCGGTGGCGTCGTTTCTCGAGCGGCACTGCGCCGACTGCCACACCGGGAAGGAAGCCGAGGCCGGGTTCGCCCTCGACGCCCTCGCCCTCGACGCCGACTCACGCTCAGGCGACCGCCGCTGGACGACCGTCGTCGACCGCGTGGCCTCCGGCGAGATGCCCCCGGCCGAGGCCGAGCCGCCGAAGCCTGCCGACCGTGAGCGGTTCCTGGCTGCGGCCGACGGCTGGCTCGGCGACGCGATCCGCGACCGCCAGCTGCGGCTCGGCCGGGTCGAGGGTCGGCGGCTCACGCGGCGGGAGACGGAGCGTTCCCTGCACGCGTTGCTCGGCATCGACATCCCCCTGGCTCAGGAACTGCCCGACGAGGCACGGCCCGGCGGGTTCACGACCGTGGCCGAGCGGCAGTCGATCTCCCACCACCAGCTCCAGCGGCACCTGGCCGTGGTCGACCTCGCCCTCGACGAGGCCTTCCGCCGGGCCCTCTTGCCTCCCGTCGAACTCCGCAAGGATCTCGACGCGGCCGGCATCGTCCGCACGAACCCCTCGGCCCGATGCCGCGAGCCGGAGCTGCTCGACGGCCGCGCGGTGGTCTGGTCGGGGGGCCCGATCTACTACGGCCGGCTGCCCTGCACCACGGCGCCGGCCGACGGCTGGTATCGCTTCCGGGTCACGGCCTCGGGCCTCAAGCTGCCGGCGACCGGCGGTGTCTGGTGCACCGTGCACACGGGCCTCTGCGTGTCGAGCGCGCCCCTGCTGCAGTTGGTCGCCGCGTTCGAGGCGGCGGAGGAGCCGCGGGAGATCGCCTTCGCCTGCTGGCTGCCCAAGGGCCACATGCTCGAGATCAGGCCCGGCGACGTCACCCTCAAGCGGGCGAACTTCCGGGAAGGGCAGGTTGGGGCCGGCGAGGGGGAGCCGCAGAACGTGCCGGGGCTGGCGCTCGACCGGATCGTGATGGAGCGGTTTCACCAGGGGCCGAGCGACGACGCCCTGCGGCGGCTCGTGTTCGGCGCGGTGCCGCTCGAACCGGACGAGCGAGAGAAGCAGCCGGGTCGGCTCCGGCCGCGGCCCGACGACCCCAAGGCCGCCGCCGCCGCGCTCGTCGGCGGCTTCGCGCGACGGGCGTTCCGCCGGCCGGTGGCCGACGACGTGGTCGCGGGCTACGTCACGCTCGTCCACGACCTGCTCGCGGAGAAGATGCCGTTCGCCGACGCGGTGCGGGCCGGGTACCGCGCCATCCTCTGCTCGTCGCGGTTCCTCTATTTCGCCGAGGCTCCGGGCCCGCTCGACGACCACGCCCTCGCCTGCCGGCTCTCCTATTTCCTCACGGGCGGGCCCCCGGACGAATCGCTGTCGAGGCTTGCCGACGGGGGGAAACTCCGTGACCCGGCCGTGCTCCGCCGCGAGGCCGACCGCCTGCTCGCCGGCGACGGCACGCCGCGGTTCGTCGCGGACTTCGCCGCGGAGTGGCTCGACCTCGACCAGATCGACTTCACCGAGCCCGACCGCAAGCTCTACCCCGAGTTCGACGCGATCGTGCAGGCCGGGATGCTCGCCGAGACGCGGGCCACGCTCACCGAGGCGCTGCGGGACGACCGTTCCGTTTCATGGCTCGTCGCCGCCGACACCACCTGGCTCGACAGCCGGCTGGCCCGGTTTTACGACGTGCCCGACGTGACCGGTGACGAACTCCAGCGGGTGACGCTCAGCCCGGCCAGCCACCGCGGCGGCCTCTTCGCGCAGGGGGCGATCCTCAAGGTGACGGCCAACGGCAACAACACCTCGCCCGTGGTCCGGGGCGCCTGGATCGGTGAGCGAATCCTCGGCGACGAGATCCGGCCACCGCCGGGTGGCGTGCCGGCGATCGAGCCCGACATCCGCGGTACGACCACGATCCGCGAGCAGCTGGCGAAGCACCGCTCCGACGCCTCGTGCGCCTCCTGCCACAAGACGATCGATCCGCCGGGCTTCGCGCTCGAAAACTTCGACCCCGCCGGCCAGTGGCGCGACCGCTACCTCGCCTTCGACAAGGGCAAGCGCAAGGGCGGTCCGAACGTGGATGCCTCCGACACGCTCCCCGACGGCCGCCCCTTCGCGGACTTCGCCGAGTTTCGGGCGCTCGTGGCGGCCCAGCCTGACCGGCTGGCCAAGAGCCTCGCCGGCCACCTGCTCGTCTACGGCACTGGGGCCGAGCTCTCCTACGCCGACCGCGAGGTCGTGGCCGCGATCGCCAAGGCCGCGGCCAAGCACGACCACGGCGTGCGCGCGATCCTCCACGGAGTGATCACGAGCCCCACCTTCACGAGCAAGTAACCGTCCATCACCCGCACATAAAAGCCCCGGGCGCGAGCCCGGGGACTGCGGGTCACTCACCACCCCGGCCACCACGCCGCTCACCCCCACCGCCAAGCCCAAACCTCTCCGCTACGCCACCCCTGCCTCCCCGCTCGCGCTCACGACCGCGGCGCCGACTGGCATGGCCGCATGGGACGGTACGGCACG
>Ga0214917_10005595_pt1 | contig 13364 bp, 13 predicted proteins | sample LL_1208_BB_MetaG_FD_177983 | JGI IMG/M metagenome (GOLD analysis project Ga0214917, IMG submission 177983) | Freshwater microbial communities from Lake Lanier, Atlanta, Georgia, United States - LL_1208_BB | ecosystem: Environmental > Aquatic > Freshwater > Lake | place: USA: Georgia | collected... | reverse complement strand
GACTTCATCTCCGAGAACTGCATCGGCTGCGGCTATTGCGTCAAGGGATGCCCGTTCGACGTTCCACGCATCTCCCAGAAGGACAATAAGGCATACAAGTGCACCTTGTGTTCGGACCGGGTGGGCGTGGGCTTGGAGCCCGCCTGCGTGAAGACCTGCCCGACGGGTGCCATCTCCTTCGGCACGAAGGACGACATGGTGCACCATCGCTCACGTGTATGCCGCCATCTGGGTCAAGGGTACGGTCCGGGCCATGACCCGCGGCACCGTGTCCGAAGGTTGGGCCAAGCTCAATCACCCACTGTGGCATGAGGAAGTAACCAAGGGACGATGAGCCCATCAGCAGGGCCGGATCTCGCGCGTTGCAGCGGGCCGGCTCTGCGCTTTTGATTGAGATTAGGAGAGTGTGATGACGGCCACCGCCACGGTCCGTGTGATGTCCCCTGAAGAGATTGCGGCGCGAGCCGGTGGTGACGTCCCCTTTCTGGTGTGGCCTCAGCGCCAGACCGTGTTTGCCGAGCGGGCCATGCGGCTTCGACAGCTTTCACGTTCGCACCCGATGGGTGAGTTTCTCGGCTTCATGGCCGACCTGGCGCAGGCGCAGCAGGATGCAGTGGCCACCATGCCCTCGGTGATCCTTCCCGGTGTTTCCGAGATCGACAAGGCCGCCCGCCTGGGTGTGCCACCTTTGGGGGCCACCGAGTGGCCGCGAGACCCCGCTTGGCATGGCGTGCTGCGCCGCTTGGCGCAGGCCGTTCAGCCGAATGCGCCATCGGCTTTCAACGAAGCCGTCGCCGAACTGCTGGCCGCCGACGCCGATGAGTGGGAGCGTCAAGCCGACGCACTGCTGCATGGCGTGATGGACAAGATCCGCATGGCGACGGCACCGCTGGTCGCGTCAGCGCTTCAGGTGTACTTCACGCACCTGGTGCTGTCGGTACAGGAGCGGCATGGGGCCGGTGGGCAGCCTTTTGGCCGCATCGACGACGCGTCGGTGTGTCCCTGCTGTGGTTCGCGACCCACGGTCAGCCTGATCCGCTCGGGGGGCGAGTTTCTCGGGCAGCGCTACCTTCATTGCAGCGTATGCAGCACCCAATGGCACCGCGTGCGCGCGCAGTGCACGCATTGCGGGTCTTCGGCCAAGCTGGCCTATCAGTCGCTGGACCGGAACGATGCCGATGCCGATGAAGATGGCAGCTCTCGTGCGGCCAAGGCGGCCATCCAGGCCGAGACCTGCGAGGACTGCGGCCATTACCTCAAGGTGATCCACAGCGATCGAGACCCGATGGCTGAGCCCGTGACCGACGACCTGGCCAGCCTGACCCTGGACCTGTTGGTGTCCGAAGCCGGCTTCGAAAGGCACGGGGTCAACCTGATGCTGTTGTTCGGTGCCGATCCCGAAAACACCTGACTTCACATCGTGATCATCGGCACCGCCGGTCACATTGACCACGGCAAGACCACGCTGGTGCGCGCGCTCACCGGTGTGGACACCGACCGCTTGCCGGAGGAGCGGCAGAGGGGCGTTTCCATCGAGCTCGGCTACGCCTTTCTTGACGACCTCAAGGGCGGGCGGATTGGCTTCATCGACGTACCCGGCCATGAGCGCCTGGTGCACACCATGCTCAGTGGCGCAACCGGCATCGACCATGCGCTGCTGCTGGTTGCCGCTGACGACGGCGTGATGCCACAGACGCGCGAGCACCTGGCAGTGCTCAGTCTATTGGGACTGGCCAGTGGCGCGGTGGCGGTCACCAAGATAGATCGGGCCGAGTCCGTGCGGGTGCAGGAGGTGGTGGACCAGACCCGGGCACTGCTGCAGGGGACCCCCCTGCACGAGGCCCCCGTGCTGACCTTGAGCGCGCAGACGGGACAGGGCGTCGAAGAGTTGCGGCAACGGCTGCTTGAGCTCGCGGCTGCCCATGTCCGGCGCCGCGATGACGTGCTGGGATTTCGCTTGGCGGTCGATCGCAGCTTCACCATCAAGGGTGTCGGCACGGTGGTCACCGGGACCGTACATGCTGGCTGCGTCAAGGTTGGCCAGGAACTTTGTTTGCTGCCGGGCGGCAAGACCCTGCGGGTTCGCTCCGTTCATGCCCAGAACGCGCAGGCCGAGCAGGCCGTGTTGGGCCAGCGCTGTGCGCTGGCCTTGGCCGGGGTAGACAAGGATGAGGTTCCCCGCGGTGCCTGGCTGTGCGATCCGGCGGTGGCGCTGCAGACCGAGCGCCTGGATGTGGTCCTCACCGTCTGGCGCGAGGAGGCCAAGTCGCTCAGACCTGGACAGGCGGTGCATGTGCACCTAGGCGCCGAACAGGTGACGGGTAGCCTGGCCCTGTTGGATGCCGAATCCGTGGCGCCCGGATCGTCTGCGCTGTGTCAACTCGTGCTGCACCGTCCCATCGGCGCTTGGTACGGAGACCGCGTGGTGCTTCGGGATGCCGCTGGCAGCCGTACCCTGGCCGGCGGTACTGTGCTGGACCCTGCAGCGCCGGCGCGCTACCGGCGTACCCCGGCGCGGCTGACCCTGCTTGAGGGCTTGCGAAGTGGCGATGCCCGGGCGCGGTGGCAGGTCGCCCTGCAGCATGCTGATCATGGCCTGGATGCCACAGGCTTTGCACGGTCGCCTTGCCCAACAGGGAAGGCTCCACCAGGTCGTGCGCGACCTGTACTACCCGCACGAGACCATGGTGCGCCTGGTGCGGATCGCGCATGGGGTTGCCCAACGCACCGGCGGCGAGGTCACTGCTGCCAGCTTTCGAGACGCGACCGGGCTGGGGCGCAAGCGCGCCATCCAGGTCCTGGAGTACCAGGACCGCGTGGGGGTGTTGCGCCGAATCGGTGACCTGCACCGCCTGCGGCCCGACAGTGCAATTTTGGCCTCCTGCCTGCAGGAGCAGGGGCTCGCGACATGAACACGTCGAACGCGCCGCAGGCGGTCGCCGTGCTGAGATTTCTGCGGGGGGAAAACGACCCTGGTGGGTCGGCCGGGCTTCAAACCCGGTGGGTGGCGCCATGCGTCGCTGGGTGGGTTCGACTCCCATTTCCCTCCGCCATTCACCATTGAAGGCATCGCCACTGTGAAGGCTGCTGGATTCGAGTTTCCAGACGAACTGCACTACCACGTGGAGCATCAGGTATGGGCGCGCCTCCACCCCGATGGCACGGCGCGCGTGGGCGTCACGGCCATGGGCGCGCACCTGGCCGGCGACCTCTACATGTGTCGGCCCAAACCGCCGGGTGCCGCTGTGGAGCAGGGCCGGGGCATTGCCGTGGTGGAGCTGGCCAAGAGCATCGTGTCGGTGAAGTCTCCCGTTTCGGGCACGGTGCTGCGCGACGGCACGCGGCTAGACCTCCAGGCCCTGCGCAAGTTGGGCCCGGCCATACCGGGATGGAGCCTGCGCGTGAGCGTGCTCAACGCCCTGGACCGCGACATCGAACCCGCGCTCGACTACCGCGCCCCCGGGCGGCAGTTCTTCGCGGGACTGCGCTGGGAAGGCCGCTGATGCGCGTGTGGGTGCAGCGGGCAGGGCGGCGCACCGCACGGTGCTGCACGACCTCACCCTGGCCTTGCAGGCCGACAGTGTGGCCGCTTTGCAACAGGGCCGCCTGGTCATCCACGCCGCCCACGACAACCCCGCGCTTCACCGCCAACTCGAAGCCCTGTTCGCCCCCGCGGTTCGCATCGAAGCCCTGCGCGTGTCGCCCGGCCGGTTCGGCGCGGTGCCCATGCCCCTGGAGACCAACGCATGAACGCGAACCCTGCCGCGGCCCCTTCTGCGCTCACCGGCATCGGCCCCCAGCGCATCGTCGCCCTCACCGAAGAAACCACCGAGTGGCTGTACCTGCTGGGACAGCAGCACCGGCTGGTGGGCGTGTCCGGCTACACCGTGCGCCCACCCCAGGCCCGCCATGAAAAGCCGCGCATCTCGTCGTTCCTGGACGGCAAGATCGACAAGATCATCGCCCTCGAGCCCGACCTCGTGATCGGCTTTTCCGACATGCAGGCCGCGCTGGCCGACAAGCTCATCCGCGCCGGCCTGAACGTGTGGATCACCAACCAGCGCAGCGTGGCGCAGATCGAACACACCGTGCTGGTGGCAGCAGCCAGCCTCTTGCTGCGGCGTCCCAAAGGGGTGTGGGCGGCGCTGGCCTTGTTGTGGGCGTTCAGCACGCCCTTGGTGGGCGACGCGCTCATGCGCCAGGTTGAACAGCAGGCCACCCGCCAACCGGCCACCAGCCTGCCGAGGGCCGACGCCATTGTGGTGCTCAGCGGCATGGCCCGTACCGTGGCTGCCTCGGCGGGAACTCCCCCATTCGTGCGGGAATGGGGCGACGCCGTGGACCGCTTCGAAGGCGGACTGGAACTGTGGCGGGCCCAGCGCGCACCACGGCTCATCCTCACCGCGGGCCATTTGCCTTGGGATTTACTGCCGGAATCGGAAGGCCACTGGCTGCGGGACCAGGCCCAACAACGGGGTGTTCCCCCAGAGGCCATCACCCTCACACCCCCTGTGCAAAACACCGCTGAGGAAGCAGCGGCCGTTGCGGCCCTCATGAGCCAAAACGCGGCCCCCAACCCAGCCCACATCCTATTGGTGACCTCGGCCTTCCACATGCCCCGCGCGCGGGCGCTGTTCGAGGCCCAGGGCCTGAAGGTGACGCCCTACCCCGTGGACTTCAGGGCGTCACAGACCAGCTTCTCCGCACAGGACGTGCTGCCAGACGCGGGTGCTTTGGTCAACAGCAGCACGGCCCTGCGCGAATGGCTGGGGCGCGCACGCTACGCGCTGAGGTAGCGCCATGCCCCGCATCACCGGTAGGGCGCAAGAGCAGCGGCGCGTACACCAGTTTTGGTCGGCGTTCAAGCTCGAACAAGACCCTTTTCTCTGGTAGACTCTCGGGTCGCCCCTTGTCTGTCGGCTCGTCAGCCGACTGGACCGGCGGTAGCGTGCAAAATCCACCAGCCAAATGAATCCCCGGCGAGCCGCGCAGCAAGCCGACATAACGTTTCGCGTGATGCGCCTGCTTGAAGCGAAACCCGACATCAGCCAGCGCGATCTCGCCCAGCAACTGGGCATCAGCCTGGGCGGCTTGAACTACCGCCTGCGGGCACTGGTCGATAAAGGCCTGGTGAAGATGCAGAACTTCAGCGACAACCCCAACAAGCTGGGTTACGCCTACCTGCTCACCCCCAAGGGCATGGCCGCCAAGGCGCAGTTGGCCAGCGGCTTCCTGAAGCGCAAGATGACGGAATATGAAGCCCTTAAGGCGGAGATCGAGTCATTACGCGGTGAATTGCAACCCGATAGCCACGGGCACGGCAGCAATCAAGCGCCCCACCCACCTGCATGACCCGCTATCAAGCCATCCAACAGCAACTGCTGGACCGGCCGCAAACCTGGCTGGTGACCGGCGTGGCTGGCTTCATCGGCAGCGGCCTATTGGAAACGCTGCTGAAACTGAACCAAACCGTGGTGGGCCTGGACAACTACGCCACCGGGCACGCCCGCAACCTGCAAGAAGTGCAGGCCCTGGTGACACCCGAACAGTGGGCACGCTTTCGTTTCCATGAGGGCGACATCCGCCAGTTGGCCGATTGCCAGCGCGCCTGTGAGGGCGTGCAGCATGTGCTGCACCAAGCTGCCCTGGGCAGCGTGCCGCGCAGCCTGGCCGACCCCATCACCACCCACGACGCCAACATCAGCGGCTTCCTGAACATGTTGGTGGCCGCGCGTGACACAAAGGTACACAGCTTCACCTACGCCGCCAGCAGCAGCACCTATGGCGACCACCCTGCCCTGCCCAAGGTAGAAGAGAACATCGGTAAGCCGCTCAGCCCCTATGCCGTGACGAAGTATGTGAACGAGCTGTATGCCGACGTGTTTGCCCGCTGCTACGGCTTTCACACCATCGGCCTGCGGTACTTCAATGTGTTCGGCCCCCGGCAAGACCCCGACGGCGCCTATGCCGCCGTGATCCCCAAGTGGACGGCCGCGTTGCTCAAGGGCGAAACCTTGTTCATCAATGGAGACGGGGAAACCAGCCGAGATTTCACCTTCGTGGCCAACGCCGTGCAGGCAAACCTGTTGGCCGCCGTGGCGCCGCAAGAGGCGCGCAACCAGGTTTACAACGTGGCCGTTGGCGGGCGCACCACGCTCAACGAGCTGTTCACCGCACTGCGCCAGGCCCTGGTGCCGCATGGCGTGGGCGCCGATGTGCAAGCCCAGTATCGGGAATTTAGGGCGGGCGACGTGCGACACAGCCAGGCTGACGTGAGCAAAGCTGAGCGGCTGCTCGGCTATGCACCCAGCCACAGCCTAGCCGAAGGGGTAAACGCAGCCACACCGTGGTACGTCAACTTTCTGCGCCCACAGAATCTAGACAGATCAACATGAATTTGAACAACGCCACCATCGCCATCATTGGCTTGGGCTATGTCGGCCTGCCATTGGCCGTGGAATTCGGCAAGAAGCGCCCTGTGCTGGGCTTCGACATCAACGCGGCGCGCATACAGGAACTGCAAAGCGGGCGCGACCATACGCTGGAGTGCAGCCCGGAAGAGCTACAAAGCGCCACTCACCTGCGCTAAACACACCAATCGGAGGATTTGCGGGCGGCGCAGGTGTACATCGTGACTGTGCCCACCCCGGTGGACAAAGCGAACAGGCCGGATATGACGCCCCTGGTGAAGGCCAGCACAACCGTGGGCCGGGTGCTGAAGCGCGGGGACGTGGTGATTTACGAATCCACTGTTTACCCCGGCGCCACCGAAGAGGTTTGCGTTCCCGTGCTCGAAGCCGAGAGCAGGTTGAAGTTTAACGATGACTTCTTCTGTGGCTACAGCCCGGAACGCATCAACCCCGGGGACAAGGAACACCGGCTACCCACCATCAAGAAAGTGACCAGCGGCAGCACGCCGGAGGTTGCCGATGCGGTGGACGAGCTATACGCCCAGATCATCACGGCTGGTACCCACAAGGCCAGCAGCATCAAGGTGGCTGAGGCTGCGAAGGTGATTGAGAACACGCAGCGGGATGTGAATATTGCGTTGATGAATGAGTTGAGTCTCATCTTCAACAAGCTGGGCATTGATACCTTGGAGGTGCTGGAGGCTGCCGGTACCAAGTGGAACTTCATGCCGTTTCGCCCGGGACTGGTGGGTGGGCACTGCATTGGGGTGGATCCTTACTACCTGACGCACAAGGCACAGGAGGTGGGCTACCACCCCGAGGTGATTCTGGCCGGGCGTCGTATCAACGACAGCATGGCTTTTCATGTGGCGGACGAAACCGTCAAGCTCATGTTGCGTAAAGGCATTTCGGTGTTGGGCAGTCGTGTTTTGGTGCTGGGTCTCACATTCAAGGAAAACTGCCCCGATCTGCGGAATACCAAGTTGGTGGATATCGTGCGCTGCCTGGAGAGCTACCACGCAACTGTTGACATTTATGACCCTTGGATTGATGTGTCGGAGGCCGAGCATGAATATGGCCTCACATGCCTGGCCAATGAACCAATACCCGGGACGTACGACGGAATTGTGGTTGCCGTGGGACATCAGCAATTCCTAGGCCTAGGCGCGGCCGGCATAAAGGCCTTAGCACGGACGGACCGCACCGTCGTCTATGATGTGAAGGGGATCCTGCCCCTAGTCTCGGCCGACGGACGGCTTTGAACATGAAGATCCTCCTGCGCACCAGCTGGACAGTTTGACCATCCGAACTGCTCAACTTGTTACACCCCGCGGCCAAACGTCGGTTGGCGTGTGAGGGTCTGGCTGAGTTAACCCCCTAAACCCGAACTCCCATACCCTGAGGCCCGCACCCAGTCAAATTTGAACGCCACATTCGCGCACGCGGCCATGCAGCGACTCGGCAGAAGCTTACCAAAATGGCAGCGCTGAACTGCCCGCCCCCCCCGCACTGACCCATTCACCCGCTATGGCTGCCGCCCCCCACCCCTACACGCGTTTGTGGCGCTCTATCCTGCCGCGGCGCAGGGCGCAGTTGTCTGCCTTGCTGGCGCTTACGCTGCTCGCGTCCCTGGCCGAGGTGTTTTCCATCGGCGCGGTGCTGCCCTTCTTGGGGGTGTTGACGGCGCCTGACAAGGTCTACACCCACCCCTGGGCCCAGCCCCTGGTGCAGGCCCTGGGCCTAGCGCAGCCGCAAGACCTGTTGTGGCCCGTCACAGCACTGTTCTGCGCCGCCACGCTGCTGGCCGCCACGGTGCGTATGGCCAGCATCTGGCTGCGCACGCGCCTGACCTATGCCACCGGCGCAGACCTGAGCAACCAGATCTACCACCGCACCCTGCACCAACCCTATGCCGTGCACCTGGCCCGCAACAGCAGTGAGGTGATCGACGGCATCTCTGGCAAGGTGGCCACCGTCATCGGCGGGGTGCTGGGCCCGCTGTTGATCATCGCTTCCAACTCGCTGATGCTGGCCGTCATCCTGGCGGCGCTACTGCTGTACCAACCGCTGATCGCGCTGGCGGCCTTTGGCGGCTTCGGGCTCATCTATGGGGCCATTTACCAGCTAACGCGCGCGCGCCTGCGCGCCAACAGCCAAGAGGTGGCGGCCAGTTCCACGCTGCGCATCAAATCCTTGCAAGAGGGGCTAGGCGGCATACGCGATGTGTTGCTAGACAACACCCAGGCCGTCTACTGCGCTGAATACCGGCAGGCTGACCGCCGGCTGCGCCGCGCGCAGGCAGAGATCACCGTCACCGGCGAAGCCCCGCGATTTGCCATAGAGGCACTGGGCATGTGCCTGATTGCGGCGCTGGCCTACCAACTGGCGCAAAAGCCCGGGGGCTTTCAGACCGCGCTGCCGCTGGTGGGCGCGCTGGCCATTGCGGCGCAGCGCCTGCTGCCGCTGCTGCAGCAGCTGTACTACGCCTTCACCAACCTGAGCGGCAGCCAACAATCACTGCAAGACACGCTGGCCCTGCTGGAACAGCCGCTGCCTGCCCCGCCCGCGCACCCCACGGCGGGTGCCCTGCCCTTTGACCAAGCCATCACCTGCCAGAACCTGGGCTACAGATACCGGCCTGATACGCCCTGGGTGCTGCGCCACCTGAACCTGAGCATCCCCAAGGGCAGCCGCGTCGGCTTCATCGGCACCACTGGCAGCGGCAAGAGCACACTGCTGGACGTGGTGATGGGCCTGCTGGAGCCGGTTGAGGGCGCTTTGCTGGTGGACGGCCAGCCCCTCACCGCCGCCAACAGCCGCCCCTGGCAGGCCCGCATAGCCCACGTACCGCAGGCCATCTACCTTTCAGACGCCAGCATTGCAGAGAACATCGCCTTTGGCGTGCCGCGCAGCCAGATTGACATGGCGCGTGTGTGCCAAGCCGCCGCTCAGGCGCAGACGGCCGCCACCATCGAAGGCTGGGCCGCCGGCTACCAGACGCTGGTGGGTGAGCGTGGCGTACGGCTTTCTGGCGGGCAGCGCCAGCGTATCGGCATCGCCCGCGCGCTGTACAAGCAGGCCGATGTCCTCGTGCTGGACGAAGCCACCAGCGCGCTAGACACTGAGACCGAACGCTCTGTGATGCAGGCCATTGAGTCCCTGGGCCGCGAACTGACCATCCTGATCGTGGCGCACCGTATCACCACGCTGCAGCAGTGCGACATGGTGGTCGAGCTGGCCCAGGGCCGCGTCAACCGCCACTGCAGTTATTCATCGATCCTTGAAGAAGCCCAGGCGCATGCCTGAAACCGCATGCATAGCACACCCCTGACCCTGGACGAAGCGTCCATCCTGATCACCGGCGGCACCGGCTCTTTTGGCAAGGCATTCGTGCGGACCGTGCTCGAGAAGCACCCGAAAATCAAGCGCCTGGTCATCTTCAGCCGAGATGAGCTGAAGCAGTTTGAAATGGAGCAGATCTTCAGCGCTCGGGATTACCCGGGCCTTCGCTACTTTCTGGGTGACATCCGGGATGAGGCCCGCCTGTGCCGCGCCCTCGAAGGTATCGACGTAGTCATCCACGCAGCGGCCTTGAAGCAGGTGCCGGCTGCTGAATACAACCCTTTTGAGTTCATCAAGACCAACATCCTTGGCGCCCAGAACCTGGTGGAAGCCTGCCTGAAGACCAGTGTCAAATGTGTCGTAGCCCTGTCCACTGACAAGGCAGCCGCGCCCATCAACCTATACGGCGCTACTAAGCTGTGTTCAGACAAACTGTTCATCGCCGCCAACAACATCAAGGGCCATCGTGACATCCGCTTCAGCGTGGTGCGGTATGGCAACGTCATGGGCAGCCGGGGCTCGGTCATCCCCTTCTTTCTGGAGCGGCGCAAGACAGGCGTCTTGCCCATCACGGATGAAAGGATGACCCGCTTCAACATCAGCCTGCAAGAGGGCGTGGACATGGTGCTGTGGTCCATCTCACATGCCCTGGGCGGCGAGGTGCTGGTGCCCAAGATCCCCTCTTACCGCATCACTGACGTGGCCACAGCCATCGCGCCCGAGTGCCGGCAGCAGATCGTCGGCATCCGCCCCGGCGAGAAGATCCACGAAGAGATGATCACCGCCAGTGACAGCTTCAACACGGTGGACCTGGGCGGTTATTACGCCATCTTGCCGGCCTCAGCCGACTACTCCATCAGTGCTTACTGCCAGCAGCGCGGCGGACGCCCAGTAGCACCAGGCTTTTCTTACAACAGCGGCGACAACCCGGACTTTCTCAGCGTGGAGCAGTTGCGCACACTGATCCAGCAGCATGTGATCAACCAGCAGGTTGATCTGGGGTGAACGCCAACATGAGCTTCATCCCCTACAGCTGCCAAGATGTAGATGACTCAGATGTTGAGGCCGTCACACGCGTGCTGAGATCCGAGTTCTTGACGCAGGGGCCCACTGTGCCGGCCTTCGAGGCTGCATTTGCAGCGCGCCATCAGGCCGGGCACGCGGTAGCGGTGAGCAACGCCACCGCGGCGCTGCACATCGGCTGCCTAGCCCTGGGCGTGGGCCCGGGCACACGGGTGTGGACCAGCCCCAACAGCTTTCTTGCTTCGGCCAACTGCGCGCTGTACTGCGGTGCCGAGGTGGACTTTGTCGATATCGACCCGGCCACACGCAACATGTGTGTCACCGCGCTGGAAGCGAAGCTGGAACATGCCAAAGCCCAGGGCCGGCTGCCCCGCGTGGTGATACCGGTGGACTTTGCCGGCTTTCCCTGCGACTTGCGCGAAATGCGCACCTTGGCTGACCGCTACGGTTTCGCCATCCTGCAAGACGCATCGCATGCCACCGGTGCCAGCTACCTAGGCCAGCCCGTGGGCAGCGCCTGGGCGGATGCCACGGTGTTCAGCTTTCACGCGGTGAAGATTGTCACCACGGCCGAAGGGGGGGTGATCACCACGCGCGATGACGCGCTGGAACGCCGCCTGCGCCTGCTGCGATCGCACGGCATGACGCGCGACCCTGCAGAGATGGAAGGCAACAGCGAGGGCCCCTGGTTCTACGAGCAAGTGGCCCTGGGCTACAACTACCGCCTGACTGAGGTGCAGGCGGCACTGGGGCTTTCGCAGCTGAAGCGACTGCAAATCATGCACGCGCGCCGCACGGCACTGGCGGACCGGTACGACGCTTTGCTGGCCGGTTTGCCCTTGCGGCTGCCAGCTCGCGCTGAAGACCGCGTCTCTTCGTGGCATCTCTATGCGGTGGAGTTGGACCCCACGCGCACGCAGCGTACCCGTGCCGAGATCTTTGCCGCGATGCGAACGGCGAAGATCGGAGTCAATGTGCACTACATACCTATCCATGCGCAGCCTTACTACCGACGAATGGGCTTCAAGCTGGGGGATTTTCCCGCAGCGGAAGAGTATTACGCACGAGCAATTTCTCTACCGCTGTTCCCTACGATGACCATATCGCAACATCAGGAGGTTGTAAGTATCATCATGCGCTTGCTGGCTTAGGAAGAAATTGAGATTTCAAATCGATTTTTCAGCCCGCAAATTAAATGAGTGAGAAACTATAGCCGACGTGATTAGTTTGTTGATGGCTCGGCGATAAATGCGAGGAGCACATCTCAATATCAAAAGCCATAAGCAGTCAAGAAACCTTGTTCGCACCATACACGAAATGTCTAATCAGAAAAATATAATTCTCGATAGATTCAGTTATCAAGATGCACATCAATTCATTAGCGTCTTCAAGGAAGAAAAATATAATACAAAGATTGTTGTTATTGCGGACAATAAGAAATCAAAACTGCCCCCATACGAGGGTATTGAGATCTATGGTGATGCAGAGATCGCGTCAGGAAATTTTAGCCAAGATGAAAGCTGGCTTATCGATTCACGCTTTCTGCAGGAACTAAGTATTCATGAAGGATTATTTATTAACGTAGTTTCTAGGTTTGCCCTAAAGTCTGGCGCATGGACTACAAGAGAAATATCAGATCACTTTATAGAGCTTGCGAACTTTTGGGCAAATAGAATACAAAAAAATAATATAAACTACTGCGTTTCATTTTATACTCCGCACGACCCATCATCGCTTTCATTATACATAGTTTGTAAAATATTAAGAATTCCTCATGTATATCTGGACATTGTCCATGTGGCTCAAAAGATAAGATTTATTAGCTGTTCAATATCCGAAAGAAACTTACTTTTAAGATGCGGATGCGAGAAGACTCCGGAGTGGGCAAAAGAATTAATTTCAAGATATATAAGTCAAATAAGAAAAGACTTCAATCAGGCGCAGCCGTTTTTCATGAGTCGCATCAAGCAAAATATACAAGTCCCTAGTCAATCGAGCAATAATTCATGGAATCTTCTTCGCAAGATAGAACACTTCATCAAGAAGAAAAATATAGTAGAAAGATTAGTAGATGAAATTCTTCCGCCTGCGCCGCTCTTTGCAAAAATATCAAGGGAAGATGCTAGGGGACGAACAGATCCAGGTGGTCTCAAATCACGAATGAATTGGCTGATTCAAAGAGTGCTGCGCAACTATGAAATTCGTAGGCTGAGAAATAAATACCTCCAGCTTGCACTTCATCCGCAATCGCTGCCATCAATTGGAAGGTATATATATTTTCCGCTCCCCTTGGAGCCGGAGGGTTCAACGTATCCCGGGGCAACATATGCAAGAAGCGCAATCATAGCCATAAAGCGCCTGATTGCAAAACTTCCGGAGGGTTGCTCTATCATAATCAAATCCAACCCAATCCAGTTTAGCCCAGCGATCGCGCCATACTCAGTATTTCCGCCATGGCACGCCGCAGATTACTACGATAGCATAAAAGAAATGGGGAGAATCCATTTCGCAAGAATTGATCACGACCAAGCGAATTTAATTGACAACTCAATTGGAATTGCATGTATCAACGGAACTGTTGCTATTGAG
>Ga0214917_10005594_pt1 | contig 13364 bp, 7 predicted proteins | sample LL_1208_BB_MetaG_FD_177983 | JGI IMG/M metagenome (GOLD analysis project Ga0214917, IMG submission 177983) | Freshwater microbial communities from Lake Lanier, Atlanta, Georgia, United States - LL_1208_BB | ecosystem: Environmental > Aquatic > Freshwater > Lake | place: USA: Georgia | collected... | reverse complement strand
AGATGATAGCCCTCGTTGGCGGAGATTTCCACCAGTTGATCCACCACCACTTCGTCATAGCCTTCCAACTGCCGGCACAAGGCATAGGCCAGAAATTTCTCCGTGAAATTCCGGGCCAAGTCCTCCGGACGAGCGGCAATCAGGGCTTTGAGATCCTTGGGCGCACTGAAGCGTTTCCCTCCGGGGAGTTCACCGGCCGCTTCAATGGCCCCGCCGGTGTCGTCGCGATCGCGCCAGCGGCCAATGGCATCGAAGTTCTCCAGTCCAAAGCCGATGGGATCGAGGATCTTGTGGCAGTTGGCACACACGGCTTCGGTTCGGTGAAGCTCAGTCCGTTGTCGCAAGGTCAGCTGGGCGATCGTTTTCTGATCCTGCTTTTCCAAGGTGGGGACATTCGGTGGGGCCGGCGGCACTTTCTCGCCCAGCACCTGCTCCAACACCCAAACGCCGCGTTTGACCGGACTGGTGCGGTTGGGAAAGGAAGTCGTCGCCAGAACACCGGGCATTCCGAGGATTCCGCCTCGATTGGGATTCGTCAGCTTCACCCGGCGCATCCGCGACCCGGTGATGGTGTTTTCCAAACCATAGATCGGGGCGAGCGTACTGTTGAGGAACGTGTAATCCGAATCCACGAACCGCACGACGCTCCGGTTTTCGCGCACGATGCTTTCGAAGAACAGGCGAGCCTCCTCATACATGGCCCAACGCATCTCGGCGTTCATTTGCGGAAACTTCTCGGTATCGAACGTCTTGCCTTCCAAGCTCGCGAGCCCCAGCCACTGCGCACCAAAACCGTCGAACAAAGCTCGAGACCGCGGGTCTTTGAGCAAGCGCTTCACCTGCGACCTGAGAACGGCCGGTTCATGAAGTTTCCCGCGATCGGCCAGAGCGGACAATTCGGCGTCGGGCATGGTGGCCCACAGCAAATACGACAATCGCGACGCCAGTTGATGGTCATCCAGGCGGACAATCCCACCGACGGGCTGCCCCTCACCATGCGGAGTGATGAAGAGGAACTGCGGTGACACCAGAACCGCCTTGGCCATCAGACGCAGCGCATCGTAGCAGGACAGACCGTTCGTGCGCCCTAGGTCGAACACCTCCAAGAGCACATCCAACTCGGCCTCGGACGGGGGGCGTCGGTAGGCTTTCCGAGCCAGCGACGCAGCCACGGTCTTCGCGGCCGCGCTTGAATCGACGTCGTTTCGAGGTGCCTGGCCCAACCAACGCCGTTGCGCAGAATTCGGGGTCTTTCCACCCGCGGGCAAGATTCGATCCAACACCTCGTTGGCGATGCTCAGGTACTGCTCGGTTTGAAGGGGCGATAACGTGTTCAAGTACCCTTCCCCGATCACCTCGTCCGGCAACTCCCGCGCGATCGACGCATCCACGCCAAAGAGATCGCGCAGGGTATTGCCGTACTCGACCTTGGTGAGGCGTCGAATCACGAACAGCCCAGGATCCTTCCGACTGAGGAACTTGATCCGGTCAATCCCATCCAGAAACGCCTGACGCTCTGTTTCGGTTGGCTGTTTTTTTGCATTGGTCGGCGGCATGTCGTGGGCCTTCACGTTGGCGGCCGCCTGCTTCCACCGTTTTGCGATGGTCGCCTCGCCCGGATGGCTCAGCGCCGGCTGGAAATTGATGCCCCCCTTCTGCTGATCCTGGCCGTGGCAACGAATGCAGTAAGTTTTGACGAAGGGGGTCACGCCCTCTTGAAAGGACTTCTGTGCGTCGGCCTGAAGCGCGGCGAAATCTCGATCAACCCGAGACTCCGCCATGCCAATCCCAGTGAAGAACAAGAGGAATCCACAAAGGGCCTGACTTAGCTGAAGACCGCTGGGTAATTCAGGGATTCTCATGAGGAGCGGGACGAAGCATGAGCAGAATGTGACGAATGACAACGGATAGGAATTCGCCCAGACCGCTCTGCCTTACCACCAGCCGTTTCCAACAATCCTTTGTCTGTGGATTCCAGGAGCATCGCCCCACGTGCACCATTCAACCGCGCTGCCCCAGCCACTCCACAACGGACCGAGCCGCATGGGTTCCCATCGCAAAGCAGCCCTGCATGAGGTACCCACCGGTGGGAGCTTCCCAGTCGACCATCTCGCCGGCGACGAATAGGCCGGGAAACCGTCGAACCATCAGGTTTTCATCGATTTCCGACCAAACCACACCGCCCGCCGAAGAAATGGCTTCAGCCAAAGGACGCGGGCCCTTCAACGGGATGACGCAATGTTTCACAGCGCGCGCCAGTGAAACGGCGTCATTCCAAGAGCGGTCCGACAAGAGTGCGTGCGCCGTGTCTCCAATGCGCCACCGGACTAGGGCCTCATTGAGGAAATTGCGGCGCGCCGACTCCATCTTGGCCACCAACTGCTCAACACTGAAGGTTGGCTTGAAATCGATGTCAATGGCAGGTTCCGACATCGTGCGCAAGGCAGCACCGAGTTGGTAAATGGCGCCACCCTCCAGTCCGTAGCTCGTGATGAGCAGCTCGCCGACTGCGAGCGTGTCACCGGCGCGCACCTGAATGTTCTTCAGGGGCTTGCCTTCGGCACGAGTCAGCACTTCGGCCGGCCAATCGTGTTCCCAACCGCAATTCGCCGGAGCCAACGGATGCACGATAAGACCGAGCGATTCCAACAACCCGGCCCAAGCTCCGTCGGATCCCGTCTCGGGCCACGACCCACCACCCAAAGCAAGGATGACCGCATCGGCCGTGGCCGTGGCGCCATGGGCAAAACCCAATTCGAAACCACTCGCTCTAGCACCCGATCCGCCGACGGCCTCGGATTCGCCCTTTTGATCCGACACCCCAGCCCAAGGATTCAATGCCACGAGGCGGTGATTCATCTCAAAGGTCACGCCGAGTCCGCGCAAGCGGGCCACCCAACGGCGAAGCAACGGTGCGGCCTTCATCTCCACGGGATAAACCCGACCTGTGGTGGCCTGGAAGGTCTCCACGCCCAGTCCCGCAGCCCATTGCCGCAGCGCCCCGGGATCAAAGTCGCCGAGCAATTTCGGCCAAAAACCGTGCGGTTGCCCAGGTCCGGAGTACCGCGTCTGGAAGCGGTCTAGTGCTTCTCCGTGCGTCATGTTGAGTCCGCCCCTCCCGGCCACCAAAAACTTCCGGCCGACGGAGGGTTTCGCCTCGTACAGCGTCACCCGCAACCCCGCCAATGCCGCGACTTCCGCAGCCCGTAAACCCGCCGGCCCTCCGCCGATCAGGGCGACGGATGATTGGGCTGGCAAAACGTGGGGATTCATCATGAACAAGACCTGATGGAATTGAGACCGGCGCCAACAGGGTGCGCAGCCCCCTGAAATCCACCAACACAATCGAGGCAACAAACCCTTCACTCACGGGAAAAATCATCGATGGGCCATGATTGGCTCTCCTGGGCCGGTACCGGAAACGATCCGAGGGATGAGAACTCGGGCGAGCGCTGTTCAACCCGAATGGGTTTACCTCCTTGGATCGAGGGTCGCTTGGATCAGTACTTGCAATGTCTATGTATTATGATGTATGTTTCTTCCATGAAGAAGCCGCTGAAGTATTCGAGCGCACCCAATCCGCCGGAGGTGCTCCGCGATGTCTTCGCGCCCAACTTCGAGGTCAACGAAACCGCTGGAATGGTCCGAACCCAGATTTATCTGACCCGGGCCGAGCACGGTTTCATTGCGACCGAGGCGGCGCGCCGGGGTGAAACGATGGCGGCGGTGATCCGTGGCTGCATCGACGACAAGATGCGGGTACCCGATACCGCGTGGACGGCCAACCCCATGCTGGAGCCAAACCCGTCGGATGCCGGGCCAGTATTACCCGAGGACGCCGCCATCAATCACGACCACTACCTCTACGGAACTCCCAAGAAGTATCTGAAGAAGCGAGGGAAGTGGATGCTGGCCGAACCGGAGGCGGGACGCTGATGCACAGCCACCGGGTCTTCCTCGATTCGTCGTTCTGGATTGCGTTCCGCGATCCCCGCCAAAGCCACCATGCCCGGGCGCGCGACTGTCTCGCTGCCCTCTTCCGTGAGCGGACCCACTTTGTCAGCACGACCTTCGTGTTCGCAGAAATCCACGCAACGTTCGCCCGTTCACTGGCGGTGCGGGAGAAGGTCATCGCCGACTTCTGGGAAAATCCGTTGCTCCATTTCGCAGAGGTCACCGACGCCGACCACCGGGAAGCCATCCAGTTGCTGCGGCAGCACGCAGACAAGTCGTATCCCTTCTGCGACGTGATCTCCTTCGTGGTAATGCGGCGGTTGGGAGTGAAGCGGATCGCCGCCTTTGACGACCACTTCCGGCAGATCGGTGGGTTTGAGATGCTTGGGTGATCCAGGAGCACACGACGCGTAATCGAGGAATTGGTCTTCGGAGCAGCGATGATTTTGCGTCCCCACCCGAGCCATTATAGCCGACGACCTTGAACCCACGTTTTGTTCTGGCTGAGACAGGGTTCAGGCTGATCAGGCCGCTTCCACACCCGCGACTATGGGATTGGCCCCCTTTCTAATTCCCAGCACGATCAAAGGCTGAGGCAATTCAAAGAAGATACATTGCGCAAATTCATCTCATCACAAACGTTTGTGACTACTGATATGAAACCCTCCCAGTACCAAATTCTCAGCAAACTCTGCTTCGTCCTCGGTTTCGCCTCCATTATCGGCTCCATCGCCATCTGGTATCTCACAGGGGGTCAGGCGACCGAAACGCAGGCGCACGGTGAACGATTTGGCATCTTTGTCGGACTGTGGGCGCCGACCTTTTTCATCCTCTCGAACCGCTTCGAACGTTTCTCAGAGAAAGCGGCCTGATCGTTTGGGATCTTTTTGATCCTGCAAATCGGGGAGCCTGAGAGGCGACACCGCGAGGAAGTCCGGTCGCGTAGGGGACATCCGCGCCTCACTCCTTCCCACCGCCCGTCACCGCGGGCCGCTCTCCGCGGGCCAAGACTCGCTTGGCCTCCTCGACGGTCAATCCCCCGGCCGGCAAATCGAACCCCAATGTGTCACCGTTGGGCTGGAACCCGTTGCCGTCCACATCGATGAAGATCGGGTTGTTGTACGCGCACGGCCGGAGCTTGGCTTGGTCGCTCGTGCCGTAGCCGCGGGACAGGTCGCTCTTTTCGCCGATGGCCACCACGATGATGTGGGCATCTTGAGGGAGCACGATCGGCAGGGTCTCCTCAAACCGCACCACGCCATCCCGGAAACGCTTGGGAGTCGTGTCGCGGGAGAAATTCAGCGCGGGGACACGTCGTCCATTCACCAACACTTGGACACGATCGATGTCGATCCAGTCGGTGCATTGAACCGTGACTCGGAGTTGGTTGGTTCGTGAGCCTCGACTGAGACCCCCAGGGAGGGTGCCGTCCGCCAGCTGCACCTGCAGGAAGGGACCGGTGGTCAGGATGCTCCTGCCGGCCTTGGCGTGGGTGACGTTCTCGCGCCAGTCGATCTCCGCCGGGGCGTCGGAATGGCTGGGCAGGTACATCCGCCACCCACCGACCCCATTGCCGTGAATCGCGTGGGCATCGGAGACCGCCATGGCGCGGAACTGGGCACCTCGGTTGAGGAGCTGCATCCAGAGGAAGGCCCGGTTGAACTCGACTTGCTCGCGACGTCCCGCGCCACGGATGATTCGGAAAGGCGCGTCGCCGAGAATATCCTGAGTTGTGAAATTCTCCGTCTCGACGGCATCGATCATCCCGCCCAACTGGACGAACCCTCCGTCGGGCTGCCCGTCGAGGTCGCGGTCGAAGAAGTTCTCCACCATGTCCGGATGGTTGATCTGGACCCAGCGGTGCGGATCCTCGCCCTGCCAGCGTCGGAGGGTCAGGGCCGTGATCCGGGGGTCGCGGTTCCACGTGGGAGCACCGTTGTCCTGAACCCGTGGCACCGGTGTGAACGGGAAGGAGTTCATGTGCGCCCCGCTGCCGGTGAGCTCGAGGCCGGGCACGGTCTGAATCTCCTTCTCGAGTCCAAGCCGCTGCAAAGTCGGACGCCAGTCGAACAGCCGGTTGTGCTCTGTAGTGGGGGCAAACTCGATGTGCTCAGCTGCGAGGTTGATGAGCCGATCCGGCGTGCCACAGGTGTTGTCGCCGCTCTCGGTGGAGTGATTATGATAGTCAACGCTCACCCAGCCCCGGGTGTCGACGACCCGCTTCAGCTGCGCCTGGAACTGCACCGTCTGACCGGCCGGCACCCGGACTCGTCGCTGGATGTGCGTATGTTCGATCCCACGGGTCACGGTGACGTCATACGTTCCCGCGGGGACCGCCACCGAAAATCGTCCAGTCGCAGAATGGTACTGGTCGAGGCAGCCGTGGGCTCGAAGGTTGGGCCCGAGGTCGGGTGTCGGAGTTCCGTCAACTCCTCGGAACTGCACCTTGCAGGGGATCGATTGTCGCTCGGCATCCAGAACATCGAAAGCAATGCGACTGCAGGGACCGAGGGTGAAGGAAAGAGCCTGGGTCTTACCGGATTCGATGCGGGCCTCTTCCACCAGGTCAGCCCGCCCCATGTCGCGGGCCGTGCAGCGGTAGGTGCCAGGAGGCAATGGAAGCTCGATGAGGCCTGCGGCGTCCGGATAGGCCGGGACGGTGTTGGTACCCCATAGGATATCTATCCGTCCGGAGGTGATTGCCTTTCCGGACCGGTCCCTAAGGGTTGCCTTCAGTTTGCCCACCGAGCCGAGCTGGGCGGCCACGATCCCAGCCGCCTCAGCCGGGGAGCGGCCGACAGCCAGGTATTGATGGATCTGATGTTCCTGTCCGGCTTCCAGCGACACCGTTTCCGCGACGGGAGTTCCGGCGGCCGATGGAAAGAACGCGTAGGCATATCCAGCCTTGTCCGCGGGATCCTGGGCGTCTGCCCAACGGATGGAGCCGATCTCGCCTTGATGCGCGAACTGTGTCCACTGATCGGAAACCTCCATCGTGCGAGAGGCCTCAGACTCGTTGCGAAGGGTCGAGACGATCCGAATTCCCTGGTCGTTGGCGTTTAGTTGATAGGCATGCCGTACAAAAAGTCCCTGGTTCCGAACGCCGGCCGTTTCGGTCTCGACCTCGGCGAGTCCATCCTTTCCGCTCCGGGAGATCCGCACCGAGGAAACTGGGCCGCGTTGGCGGAGGGGACAAAAGATGACGAGTTGGTCGTTGTCGGCCCCGCGGAGGGTCAAATCATAAAGGCAGCCCGGCGTAATCCCATTGGTTCCATAGAAGGTGCTCATGTTGGCCCGGCGCAGGGGAGCGTTGTGGGAGATCACCAGTTCGACGTGCCTATTGCGGAGAACGAAATCCCCGAGAATGCCGTCGGCCTCCTTGCCGCGAGGGAGGAGACCCACGTTCGCGGGACCAACCTCGAAAGCCTGCGGGGTCTCCGGCTCTTTCTCTGGGGCATTTGCTGACTGGCCGGGCAACGGGCCGGCAACCAAGAGGAGGAACAAAAATGCTGCCCAATAGGCGGCATCGCACAGGGTGCCCAGAACCACCTGTCGGGCGTGATAGGAGCGAAACTTTTTCATCGACTATGCTCGTTATATCCCGGGCGATCACCCGAACTGGCAAGTGACATTCAGCCGAACCGGATGCCCCAAACGTAACCTCCGTGTCTCTTCCTTAGCCCGCGCAGAGTTGCGATGTGGCCCTCGCGGCCTCGATGAGGAGGGGTGAGTGTCAATTCCCGATCGCCAATTTTTGACACGAACCGGATGACAACGGCCTCCAGAGTTCGACTTCTGTCGGTTCTCCATCAAAGCACCACCATCGGATATCGAACCCTGGGCAGAATTCCGCTCACAGGCATCCATGATTCCCAAACGAACCATTCCTACGCCATTAGCCGTGAATGATTGGAAACTCTCTGACGGCCCGCGATCCTCAGACGAATCTGGGCAACCAAGGCAGACAGGCTAATGTCGATCCCGACCGCGGATACGGCCGGGCGTTCAGGTGAAGAGGCCGCTTTCAGAGGACACTGAACCGACCGGACGATCCTCCCGAAAACTCATCGGGAAGCGGCGGGATCAAACGCATCACCCGGAAGAAGCAGGTGCAACCGCAGGTCGCGAGCGCCGAGGTTCTGCCGGGGAGGCGCTTCGGCCACCATGGATCCGCGGGCGTCGAAGACCATCACACTGCCGTCGCCGACCACTTCCCACCGGCCTTCCGAAGTGACCACCAGCGCCGTCGATTCATCAATGCCGACGCCGAGCAGCGCGGGATTCTCCAGCACGAGGCCAAGAAGTCGGTTCTCTCGACGGCGGGCAATGAAGTGCTGGTCCACGATGGCGTTGGTGACAAAACCCAAGCCGGTCGAGGTGATCGTCGCACCACGGCGGATCACCGCGAAGTCGTCCTTGCGGTCCGGTTCGCCGCGCTGGTCACCGGTGATCATGATCCGACTCATGATCGCCGCGCCGGCGCTGGTACCACCGATCACTGCGCCCTCTTGACCATACAACCGGTGAAGGCGCTCGGCCAACGGGGTACCCACGATGAACGTGGCGAGGCGGGCTTGGTCGCCGCCGGTGAAGAAGACGCCAGTCGCACCGTCCAGAAGACGCGACGTCGCCGGATCCATCGCCTGTTCCCGGCTGAAGCGGAGGACAAAGGTGTTGGTGACTCCGAACGAGCGAAATTCCGTCCTTTGACTCTCCCCGGCCGCATCCGGATCGCTGCTCGCCAAGGGAATCACCACAATGCGGGCGCCTACAGATCCGCCGGCGAGCCGGATGAACCGCTGCTGGATGGGACCTGGCCGTTCCCCACCGCCGACAATGATTAGTGATCCACGCCGGACTCCGGGCTCGGTGGCTGGAAGCTCACAGGCCAACAGGAGGAGGGCTGCTATTCTCGGGAAGCGTCGGCACAGAATCATGGCTGAGCGTGATTAGATGGCGGTGTGAGGGGGAGCGTCCGCCGCGATCTAGTAACCGAACCAAGCCCATCCATCGAGACCTGTTGCTTCAAAACTTTTGAAATCCTATGGCATGGGCTTGGCGGTGAGGGACAAAATTCATCCCTGCTCAAATTGGCGCGGAAGACCAGGGTCAACATCGCTCCCTACTGCGCAAAGATCGCGAGTCTGGGATGGAGGCGTGCCTGAATGGAGTTCACCCAAGCTTAACAACGGTCCAACCCTTCCGTAACCTCCGATCGGTTACTGTCCAGTCGATGCTACCCAGAACCATTTTATCAATACCGATCCTCGCGGCCTCTGCGACATTGGCGTTCGGACAGTTTGCCGGATTCGTCAATAAGGGCTTGGTGGGCGTCGGCCGTGTGCCGGCCGCCACCTTCGACAAGGCCGGCGACGGCCGGCAGGACACCCTCGGCGGCTTCTCTGCAATGGCCATCGACACCAATTCGCTGGTCTACACCGCCGGCCGGATCTCTGGCCGCATCGTAGGCCTGCCGGATCGCGGATTCGGCGATGGCGCCACCGACTTCCGTCCTCGCCTCGAGATGTACGACTTCGTCATCTCTCCATACTACGGCGAAAGTCCGGTCGCTCAGCAGCAGATCACCTTCACCAACACCGCCACGGTTCTGTTCCGCTACGGCAGCGAGGGGCTTCCCTACACGGGATTCGATGCCGCCAACACCAACGCCCCGGTGGTGCCCCAATCCCCGGCTGGTTCCATCGGTGGCGGCCGGCGGTCTCTGGACGCAGAGGGTCTGGTGCTGACCGCTGACGGCGGCTATTGGGTGAGCGACGAATACGGCCCGGCCATCTTCCGCTTCAATTCCGAGGCCCGACTGATGGAGACGATCCTTCCCCCGGCCGCGCTGCTCCCGACGCAAGGCTCGTTCCCGGGCCGGCTCAACTTCACCGGCACCTCCGCCCCGACCTCCGGGCGTCGCAACAACCGCGGTCTCGAAGGACTCTCCTTGACCCCCGACGGCAAGCGCCTGGTGGCGTTCCTCCAGTCGCCGACCATTCAGGATGGAGGTGCCGGCGGCCTTGGCCGCAACACCCGTATCCTCCAGCTCGACGCCGACTCCACGTCCGCCACCTACGGGAAAGTCGTCGCCGAACACGTCTACCAGCTCACGCTCAACGGCAACACGACGACCAACAACCATACCCCGGTCAGCGAAGTCGTCGCGCTGAACGCCAGCACCTTTCTGGTGCTGGAACGCGACGGCATCGGCCGCGGCGCGACCCCCGGCCTGTCGCCGACCTACAAGCGGATCGTCCTGGCCTCGACCGCTCCTGCGTCGAACATAGCCGGTACCGCCTACGACCTCGAGCGGGGTGCGCCGGGCCAGATTTCACTGCCCAACACCGGCACGACCCTGCCCGACGGGATCACGCCGATCGCCCGTCAAGACTTCGTGGACCTGCTCGATGCCACACAGCTCGCGAAGTTCGGGTTGAACACCAGCACAAACCAAGATGCCAACTCGCTCAGCGAGAAGTGGGAGGCGCTCTCCCTGATCCCGCTCAAGGATCCCGCCAATCCGGATGACTACCTGCTGCTCGTGGGCAACGACAATGACTTCAAGTCGGACATCGTCTACCACAACGGGGTCCCGGTCGGGACCAACGCGGTTCAGGTGGACATCATGCTCCTGGCCTACCGCTTGACGTTGCCCGGAGTAGGTATGGCCCGCGCAGCCAATGTCGCTCCGACGATCGCAATTAGCCTACCGTCCGGCACCTCCTACGCCCAGGGTGCCCTGCCCCTCACCGCCACCGTGGCCGACACCGACGGTATCGTGGTCAAGGTCGAGTTCTTCGAGGATGGCGTGAAACTGGGTGACGATACCGCCTTCCCCTGGGTCTGGAACTTCAATCCCACGGTTGGTGCGCACACCTACCGTGTCGTGGCCACCGACAACAGCGGCGCCGTGTCCGAGGCGAGCCGCAGCATCAACATCACCGCGAGCAACATCGCACCCACGGTTGCGATCACCGCGCCGACCGCGAACACCACCGCGTCGGCACCTTATTCGATCGCATTCCGAGTCTCCTCAGGCGACATCGATGGCTCGGTCCGCTCGGTCGACTATTTCGCCGGTGCAGCCAAGCTCGGCACCTCGACCAACGCGCCGTTCAGCTTCAGCTTCGCCAATGCGCCGGTCGGCACCCATATCTTGACCGCGGTGGCCACCGACAACCTCGGGCTCACTTCCACCAGCGCCCCGGTCAACCTCACCGTCACCCGCGCCGTCGGCGGTGCGCTCACTCTGCAGGTGCTCCACGCCTCGGACTTCGAAGCAGGCATCGCCGCTTTGGACGACGCCCCGCGGTTTTCGTCGGTGTTGAATGCGCTCAAGTCCGCATATCCCTCCGCAACGCTGGTGCTCGCCAGCGGCGACAACTACATCCCCGGCCCGTTCTTCACCGCGAGCGCCGATCCTGCCGCCCCCTTCAACGGGATCAAGGGACGCGCCGACATCACCATCCTCAACGCCCTCGGCATCCAGGCTTCTTGCTTTGGCAACCACGAGTTCGACGACAACACGGCCCAGGTTCGCAGCCTCATCCTCCCGGACACCGCCGCCGGCTACGCGGGCACGGCGTTCCCCTACCTCAGCGCGAACCTGAACTTCGCCGCCGACAGCAGCATGGCCAGCCTCGTCACTGCCGACGCCCAGGAGGCTTCCGCGATGAAGAACAAGATCGCCAAGAGCGCGATCATCACCGTCGGCGGACAGAAGATCGGCCTGGTCGGCGGCACGGTCCCCGAGCTCCGTTCGATCTCCTCGCCCGGAAACATCGGCGTCTCTCAGAATCTCCTCGCCGACATCCAGGCGTCAGTGGACGGGCTGATCGCCCTCGGCGTGAACAAGGTGATCGTCATGACCCACCTTCAGCAGTTCTCCCGTGAGTTCGAGCTCGCCAGCCAGTTGCGCGACGTCGACATCATCGTGGCCGGCGGTTCCCACAGCGTGTTCGCAAAACCCTCCGACCGCCTGCGGCCGGAAGACTTCGTCGCAAGCGCCTACCCGACCCGGTTCACCTCCGCCTCCGGCGAACCGGTCTATGTGGTGAACACCGGTTCCAATTATCGCTATGTCGGCCGCCTGATCGCCAGCTTTGACGAGGCCGGCCGTCTCACCGGTTTCGACGATCGCAGCGGCGCCTACGCCACAGACATCCAGGGCGTGCTCGACACCGGCAACGTGCCCCCGTCCTCCAACATCGTCGACGTCGTCACTCGCCTCGCCAACATCGTGGACGGCAAGGACGGCAACCGCTTTGGACGCACCTCGGTGTACCTCAACGGCATCCGGACCAGTGTTCGCACCGAGGAGACGAACCTCGGAGACCTCACCGCCGACGCCAACCTTTGGCGCGCTCGCCAAACCGATCCCAACACCGCGGTCTCCCTCAAGAACGGTGGCGGCATTCGTGATTCCATCGGAGCGGTCTCTTCCTCCGGCGGATTTGTCTCCCTGACTCCGCCTCCCGCAAACCCGCGCGTCGGCAAGCAGGCCGGGGACGTCAGCCAGCTCGACATCGAGAACAGCCTCCGGTTCAACAACACGCTGTCGCTCGTCACACTCACGGCACAGCAGCTGCGAGACACCATGGAGTGGGCGGTTGCCGGCAGCGGCACCCCGGGACAGTTCCCGCAGGTTTCGGGCATCAGCTTCAGCTTCATCCCGACCAACGCTCCCATGACTTACGTGCGCGACACCAACGGGGTTCCCACCTCGATCAGCTTCCGCGGTGAACGCCTTCGCAATCTCGTCGTGATTCGTGCCGACGACAGCCAGGACGTGGTCGTCGAAAACGGCCAGATCGTTGGCGACACCAACCGCACCTTCCGCATCGTGACGTTGAACTTCATGGCGGCCGGCGGCGACAGCTACTTGCCGCTCAGCCGGGGAACCAACCGGATCGACTTGGTCCCAGCCGGCACCACCGTCGGATTCAACACCGACGGCGGCGAACAGAAGGCTCTGGCCGACTACCTCCGTGCGATCGAGGTGTTCCGCGAAGCCGACACCGTGGCCGCAGACGACCTCCGCATCCAAAACCTCTCCCGCCGTGGCGACATGGTGCTGGCCCCGATGGTTCGACGGATCGAAGGACCCAGCCCGGCAACCCGCTTGACCTTCAGGTCGCTGCCCGGACGGGTCTACGCCGCGGAATCCAAGGAGTCGCTCGACGGCACCTGGGTCCGACTCCCCGTCACCACTCAGGGAACCGGAACCCTCCGCGAGCTCCTCGACAACCGCACCCCCAACGACCAGCGCTACTACCGCATCGTTGTGGTGCAGTGATCATCGCGGAGCGCCAATAATACATTCCTCACAAGCCACTCCTTACGGCTGATTTTGGCGGGGGCACCTCACCTGAGGTGCCCCCGTTTTCTTGGCATAGAGAGGCACCATC
>Ga0214917_10005592_pt1 | contig 13365 bp, 12 predicted proteins | sample LL_1208_BB_MetaG_FD_177983 | JGI IMG/M metagenome (GOLD analysis project Ga0214917, IMG submission 177983) | Freshwater microbial communities from Lake Lanier, Atlanta, Georgia, United States - LL_1208_BB | ecosystem: Environmental > Aquatic > Freshwater > Lake | place: USA: Georgia | collected... | reverse complement strand
GTCCGCTTAAGGTAAAACAAACTAGGCTTAATCATGAAATAAATATTTCAGCTGATAAAGAATCGGAAAGCATATTGCGTGATATTTTAGAATGTGAGCCTGAAGATTTATTCCAGTCAGAAATTGATTTAATAGAAGAAATACCCGACGAAGCAGTAAAGATGCAAATAAAAAATAAAATGAGAAATAAATTCCAAGAATTAGTTCTCATCATTGGAAGGCGAGGCTCTAAGTCCTTTATGACAGTGGCAATTGCTTTATATGAACTTTACAGATTGCTTTCTATAAAACATCCACAAAAAAAATTAGGTCTTCCAGATTTTGGTGAAATTTTTATTCTCAACGTAGCGAAAAATGAAGACCAAGCAAAAGATTCTATATTTACTCCCATGAAAAATAGTGCTGTTGCATCTCCATTTTTTCAAAAATACATCGGCGTAGACAACGCATTAGAAATGAAATTTTTGACTGAGAAAGATATTGAAGAAAATCAACGAAGAAGTGAAAGAGGGCTTACAGCTTTAGATGGAACAATTATTTTAAAATGCGGCTCTTCATCTGCTTCGGGCTTGGTTGGTAAAACTTGTTGGTGCGTAATTCTTGATGAGCTTGCTGCCATGGCGGGAGATAATCCTAATTCTGGATTAGATAAAAAACTTTATGATGATTTGAAGCCTTCAATTGCAACATTTGGCAAAGAAGGCAAGATAATTTGTTTGTCTAACCCAAAAGGACCTTTTGGACAACTTTTCACACTTTACAATTCGCGTTTAGAAGATAGCATGACTCTTGTTCTAAAAATACCCACATGGCAAATAAATGCAAATATAGACAAACTTTGGCTTGAAGCACAAAAGAAAAATGACCCTATAGAATACAATATGCAATTTGGAGCTGAATTTGGAAATAACTCACAGAATCCATTTTTATCTCCAGAAGATGTTGATTATGCCTTCGCAAACTCTACGCAGGTCACTAGGATGGAAAAACGAGAAACAGGTGGTGAATATTATTGCCATGTTGACCCAGCTAACCGTTCTGATTACTATTGCGTAGTAGTGACAGAGGCTGTTCCTACAGGCGTGAGAGATTTGAATGGAAAAATGATTAAGTCATTCAATATCATTCACATACATTTTTGGGCTCCACAAAAAATGAAACAGCCTGTGCCAGTTAGAGAAGTGGAGGAATATTTGATGAACTTGCATAGTAATTTTCGATTCAAGCAAATTAGCTTCGACCAATGGGGCTCTATGGAAACAATCAATAAACTTCAGCAACTTGGTCTTCCAATTGTTTTGAGAGTGTTTAATAAGGAATATAAAGATAAAATTTATCTAAATTTGTTGGAAGTTTTTAGAGATAAAAGAATTAAGTTTTACAGAATGTCAAATGGCAGGGTGAAAGACTCTAAGGGGCAGCTTATGGAAATTAATGAAATACCTGAAGCTAAAGACCAGTTTACATTTTTGCAAAAGAAATGGAGGAATGGTAGACAGATAATTGAAGCTTTATCAGGTTATAAAGATGATATCCCCGACGCAACAGCCGCAGCAATTTATGAGGCTGATTCAGAGTCAATCATCACCAGAACTTTGCCAAGGTCAAGGGTGGCTTATACTGGTGGCAGATTTAGGTAAAAGTTATTTTTGGTCAGAAATAACAATTAATGAGTATTAGGCTTGGTCAATTTGGTGGTGTAGGTAGTCAGTATGCACCTAACGCTCCAGGTGGTTCACCAAATTTTCAAGGTGGACAAAGTGGCTATGCTGGTTATGGTATAAATAATTTTTCTGGAGAAATGTCCATGGATGATATTATGGGATTTTATCGAAAACCAGATATTTTGTCTTTTGACAGGCCTTTAGAAAGTTTACTTGAAACTTTTCATGATAATTTAGAAAAAGACGCAGAGCCTTATCTTTTAGATTTTGACGAAAGAGTAAAACTAAATCTAAAAAAGAAAATTAGAAATAAAGAACAGCATCTTAAAGATTTAGCTAAAGAAAAGACTCCTGAAGAAAATCCTATTCCTAAAAAAATTAAAACAGTGGAAGAATTGCTTCATGAATTTAGAAGAAATGATGATATAGATTTTTCTAAAATGGCCTCAAAAACATCAAGCTATTATCGGCCTAAAAGTGCACCTCCTTTACCTGAATACATGGATGACATTTTACCCACAGTAGAAGAATATGAAAATGAAGACAATTCACTAAATTTAACTGGAAATAAATTAAAAGAGCCATGGCTTGGTCCTTATGACGCAATCTATGAACCTGAAGATGGAATTGATAAGTATGTTCAGCAAAAACAAAATCCTCAAAGAATTGACATGCATGCTTATTTTACAGGATTAATGGACGCATGGCAGCCAGGAACATCTCCTAGTTTTAATAATCCAAAACCACTTTATAACTTGCCTTCCAGTGTTACTCCAGAATCAAAAAAAAATAATAAAAGCTTAGAAGGAAAATTAGAGGCACTAAAAAATAACCCTAACAACATTGGCGGCCAAGGTACTAATCTTGAAGATACTTTGGATTGGGATAGAATGCTTAAAGGTCAATTCCCTCAAAGAGGCGTGACAAATGAAGGCCCTTATACCAATTCTGGCTTGAATGACTATTCACAAAATGATATGCTCAGTGTGTCAAGTAACCCAATGTACAGTAGAAATCCTTATTTTGGAGTAAGCGTTTTATGAAAAATGTTTTGAAAGCTATTGATTTGCTGGAGCAAAATGGTCAATATAAAATGGCTGATATTTTTTTACATCAATTAGTTAAAACAGCGGCTTGGCCATACAATTTATCAGCAATTGATGAGCTTCCTCTTTCGGCAAGATTTTATACATGGGAAAGAAATAAGCAAGATTTTATGGAATTTGACATAAAATTCTTCAAAGAGCTTAATTTCAGACTTCCTGATTATAAGAATTTAAAAACTGATTCAAGTGAAAAACTAAATCTCGAAGGTGCTATGCATGGGCCTGATGCGGTTCCTGGGCCAGCAAGAGTAGACCCTGAATATTTGGTGAACTCTCCTTCTATGAACGGAGGATTAGATTACTTTACATGGGACCAAGTGCATGATATTAATTCGGGTCCAGAATATTGGAAAAATCTCAAACCACGAGGACCAGGAGGATAAACCAAACAAGGAGAAAGATAAATTATGCCACAGCCTATTGTACCTATTCATAAACAAGAAAGCATGCCTATTACGTTTGGCGAATCAATGCAACCAGAATTTCAATTATCTGAACTTCAAGCAATTGTTTTACAAACAACAGCATCTGCAAAAAACAATACCAGATACTCAGTGAACACTATTGCGGCTTTACAAGATATTGATAAAAACACAGATTTTATTGTTACGGCAGTAACTGATTCTAATGAAAGATATTGCTCAGTTCCTACAGAAATTGATGAAAACACCGTACTAGCTCTAAAAGCTGAGGGCTTAATTTCTGGTTATGGTCGCTCTGTAAAAATTACTGAAAGAGGAAGAACAGCATTGAGAGATGCATATTTATCGACAAAAAATAGCCTCAAAGAAAATAGAACATCAGATAAGTTTGATTTTAGGTCTTTTTCAAGAATCGCAAATAAAAAAGGAGAATAAAGTTGCAAAACAAAAGCATATTAGAATTATTGGCAAAGCATGCTCAATTATCATCAAAAAGTAAAAAAACTTCAGACATTTTTTTTAGCATGATAAAGCTTTCGCAAAGCGACAAACTCTATGATGAAATGCTTTCACTTCCAGAAAAAAGAATTAAAGACATTCTTTCAGAGCCTGGTAAATATGAGTACAAAAAAAATGATTTAAGAAAAATTCTGAATGACAACTTAAACATCTTAAGTACTTATGCGTTTACAAAGGCAGCAAATGATGATGTTGCTGCTGTAGTAAGCGAATACATGCCTGAAAAATTTGTTGAAAAAAATGTTGAAGATGTATTAGAAAAATATAATGGCGCAAATGCTTTAAGTTTTTCTTTAAAAGGATTGATAAGTGGGGTTCTAAGTAATGCTGCAGCTTTAGTAAAACAGCGACAATTTAAACAAGAGACCCAAGGAAGAACACAATCTCTTGAGGGCGGGGCGGAAACATTTGGCCAGCAAACTCAAGACGCTGGAGCATTGGATGCTTTTGAGTCAATGTTTGAATTAGGGGCGGAAGGAGACATTGAAGATAAGGAACAAGCTCTTGATAAAATGTTTAATAAAATTATCAATGACCCAAAAAGTGATATTTTGAGTATTTTTGTTGAAAACAAATTAATGCCAGAATATGAAAGGCTTAAAAAAAGATTGACTGGCGATATTTCTCAAAAAGTACTAGAAAAAATTCGTCCTTTAATAACACCTGGAATGTCTGATGATGAAAAAAGACAATTAGTCTCAAAAGCAATACAACAAGATATGGTTGAGGCTTCTGCTGAGCTTGATGCTTTTTACTTTAATACATTCAAAAAAATCAAAGAAAATTATGGTGAATCAAAAAGAGTTTATGAACAAAGAGGTCAAAAACGTGAATATAGCTTAAGAGAAGTGCAAGAAGAAGTAGACAGACAAGTAGAAAACCTTAATTTAGATGAAATTTTAGACTACATTTATAAACAAAATTTTTATGAGCTTCCCAAATGGGCAAAAAAATTGGATGAAAATTTAGTTAAAAGAGTTTTTAAAGCAATCATTAAATCTGAATTAATCATAAATGCTAAAGAAGCTATGGATGTAAGTTTGCCTGGAGCCAGTGTCAGAGGTCAAGGTGGACATGCAAAATTAGCACAAATTTCGATTGTAGCACATATTTTGAAAAAAGAAATTAGACAGTTAGTTTCTGACCCTGAAACTCAAGAAGCATTCATAAATCAAGCGCTGAATGCTTTAGGCTCAAAGGTAGATAAAGAAACTGGGGAATGGGTTCATAAACCAAAAGATACTTTGCAATATAAAGTATTTCAACATGTTACTCCAGCGGTGATGGCGGCATATTTGCAAAAATCCATGGAAATGTACGGTGAAAAATTTGCAGAGCTTACTCCTGAAGAGCAAGAGACCGTTATTGAGCAAGTGCATTCAGCTGTATATAAAGGTGCAAAACTTCCTTATACATATGACGTTGGAATGAATGAATTAAAAGCTGAGCCTTACCACAAGGTAAAAGATGCAGATGTAGTAACACGCCAAAATATTCAAGAAAGATTACAGCAAGCTATGGATATACAATCTGGAAAAGGTATGGCTGGAAAATTCATGAAACAAAGAATACAACCTGCTATCCAACCTGCTGTACAAACATCAGATTTTGATTTCAACTCAGACCTTGATGACCTTGATGACCTTGATGATTTTGGAAAAGAAAGTTCTTTGTCTTACATGATTAAAAAATATGCATTTAAACATTAGATTTACTGCGCAAACGCCAGAGCAATTAGCTAAGGGATTAATGTTTTCAAAGCCTTTAGCTAATGATGAATGTGCTTTTTTTGTTTTTAAAAATTTAGATGAACATAGTTTTTGGAATAAAAATGTAGATTTTCCAATTTCGTTACTTTTCATGGATGAAAATTATGAAATTAAGAATATAGGTAAGCTCGATGCTCACCAAGAAAAACCATGTAGGTCAGAGTATCCTTTAACAAAATTTGTTTTAGAAGGTCATTCTGATTTACCAAAAGAATATGATATTAAGGTGGGAGATTATTGCCTGCCAGAAAATCAGAAAATAAAACTAATAAGAGGTAGAAATAAATAATCTTAGAATATAGAATTATTGGAGTAAAATATGGCAGATAGAGTTTTTCCTAACAACACAAACGTAGACATGGGTTCTAAAATTTCGTTTAGCGGAATTGATTGGAATTCCGTGGAGCAAAACATACAAAAGAATAAGTATGCAAGTTCCCAAGACGAGCAAATTGCACATCTTCTTAAAATGGCTGAAATGATGGACAACGAAAAGAATGCTGAAGATTGTGAAGCTGAAAAAATGCATGGCAAAAAAGCTAAAACAAAAGAAGAAGAAGAGCATGAAGAGGAAGGCAAAAAAGAACTTGAGCATAGAGACCCTAAAGGGAAACTTACCAAGAATCCAACCACTATGAAAAAAGCATCGAAGGAAGAATATCTACAAGCATATGATGAATTGTTCGGAGAGTTATTAGATAGCAACATGTCAGAAGAACAAGCGGAGCGATTTTTGCAAAATAATCCAGACCTTGTTAATGCTAAAATGGTAAATATTATTTCTGGTAAAATTGATATGGCTGGTGATATGGCTAAAAATAACTATTCATCCACCAAAAGAACCACTATGAGAAAAATAGCATTTACACACCCAAGTCAAATTAGTGCTGAAGCAATCGAAGCTGCTGAAGCTGCTGGTGACACAAAACTTGTCAACACAATCTTAGCTGCTAGAAAAGCTAATCGACAAAGAATCGCAAGTGCAATTGAATCAAAAATGACTAAAGAAGCAGGGCTTGCTAAAAGACAAGCTCAAAGAGCAGCTATAATCAAGATGGCTGAAGATATGGAAACAGCTGTTCCTCAAAGCCAGCTTGATTCAATGAGTGTAACAGATTTACAACAGCTTGTAGATTCTTTTAAAGGGAACGTTCCAGATTATTTCACAAAAGCTTTAGAAGAAAAGAAAAATTCAAATCCTGAAGTGATGGCTTTTACATCTCCAACAAAATTTAGTACAGCGCAAAGAAATGCTTTCAATAAAGTGGCTTTATCTTTGGGTATGCCAAAAGAGTACATAGATTCAATGTGCACTCCTTCGTATTCCCAAGAAGTATTGAGCCTAGCTAATGAAATTAAAGGAGTGTATGCTTCAAATGTTTCCTCAAAAACAAAACAAGCTCTCGCAAAATCTTTGATAAAAGAGGCTAAGCTTTCGTCTGATTCAAAATCAGAGTTCATTAATTATTGGAATAATGTTCTAGGTTATCAAGCGAAAGATTTTTGGCCAATGGTTGCTTCTGACTACGACGATGGAAAAAAGGTGAACTAATTAAATGTCAATTTTCAGAAAAGCCTCTGAACTAAACAATCTGCCAAATTCGGTGAGTGATGCTCTTTTTGAAAATCATGACATTTCTTTCACCGATGAGTTTGAAGGACTTTTAAGAGAAGCTTCAAGCAATAAATCTGTTTATGAAAATAGATTGAAAAACTTCAAAGAAGCTGGCTTACTCAAGCATGAGTTTGAGGCACCTAAGCCAGCTTTGTATGAAGAAAGCAATGGTGGAATTCGAAGAGCTGGATATGGTCAAAGATTTGCTGGTGAAAAATCTGAATTATTTAATCAAGATAGCATTCGTTCTATTAATTTTGATAACAATAGATACGCTGAAAATCTTTTAGACAATGGATTTTCTATTTGGGAAACTGAATTCGATGAGCTAACAAGTGCTTTTGAGCAATCTCAAAGACAACATGATTCTATGTTTGACAGAAGAACAGCTGCTGAGAAAAAAGCAATAGCACATAAAAATTGGGAAAGAGAACAGTCTAGCCAAATTAGAAAAGCAAATGTACTTCCTTATAGGGGTCTTGGTGTAGCTAGATTAGCAAATGAAAGCCCAATTCATCATGGTAACTTTAATACTTTTGACGAATTTTATGCTGACACTCAAGACAGCATTCGGGAAATGATTCGAGAATCAAATAGCACACGAAAGGCTAAAATTTCAAGAAAGGGTGTAGACCCTGCTGAAAAGCTTGACCAATGGCAAAATAAGGAGGCTATTGCGGCACGAACAATGAAAGCTCTTGAAAATAGCTCGCTCATTGCAAGATTCGCTGATAGTATCGGTGAATCAATAGATGACTAAAGTATCACAAATGGGGGGCGTTACGCTCGATGAAATTATTCAAGTTTTGAATCATTGCATGGATGAAAACGACCCCAAAATAATTTGCGTACAAATAGAAAATTTAAGAAGTAGATGTCAAACTCCAGAATATTCTGATAGATTAGGGCAAATTTTAGGAGCTTTTAAAGTACCAGATGCTAAAATGGGAATTGTAACAAAAGACCCTATAAGCGGAAACCCATATCCTAATTCAAAAGGTTTAATTCAAAAGTTATTACAAGATTTAGAAGGGCATAAAAAAATGAGTAACAATAGTTTCAATTTCGAAAAATTTGCACAACAAAAACAGAAAGAAAAAAAGAAATCCAGAGGCAATCCATTTCGTGTATTGATGGGTAAAGTGGGAAAGCTTCTTGACCATGGTCTTGAAAAAAGAGAAATCGTTCGATATCTTTTAAAAGAAAAAATTTGGAATGAAGATACTATTTCAAACGCTGTAAAAATTGTTAAAGAATATAATAAAAAGAAACATAGAAAAGTTCATAAGAAAGAAGCACAAACTCTTCTAAATACTGCTGAAGATTGGCCAAGATTAGATTTAGATTATTCCAAAAGGTCAAATGCTGAATTAATTGCTTCTATATGTTGGTTAAATTCTTTACAAAAGATGAATAACAAAGATAATTCATTTGGAAAAGAGGTGGCAGACCGTTCTGGCGTGAAAACTATGATTAGTAAAATCAAGAGTGTTCTTAAAGAAAGAGGCATGTCTGAGGAAGCTCTTAACGAAATAATGAAGTGAGATTATGAGAAAATTAGCAGGCACAGATGTAATCGTTTTAATAAAAACAGCTTTAAATGATGAAGCAGTTTTGAAAGAAGCTCAAGCTTTGAACAAAAATGATTTTGCATCTAATGATTTGCTTGTTAATTGTTTCTTTAGAGCTTGTCCAGATGGTTTTTCATCAGAAGTATTTAAAAATAAAACTGCTGGTACAAAAATTTTAACAACACTTGAAGCAGTAAAAAAAGAAATTTTAAACACAGGAATAAGAAAGGCTTTTAATTATTTACAAAATGTAAGAAATGCATCTGATGATGCTGTTGTTTTAGAAAATCAAATCAATGAAACACAATCTCATACCAGTGTGGAATTTCAGCACAAAGCAGCAAAACTTATCAACTTTTTATCTAAATATGTTGATGGTGAAAATAACAGAAAAGCACTATCCTCTTCATGCAGTAAAGTAATTCATGGCGAGCTTGAAGATGCATCTAAAAATCTTCATCAGATTTTTGCACGTACAAATCCAACACAAAATATTAAAACAGCGTTTGTTACAATCAAGCAGCAAATTGGCGAAGGATATCAAATGTGCCCTAAAGGAATTTATCAATCAGGTAGACCTGTTCCTATGGCTATATCAAGTTGCAGAGATTATTGTGTTGATTCTAGATTGAATCCTGATGGAACTGTAGGTTGTAATTATGTTAAATGGCTAAATGACCATGTGATAACTCAAGAACAAGCTCTAAACGTTTATGACAAGATGCCTGTAGAGCAGGTTACTTCAAATCTTGAGCCAGGTCAAAGAACTAAATTCCCAATGTCAGACCAAGATTCTCAAGATATGCGAGTAACAAGGGAAGAAGCACTTACAGAAAGAATCACTACCAAACCCTGGGAAGAGCAGCTTGAAGAAGTACACAAAAAAAATACTACAGATAAAAAACAAAAACCTACTGTTTTAGCTACAGATGAAGCTTTAGAAAAAATGTTGAAAACTGTTAGAGATGTTTTTGATGAAGACGAACTTGACACTCTTGAGGAACAGCTAAGAGAAGCTATGGGTGAATAAAATGTCTTGGTATAAATTAGCCAAAGACTATGTAAACACATACAACCAAAATGCCCTCACACAATATTATCAAGCTCAAGATAAAACAAAATTCACAAATTCGCCCGATATACCTGAGTTAAATAATGAAACAGAAGAAATAGGATTAGAAAACTCATTGAATCCAGAAAGAGAAAATGTGATTAAAAATCCCAAAAAAATGAACGAAATAATGCAACCTGTAACAGTGAAGGCAACAGGACAAGGCTCTGATGGATTATTAAATATAAATAAAGATATGCCAATTTATAATAATGGCGGAGACAACTTTATAAACACTACGGATTGGAATACTAACTAGGTTTTATATCAACAATCTCATAAAATCTATGTACAATCTAAATTAGGAGTATAAAATTTGCCTAACGATTCTAATATACCGTCACTTACATCAGTCATGACCTCAATGGCACAAAATGTTTTCAAAAAAACATCCGCTAGACAACCTAATGCTCAAGCATCGAATAAAAATTGGGCTGAATTAAGAACAGCAAAAGGTATTGGTCCTACAGGCGGGAGATATGCACAAATGTCTTCTAATGTGCTTAATAACACTACTACGGCACCTAATTTTTATTCTCCATTTCTTACGCCATCATCATTCCAAATACCAAGCACAAGAAAGGAAATCTATCTATGGGCAAACTGGTGGCGAAATAATGAACCTAAAGTAGCTGCGGCAATTAATTTTTATACAAACTTTCCTTTTAATGGGTGGAAACTTGAATGTAAATCTGGAGTAGTGAAAGATTACTTTGAAAAATTAATAAGAAAATTAAATTTTCAAAAATATTTACCGCTCATATCTAACTCATACCATTTATATGGAGATTGTTTTGTTCTTACTGAAATAGATTGCCCTTCTTGTAAAGGCTCTATGATTGACCCCAAAACAGGTGATTTATGTGAGCATCAAGGTGCAAGCTGGAAGTCATTATCAATTTTAAATCCTGATTCAGTGATGATTACTCCAGGTTTTGTTTCTATGGAGCCCGCATACGCTTATCTTCCAAATGACAGGGAAATAAAAGTGGTTATGGAAGGCAACCCTAGAGAGCTTTTTGACCAAATTCCAGATGTTGTAAAAGCAAAGATAAGGTCAAAACAGCCAATTCCTCTTGACCCAATGTGTATTCATCATTTTAAATATGGCTCAGATTATTGGTCAGATTATGGCACATCAATTGTTAAGCCATTATTTGTTACTTTGGCATACAAAGATAAACTCAGGCAAGCACAATGGTTGATTGCAGAAAGGCATATTATTCCTACCAAAATTGTAATGGTAGGGGATAATGAAAGGCCTGCATCACAAGCTGACCTTGATTCAGTACAAGACCAGCTCTCTGCTGTAGCAAATGACCCAAATCTTACTCTAGTTGTCCCACATGCATTTGATTATAAATTCGTTGGAGCAAATGGACAAATACTTCCTGTTTCTAATGAATTTGAGTTGCTAGACCAAGAAATTTTAGATGGCTTGATGGTTAATAAAGCTTTGCTTAATGGTGAAGGTCCTGCTTATGGAAACGCGCAAGTAGGGTTACTTGCCATGAATGAAAGACTAGAAACTTGGCGAAGAGAAGTGGCTCAGTGGATTGAGGAAAAAATATTTAAAAAAGTGGCAGAATGGAATGGTTTTTACACTGAAGGCGAAGGCGGTCAACAAGAATTAGTTTATCCAACAATTATTTTTGACCCACTTAGATTGAAAGATAATACTGGAACACTTCAAATGCTAGTAACAGCTCAGCAAAATGGTGTAATTTCTGCTGAAACACTTGTAGAAGAATTTGGATTAAATTGGGACCAAGAAGTAGAAAGACTCAGGTTTGAGCAAGGAATGAATTTCGTTAATTCTTCTGAAATTATGAACACAGATATGAACATTGGGTTCGGTGGAGTAACAGGCGAAGGATTTGGTGCTGGTGCGGCACCAGGAGGCGCTCCTTTAGGCGGACCAATGGGCGGACCTCCAGGAGGTGCTATGGGTGGAGCTATGGGCGAGCTCGGAGGCATGGGTGGCGAACCACCTGCAGCAGCAGGAATTGAAGCTGCTCCGCCGCCAGCTACAGCAGATTCAATATATAAGCAATATAAATTTGCATCTTCATTGATGAATGAAATAGCATTTAATAGAACTTCAATGGCTTCTTTGTCTGAGCGTAATTACATTTCTGAAGTAGATAAAGAGTTAAATGAAAAATTGGCAGTAACAGGAAGAGGATATGGAGAAGAAATTCCTGAAGATTTAGAGCCAGCACAGCCTTGGAATTGGCATCCAATAGGCGAGCCAATGAATTATAATGCTTTAAAATTAGTGAAGCAAGCTAAGGTTAAACAAAAACAGAATATTCATGGATATACTTCGCTAGAAAAACAACTTTATCAGATTGTGATGCAAATAGGAGCGCCATTAGCGTTTTATGCTCAATACGAAGCTGGTCCAGGAAAAGAATATATTCTTGATGGAGCTTTTCCACAAATAAAACTTGCAGTAGAAGCAGATGGGGAAATCTGGCATAATAATCCGCAAAAGATACAATCTGACAAGAACCGAGACGTTTCAATTTCAAGGCAAGGTTGGACAATTTTAAGGTTCACGGATAAAGAAATAACCAAGCAACCAAAAGATGTAGGCATGGTTATTAAGCAAGCCATCCAAAAGTTACTTGGTAATTATGGTGCACCCAGTGGGCAACAAACTATTTAAGAAAACTTGATAAAGCTTTTTTAAGTCGCTCAAAAAACGGCGGCCTAGAAGCAACAGGCACTTCTGTTTTGTTTATTTCGTTGACTTGAGGGACAGGCGGAACATTGACAATAACATCCATAGTTTCTTCAACAATGTTCAGATTGTGTGATTTGATGTAATCTAAAGCTTCTTGTTTTGTTTTAAAAACACGCAAAGCTCTTTTGCCACCTTGCTTAATAACAGAATACTTACCATCATTTTCTTTTAAAGATACAGAATTATTCATTAATTATTTATACGTGAAAGGGTGAGGAAAAGTTTCAAAGAAATATAAGTTAGGCATGATTAAAAGAGGCATAAGCGGCGGAATGATTTCTATCAGTTCTTTAATTGATAAAAGTGAAAGAACAGCTCTGGCAAATAGCACAATGATTAAAACTTCTTCTACTATTAGAGAAGCTGCCAAGATTGGCTTGCAATCATTATACGCCAATGCGGATGAGGTATTAGAAAAATATAAAGACTTTGATATCATCAAAGAGATGAAAGCCAGAAATGGTGCTAACTTACTTTGGGTAAGAGCTAGAGCAATTGACGCTGATGTGTGTAATGCAAATGGGGACTACTTTGAAGAAGCTGAGCTAATAAAAGAAGTGGACTATCAAGGCAAAAAAATGCCTGCATATAAAACATTTGAAGGTGTGCCTATCTACACAAACCACAAAAATGATAACATCGAAGAAGCAAAGGGCATGGTTGTTTATGCAGAATGGGATGATGAAGAAAAATGTGTATACTGTGTTTTCTTTATTGATGAAGATGCTTATCCAGATATTGCCAGAGGTGTAAGACAAGGATATATTCATGATGTCAGCATGGGATGCTCAGTGGAAGAAGGAAAATGTTCAATTTGTGGAAATAAAGCTACCACAGAA
>Ga0214917_10005591_pt1 | contig 13367 bp, 10 predicted proteins | sample LL_1208_BB_MetaG_FD_177983 | JGI IMG/M metagenome (GOLD analysis project Ga0214917, IMG submission 177983) | Freshwater microbial communities from Lake Lanier, Atlanta, Georgia, United States - LL_1208_BB | ecosystem: Environmental > Aquatic > Freshwater > Lake | place: USA: Georgia | collected... | reverse complement strand
GTATCAATACTGGGTGCAGGAGGAAGTGTTAGTTCTTCCAATATACTTAATCTTGAATCATATATATTTGCAATTTCTCTTCTCCTAAGAATTACTTCATCGTAGGTTTCAAATTTTTTATTCAAAAATGCCGCTTGTAAATTGTCTAATCTGCTGTTGCGCCCCCAAGACTTTATCTCTCCATGCGTGTCCCTACCATGGTCATGAAGCTGAAAAATTTTTTCATAAATTTCTTTATCATTCGTGACGACCCCACCACCATCACCAAAGCAACCTAGGACTTTGGCTGGAAAAAAACTAAAACTTGCAGCATCGCCAAAGGTTCCAGCATTTTTTCCTTTATATTTAGAACCTAGGGCTTGAGCTGAATCCTCAACAACTTTTAATCCGTGCTTTTTCGCAATGTCAAGAATCAAATCCATTTTGCACGTTCTGCCATTGAGCTGTGTTGGTGATATACCTACTGTATTTTTAGTTATTGCGCTTAAGATAGCCTCTGGATCAATAAGATTATCATCGCCAATATCAACTGGCACCGGAGTTCCTCCAGCTGTTACGATTGCAGAAGCAGTTGCAACCATAGTATGTGAACTGATAATTACTTCATCACCTTTCTTTAAACCTATAGCAAGCCATGCGAGCTCGAGTCCATCGGTTGCATTACCAACTCCAATTGCATAATTACTATTTATGTATCCCGAAAGTCTTTTTTCAAAATTAACTAAATCCTGTTGCATTATGTAGGCTCCACGACTACCTACCTCCTCAAAAACTTTGGTTAACTCTTCTTTTTGGTCCAAAAAAAGCTTTGGGTAATCAAAAAATGGAATTTTCCGACTTGTGCTCATGGAGTTACTATATTAGGAATTAATGGATTTGACGCAGGAATTTACGACATCATCTACAGATGGATAATAAATCTTTTCTAAATTTGGCGCAGCGGGAGCAGGCGCGAAAGGAAGAGTTATTCTCTTGGGTTTAGATTTAAGCAATCTTGGATTAATACTCTCGGTGACTGTGGCAATAATTTCCCCAGCAAATCCAGAAGGAGCCCACCCACCGTCAACAGCCACTAACCTACCCGTTTTCTCAACTGACCTAATTATTAATTCTGGTGAAAGTGGACTAAGTACCCTGATATCTACTACTTCAGCAGAAATACCATGTGTATCTAAAATTTTTGATGCTTCAATGGCAAGATGTGTAGAAAATCCAGCTGCCACGATCGTGATATCACTTCCAGATTTAAGTATTTTCGGCCCCTCTGATTTTAAGTCTAGCTCTGTTATAGGTTCTAAACATGCCTCATTTGAGTAAAGCCAACGATCATCTATGTAGATAACTGGATCACCTGAAAGAACCGATGCAATCAATAAATCCCTAGCATCAGCAACAGAGTACGGCATTACTACTCGCAAGCCTGGAGTATGCGTGAACCATGAGTGTAGCGCTTGCGAGTGTTGAGCACCCTGTTCGCCACCACGATTGATTATTGCTCTAATTGTTACACCAGCATGCGCTTGGCCTGCCATCATAGAAGACCACTTAGCCGCTTCATTAACAATTGCATCCATCGCATAAAGCATGAAGTCCATGCGGGGATGAACCATTATTGGCTTCATTCCAGCTAGCGCAGCGCCTACAGCCGCTCCAGTGCAAGCTGATTCAGAGACTGGAGTATCTATTATTCTTTCAATCCCAAACTCTTTGTCAAGATCGGTCATTGAGTTTCCGACATACCATGGGCTCCATAACCCTTGACCAATTACAAAAACCTCTGGATAATTTTTTAGCAAGTACGAAAATGCCTCTCGAATTGCGAGACCATAACTAGTTGCAATTGATTCACCCATAATTTATCTCTTGTATACATCAGAGAGTAGGGATGATGTTTCAGCTTGTGAATCCTGCATGGCTATATCCCAGTCAGCATCAATTTGATTACTAATTTGTAATTTAATTTGTGCTAATTCATTCTTAGATAACAATCCAGTTGAGAGTAGTGCGGTCTCAAGCCGATAAATTGGATCCCTTGATTTCCAAAGCTTTAAATCTTCAGGTGATCGATTTACTCCTACATCGATATCCTCACGCCAATCAACATGCCCATAGTGCCTGTATGTAAATGCTTCAATAAAGACTGGCAGATGTTTAGTCCTAGCCCTATCGATCATTGTTCTGGCACTTTCCTCTACAGAAACAATATTATTACCATCGATCACCTCACATTGAATATCATTTGCGATAGCAAATCTTGCAACTGAAGTGAGTGGCTGGCGCTGTGAGATATGCATGTGGCTTGAAAACAAATTATTTTCACACACAAAAAGTATTGGAACTTCAAGTTGCCTTGCCAAATTAAGTGATTCATGGACAACCCCCTCCTCAATCGCGCCATCACCAAAGTAGGCAACGCTGATATCACCTTTACCTTGTAATTTTGAAGCTAGCGCCGCCCCAACTGCAAGTGGGACAGTGCCGGCGACTATTGGAACTGAACCATAAAATCCATTTGGCCCATCCCAAAGGTGCATTGATCCACCCATACCTTTAGTTAAACCGGTCCGCTTACCAAGAACTTCAGCAAAAAGCTTGCGAGGCTCTGTGCCAAGTGCTAGTAAATGCGTATGGGACCTGTGTCCACTAAAAATTCGATCAGATTTTCTTAAATGCTTTGAGATTCCAACCGCAATGGCTTCTTGTCCTGCCCCGAGGTGCACTGGGCCGCCGATTAATCCATTCTTACGCATATCCGCTAATTTAATTTCTACGTTCCTGATTTTTAACATCGTTGAAAAAGTTCGAATATGATCTTCCCTTGATTGAGATTTTACACGCAGAGCCTGATCAAAATTGATCTGGATGTGATCATTGTAAATTGATTTTTTCCTACTAAAAATTATTCTCAATCTTGCCCCGCAGATACAGGCTCTACCCTTGTGTGCATAATATCTTTATGTTTACCCCGGTAAATCTTTTCGTTAACTCCAACTAATTGCTCATGTAGTTTTTCACCATCCCGAAGACCTGTATATTCAATTTTAATACTTTTACCCGAGGCTTCAATCATATTTTTCGCTACCATATCAATACTAATAGGATTTCCCATATCTAATATCAAAGTTTCACCACTTTCACCTATTAAGACTGATTGAAGAACCAAGTGGACTGCTTCACTTACTGTCATAAAAAATCTTGTAACTTCTGGATGCGTGACTTTAATAGGGCCTCCAGCCTTAATCTGATATCTGAAAGTATTCAAAAACGAGCCATTACTTCCTATTACATTGCCAAACCGAACTGATATATATTTTTTATCAGGGTCAGAAACTGCAGAAATTTGTCGCTCCGTGAGTAGTTTGGTTTTGCCTAACTCACTTATTGGATCAGCGGCCTTATCTGTTGAAATATTCACAAAGTACTTAACATTTGATTTTTGAGCTGAGTCAATGAGATTTTGCGTACCAACAACATTTGTTTTAAATGCTTCCTGGGGATATCGTTCTAATATCGCCAAGTGCTTAAGTGCAGCTGCATGAAAAATTATATCAGGCTTTATTTCATTGAGAATTTCAAAAATTCTATCGTGATCTCTAATATCAGCGAGGATTAAATTTGGATTTGCAAGTAGCCCATCCCCAACTAAAGATAGTTGGAGTGATAAAAGTGCATTCTCATCTCTATCAAGTAAAAAAATACCAGCTTGATTAAATCTATTTATTTGTCTCGCAATTTCTGATCCAATTGAACCGCCTGCGCCAGTAATTAAGATTTTCTTTTTTGATAAAAATGTAGCAATTTCTGATTCATCTGGCTTAATTGGTCTTCGCCCAAGTAAATCCTCCTCAGAAACAGTAGCTATATCTCCCAGTTGTAAGTTCCTGGCCATTATTTCAAAAGGATTAGGGATTATTTTCAAGGTCACGGAAAGATTTTGGCAGCGCTTTTTAAGATCGAATAGTTGAACTACTTCTATTCCAGAAAATGCTACAACTAAGACCTTTACATCATATTCTCCCACGACTTGCTCTAACAAATTAATATCACCAAAAATTTTTCGACCAAAAATTTTTAGATTTTTCTTTGATGGGTTATCATCTAGAAAACCTACTGGCTTAAATTCCTCAGACTTTATTAGCATTTGTTCTGCTACTTGCCGCCCAGTTATTCCTGCACCATAAATTACAGTGTTATTTCCTTTTGAATTTGAAAAAAGAATTCTATAAGTTTTACGACTAATAACTAAACGGCTTAAAAATTGAATTAACAACGCAATTATACCGCTCACTAGTGGAATAGATCTTGGCAATAAAGGAAATGAAAATACGAATAAGTTTATTGTTAAAATGATTGTAACAAAACTAGTTGATACAGTTAAAGCAAACACCTCTTCTAATGAAGCAACTCGATAACTGGCAAAATTTTTAACGAAAATTTGATTTACCGATGCGTTCAGTAATCCACCAATAACTCCAAGAAGTAAGACACGATCTAACTTTTCACCTGGGAATTCACCGTCATACCTCAATAAAGTAGCGACCATCACTGCAGTGAGCCAAAATAGAATTGTCAGGACTGCTCGCTGTATCAATTGGTAAATTTTGGTTTGCCCCTTCATTTTTCACTCCAAACTTGAATACCTAAAAGCACCAAACACCATTTGCCCTCTAGACAACTTGAAGAGAATGGACATGATTATAATTGAATTTTGGGGAATTAAATAGCAGATACCGATTTCATTTACTCACTTCTACATTCAAAATACAGTTTTAGTGACTGTATTAAAACCCAGGTTGGGCTAATTTTTTGGGTCGCGGCGTAAATAGGGGTACTCTATGCAAAGATTATTTTGAACTAGAATAAGTTTAAGATATTTAAATCTTAGGGCCTTTAGCTCAGTCGGTAGAGCAACAGACTTTTAATCTGTGGGTCGTCGGTTCGATCCCGACAGGGCCCACATAAACAGTTCCATATTTTCAGTTAGGTATCAAATAGAGTAATTTTGTTCTCTGATACAATTGCTACGTGCGCAAAAATCACCAAAATCAGGGGGCTCTTCAGATTCAAGTTTCAAATATGAAACAATTAAGTTACCGTGAAATAATTCTAATTTTATCAGTGTGTGTAATAATAATTATTTTCAATCCAATGTCCTTCGATCCTTTTAATTCATTAAAATTGACCATTTTAATTTTTTCATCAAGTATAATTCTACTTAACTTAATTTTCGAACAAAATATCTTTGATATTTTTAAAGCTAATAAAATTGTTACTTTTATAACTGGCTTTTTTTTATTCAATTTGATAATTTCTGTAGTTTTTACTTCAAATGACTTTATTCAGTCGTTAGTTGGTGCTTATGGTAGGAATAATGGATTATTAAGCTGGTTTGCATTACTAGTATTTTTTTTGGTTGGCTCATATGCACAAAATTCAAATTTTGGAGTTGTTTTTTTAAAGGGAATTGTTGTAACAGGACTATTAGTAGGTATTTATGCTTGGTCCCAGTACACAAATTTTGATGTAATAAGATTGATATTTAATTGGTTTAATCAAGAGCGTAGGGTATATGCAACATTTGGTAACACAAATTTGTTTAGTGGTTTTGCTGCTATAATTTTAGTTGCGAGTTTAGGTAGTTCAATTAATACTTTAAATAGTAACGCATTTAGATTTTTATCGATTGCAACTTTTTTCATCTATTTACCGTTCATCCCTCGTATTGATTTTCAGGGAAGACTTATTGCAATTTTTTGTATTGCTCTATTTCTCGGAATTTGGCTCTGGATGTATCCAAATAAATGGATAAAACGAATAGGTTTTTTTTGGATGTCAATTTTTTCATGCTGTGTTTTCTTAGTTACTTTTGCATTTTTTAAATTGGGACCGCTATCACAATTACTAGTCGACTATTTACCTTCATTGCAAGACCGATTTTTTTTCTGGCGGGCAGCAATGAAAATTATTAATGATAAGCCTATTTTTGGAATTGGGATAGATGAAATGGATTACTGGTATCGAGAGTATCGATTGAAGGAATCAGTTGGGTTCAGAGGTGCCGCGGGCGAAGGCGTGGATAATGTTCATAATACCTTTCTTCAAATTGGAGCTACATCTGGAATTCTTTCATTAGTTAGTTATTTGAGTTTAGTGATTTTTATTGGATGGTGTATTACCAGGGCATTAAAAATACATAAAGGTTCATTCCATTTAATTACTTTGATTTTTGTTTGGTTGGCATACACGATTCAATCACTAGTCTCATTTGATAATTTAGGAATTATGGTTATAGGTTGGTCAGTCGCAGGTATCTTAGTTGGTTTATCGAAAGTTGAAAATGCTACAAATTTTAATACTATTAACTCAAAGTCAACTCAGAAGAAATATTCTCCCACTCTACAACGAAAGTTTTTTCAATTAATTCTCTGGCTTGTGTTAATTGCACAAGCTTGGGTTGCGTCTTCCTATCAAAAAAATGATATTTTGATGTACGCGCAGTGGTGGGGTATAAGGGAAAAATTGGAATTGAGGCAGTCAGTTTCGATTGATCAAATTAATAGGCTTGTTTCAGAAACTTTAAAATCTAGTCAGTCACGGAAGCGAATGAGGGTCGCAGAGCAACTTATTGTAGTGGGCTTAATTGAACCCGCATTGCAAATTGCTGTCGCTACGACTCGTGATTATCCTAAAGAAATTAGGGGTTGGGAGACATCGGCTCGGATTTTTATCGCACAAGGAGACCTGGAATCTGCCGCAGAAGCCTCATCTAAGCTACTTGAACTAGATCCTTTGAATGATGAATTAAAGTCGAAATTTCTTCAATATGCTGACTCGGGTCAGTAATTGAGTTATTGCTGGTTTTGTATTTAACTGCTCGGTCTTTAGGTAAAATAATGTCCGATTTGTACCATAAAGGCGACAAATATCCAGTTACAGCGTAGACGGGGATAGAGGCAGCGACGGTTGCACCTGCAGTACAAAGACCGGTTATTAAAGGGGCATGACAGTTATGGCACTAAATGCTATGAAGGCTAAGAAGGCTAAAGCAGGCAAGGTCAACTCACCTGCCATCTGGAGTGTTGCTCAATTCTCCTCTTTTTACACATCAAACCGAGCAGCGCTAATAGCCCATGCAAATCGGATTGTTAAAGATAAAGCAAAGGCTGAAGAGATCACCCAAGAAGCGCTAGTTAAATTTATGTTGGCCGCCCCTGAGCTTGAAAATGATCAGCATGGCATTTCCTACTTACACCGCACAATTGAAAATCTATGCATTGATATTTTCCGCGCAGAAAAAAGACGCCCTAATTTAGTTGCATTAGATGATGCGTCAGCTGAGGTTGAATCCATCTGGCAGGTATCAGGTGATCACTCACTTGTAATTTCACAAGCAGAAGATGCTGCAATTATTCGCCAAGCATTATCACTTCTATCCCCAGCGGAGCGAGCTGCTCTGGTTATGTGGGAGGTTGAAGGTCGTTCAACTAAAGATATAGCTAAAGAGCTCGGTATCAAAGAGTCAGCTGTTCGTCACACAGTCTCTCGTGCTCGTGCATCATTACGCAAGGTTTTATCTGAGTTAATCCTCGATGAGGAGCGCGGCTTGACTGCATTAGATCTTCTATCTACCACATACAAAAAAGCGGCTGAGTTCGCCGGTAAATCCTCAAAGATTGCACTCACATTCATTCTTGTACTAACTGCATTTCTAGGTCTTAACTCACTAACAGGAAATGAGCCAAATACCTCAATTACAACTAGCTTATCTAAGGTTTCAAATAACCAGGATATACCTGCAGTAGTAACACCAACTCCTCGTGAAGAAGTAGTAATCGAAAAAGTTATAAATGCGCCAAGCAATAACACTACCGCATCTAATCAATACGTCGATCATATGGTCCTATCTCTTGCCCAACTTGAGACAGTCACATTGATGCTGGCAGCACTTGATCGAGTAGATAGGGAAAACGACTAAGTTTCTGTCTCTTTGCGGCATTACACGTGTGTGCCATAAAGAAACAGAATTAGAAGAGCGAAAGCTCTTCGAAGCTAATTAAGGAAAGACCTTAATTAACTAATGAAAGGAAAAAAATGTCCAAAAAGACAATGAAGCAACGCATTGCAGTACTTGCAGTGTCGGTGTTGACAGCAGGGGTTTTCTCTGCTCTTTCATCACCTGCTGCTAATGCAGCTGTAGATGTTGGTGATATAGACTTCGCCACTCAATCTGGTGGCACCAATGCCGCTGTGTGTACATCCACTAATACCAATGCATATGGAACAACTGTTGCAACTGCAAGAAACGGTGGCGATGTAAGGTTAGTCGGAACTGGTGTTGCAAATGGAGACGCAAACTATTTTGCCTTATCAGGGCCAGCTGTTTGGGTAAGCACTACTTTACCATCAGGCGCTCAACAAACAACTGGTGGTCTTCCTACTGTAACCAGTACGACAATTACAAATACCTCAGATGCTGCTGGTGCACTCTATAATTTACGCCTTACTGCTGTTGGTACTGTTACAGTAAGTTATGGTGCTTCCGCAACTGCTGCACCAACTGATGTTTTAACCATTACTTCAGTTGCAGCTTGTGCCAATGGAGTGTTCTCACCAACATACTCAAGTATTATGATGGACTCTGTGGTAGATGGAAACGCATCATCAAACGTTGATGCTGTTACTAGTGCAACTGCTGGTTCACCGGTTTATATCAAGCTCGATCTGGAAGATGGTAACGACACACAAATAACTACGGGAACAATAGTTGCAACGGCAACAAATGGTGCTCTTCTAACAGCGACTACTTCCGGTACAGCAGGTTTGAACGGTACCACTAGTTCAGTTTCAGCTACTCCAGGCGCTGATGCTGGAACAGCTGGAGGAAATACGATGATTCGTGTCTACCCAGCCCAAACTGCTACAACCTCAACAACTGTTGTGACAATTACTCACAATGGTACTGCTGTAGCAACCAAAAATATCACCTTCCATGGTGAGCAAGCTTCAATTGTGGTCGGAAATGTATATGCTGGTAAAACTTCAGACACAAATGATGGTGCTGTTTTGTTCACATATAAGGACTCTGCTGGAAATACCGTGCCTGGTGCAGCTGCATCATTTGTAGCATCTTCAGCTGGTACAGTAATTACTCAGGGAGAATCCATTAAGGCACCTACCTCTAGTTCAAGTTCGATAGCTGCTACCAACCTTAATGATCGAATTGAGGCAAAGCTAGGCGGTAAAACTGCTAGCGGAGTCATAGCTTATGGTTGTGGTTCAACAAGTGCTAACGCAACTTTTTCAATCGCAACTGTTAGCACAGTAAACGCAAATACAATAACTGCAACTGTTAACGGCTCATGTAATGGAAGCATTTCTACATTTACAGTTTCTACTGATAAAGCTTCTTACAACATTGGCGACATTGCAACAATTACCATAGAGGCAAAAGACTCTTCAGGTAGACCTGCTACTGATACTGAATCACTACAACTTGGAGCAATCTCTGTTGGTGGTGGCGCACTTACTTCTGCGCTTTTGGGTACAGATGCTGCAGCGGCAGTAGAAGGTTTCCAAGGTGGTAAAGTTAGCGTAAAGGCTCAAATGACAACTGCGGGTTCATTTAACACTGTTGTCACACACACTGGTTCCGTAACTAACAACGCGACAGCTGCTTACAAGGTTGTTGATCCAGCTACAGTGGGAGCGGTCTCAAATGCTGAGGTTCTAAAGTCGATCGTTGCGTTAATCGCATCAATCAACAAGCAGATCGCAGCACTACAGAAGCTAATTCTTGCAAAGAAGTAATTAGCCTCTAAAAGAAATAAGCCAACGGGCGGCTCCCGCTAAATGAGGGGGCCGCCCGTTGGGCTTTAATGAGGTGCTCAAAGTAGGCTTGCTTAATGGTTTCAAATCAAACTACTGGTGGTTTTACCTCAGCAATACTTCTAGAGGAAGAATTAAAGTTGAGCTTGCCTTCTTTGAGTGTGGAAGGTGCAGTAGAGATTGGTGAGATAGCTAAATCATTTGGTGTAGCTAGAGGATTGCCAATAGCAGTTGAGGTTCGACTTGGTGATTGGATTATCTACCACGCATCCTTACCAGGATCAACTGCTGAGAATCAATGGTGGATTGATCGAAAGGCAAGAGTTGTTTTATTAAAACACCACTCAACTATGTATGAGAGAGTTAGTGCGCAGGAGCGTGGAGTAGATTGGCATAATGAGAATAATTTATTAGATGAGACCCATGCTATTCATGGCGGAGGTTTGCCATTAATTACAAAGGATCAAGGATTTGTTGGCGTATTACTAATAAGTGGATTACCACAGGTGGATGATCACCTACTAGGAGTTGAGGTTTTAACTGAGTACTTAGCCCGCAAGGGTGAGTTACTTTGAGTAATCAAGTTTGGGTATGTGGTGAGGTATTAATTGATTTAATTCCAGATGGCACAGAGCGCAAAGCAGTTGTTGGAGGAGGGCCAGCTAATACTGCAAAGGCATTAGCAAAGCTTGGCATTGCTAATCAATTTATAGATGGTATTTCAACTGATAAGTATGGCCAGATGGCGTTAAAGCAATTACACAAAGATGGTGTCTTATTAGATTTTGTTAAGTTTTCAGATAAACCAACCTGTTTAGCAATTGTCTCACTTAACTCACAAGGGGGCGCCACATATGAGTTTGTAATTGAAGGCACTGCTACCTTTGATTTTTCTCACTCATGGTTGCCAGATGCATCAATTGATAAACCATCCTTATTACATATCGGCACATTAGTTACTGCAATTGAGCCAGCAGCATCTGTGTTATTTGAGTGGGCATCTAAGGTGGCAAAGGTTGCACCTTTAGTCTTTGATCCAAATATAAGACCTGCTGTTATGGATAATCGAATTGAGTATGTAAAGCAGGTAGAAAGATGGGTTGGAATCTCAAGTGCGGTAAAGGTAAGTGATGATGATATTTACTGGCTATATCCGGGTGAGGATATTGATGGTGTTACTAAGAGATGGCTTGCTATGGGGCCAGAGTTAGTTGTAGTTACATTTGGTGATAAAGGATTAGCGGGGTATCGAAAAAATGAGAAGATAAGTGTGGATGCTAAAAAAGTAGTTGTAGCAGATACAGTCGGTGCTGGAGATACTGTAGGTGCTATATTGGTTGAGGCAATTATTGAAGATGGGTTAGATAAGTTAGTTAAAGATCGATTAGCCACTATGTTGGATAGGGCGGCAAAGGCAGCTGCTATTACTGTTTCTAGAACTGGCGCCCTTCCTCCAGGCAGAGATGAGATTTAAAAAAGATGCTGAATATTGATGGTGATCAAATATCAATTGCAATTGATTTAGATCAAGGAGCACGGCTTGCCTCTGTGCAATGGCGGGATATGCAATTTGCTGTGCCCTTTAGAGGACAAGAGCTTACTTGGGGATGGTTTTCTATGGTTCCCTTTGCTGGCCGGATTAGAGATGGAATTATTAAGGATTCAAAGGGTAATAAGTATCAGCTACCAAATAATTTTGATCCACCACATGCCTTAATTGGATTTGGTGCCACATCCTCTTGGGAGGATCTTGGAAATGGTGCGCAGTACCTAGAGCTGCCATCACCATTTGATGGAGCATCAGTTACTCAGCGTTATGAAATATTAGATAACGCAATTAGGTGGTCTTTAGATTATGAAGCAAATGGATCAGATCTACCAGTTACCTTAGGTTTTCACCCCTGGTTTGCAAGAGATATTGGTAAGGGGGAGGCGGCAGAGATAATTTTTAATGCTAACAAGATGTTTAAAAGGGGTGGAGATTATTTACCAACTGGTGAGTTAATTTCACCAACTCCACCACCCTGGGATGACACATTTATTGAAGTTATTGGCACGCCGCAGATCCTCTGGCCAGGGGCAGCACGGATTACTATGGAGTTTGATTCACCATATTTTATGCTTTATTCACATGATGAAGAGGGTATTTGCTTTGAGCCAGTTACCGCACCCCCTGATGCTCAAAACCTTGGCATACAAGGTGATACCTATATAGAGACCTTGATTACATTTAATGAAGATTACTTAAGTACTTAATTTTTTAATCTATATAGAATATCTTTACCGCTCTCAGTAAAGCCTAGTGATTTATAAAGCCTAAGCGCTCTTGTATTATCAAAATCAACATATAACATCGCATCTTTTAATCCCTGATACTTTAAGTAATTAAGTGCAGTAATTGTCAGCGCCCTACCTAAACCACTACCTGAATAAGTTGGATCTACTGCGGTTATATAGATCTCACCGATTGCTGGATGATCATGCGCGCTGCCATGATCATGGGTAAGTGCGCCATGGATCTTGGTCCAGGTTGAGCCAATCATCTGATTATTTAAGGATGCAATAAAAAAACCTTTTTCATCAAACCACTCCTCACCTAATCGATGATTTAGATCAGATAATTGCCAATCAGATTGCTCTGGGTGATCTTTAAATACCTTGTTATTAAGTGATAGCCAATCATTACTATCTAGGCCTGGTAGAAAGCTTCTGATAATTATCTTTGGATCTATATCAGGTAGTTTTTCAATATCAGTTAACTCTTTTTGCATCTTTAATACGGTTCTGATCTTTTCAAAATTAAATGAGTTAGCAAGAGCTGCTGCTGCCTCATTTTCTCCATGAACCCACAGCCGCAAGTTTTGCCCACATATTTCAACTGCCTTACTTAACAACTGCTTACCAATACCAAAGCTGCGATGATCTGGATCTACTACTAACTCAACAGATGGCCCAGCAACTAAATCAGTTTGATCAAGATGGGCATATCCAATTACTTTGGATTTTTCTTCTACTACTAAATGTGAATCTGATTTATCTCCACCATGGCGAAGGTGAAGCAGAATGTGCTCGGCAATAGGCGGTGAGTTATCAAATATGGTAGATCGCTGAATTAAATCTAATACCTGCTGGCGCTGATCTGCTTGTAATGTTGCTAGATGTTGCACGCTCATAGATGTGTGCCAATAAACTTTATGAGATTTACTACCACTAACTTAGATCTGCAGTACTTTGATTACTACCAGCAGTATTATTTGATGAGAATCTATAACCAACATTTCTAACTGTATCAATTATCGCCTCAAACTCTGGTCCTAGCTTTGAGCGAAGTCGTCTAATGTGAACATCAACAGTTCTAGTGCCACCAAAGTAGTCATATCCCCAAATCTCTTGAAGTAATTGAGATCTAGAAAAAACTCTGCCTGGATGTTGGGTTAGATACTTTAATAACTCAAACTCTTTAAAGGTTAGATCTAAGGTGCGCCCCTTTATTTTGGCGGTATAGGAATCCTCATCAATTACTACCTCACCACTTCTAATCT
>Ga0214917_10005590_pt1 | contig 13368 bp, 13 predicted proteins | sample LL_1208_BB_MetaG_FD_177983 | JGI IMG/M metagenome (GOLD analysis project Ga0214917, IMG submission 177983) | Freshwater microbial communities from Lake Lanier, Atlanta, Georgia, United States - LL_1208_BB | ecosystem: Environmental > Aquatic > Freshwater > Lake | place: USA: Georgia | collected... | reverse complement strand
AGGAGGATGGTGCCGAGCTTTGGAGTTGGCTGCAAAATGGCGCCTACTTCTATGTTTGCGGCGATGCCAAAAGAATGGCGAAAGATGTTCATGCCGCCCTTCTGCAAATCGCCGCTCGCCATGGCGGAAAAACCCCTGAAGAGGCGGAAGAGTGGGTTTCAGTCACCTTTGCAAAAACCGAAAAACGATACCTGAAAGACGTCTACTAACATTCATGGCTCGTCGTTCTAAATCGGGAAATCTTTTCGTAGGCCTGGTGGCGATGGCCTTAGTCCTGATTGGTGTGGCTCTTTATCTGAGGGATCGGGGTCTTCTCCGCCTTCCTCAACCCACCACTCCTGCACCTGCCCAACGTGCAGAAGATCTCGCAAAAAAGTATCCTGATGCGGAAGTGTTTGCCACACCCCAATCCGCTCCCACCCCAGATAAAAAAAAAGTGAACTCGTCTCGCCCCTAACCAACGCCCCGACACCCCCCGCTGCTCCACTTCCGACTGCGGGTCCTCCAGTCCCGCCAATGGGAAAGGAAGTTCGGAGAGCTGAACCAATCGCAACAGACTCCCCACGCGACACAATCGCCATGGCGGGGTGGCAAACTCTCCTGGATCGACTCAACTTTTCATGCGGTACAATCGATGGTCACTTCGCAAAGCGGAGCCGTCGCGCCATTACTCAATTTCAGATCAATCGTGCACTCGCCACCACAGGCGAAATCGATATCGAAACCCGCATCAATTTAGGAAAGCCGGGAGATGCTTATGTGGACTACTCGATCACCGCGGAAGATCTTCTTCACGTGATTCCCAAGCCTAAGGGTTTTGTCGCTATGAGCAAAGTTCCCACCCTCGACTACAACGACCCATGGGAAATGCTAGCGGAAAAAACACACTCCACTCCATCTTTCCTGAAAGAGCTCAACTCCAGCGTGACAAACCTCGTCGTCGGAACCCAACTTACGTTGCCCAATCTCGAAGGCACTCGCAAACTCCCCCCGGTCTCAAGGATCGTGATCATGATTTCTGAAACCACATTGCTAGCTTTTGATACGAACAATAAGGTCGTGGCCTGCTTTCCCTGCTCCATCGCCGCCGACAAAACAAAGGTCCCCAATCAACCCCTCACCGTTGCAAATATCGCCCCGAACCCCAACTACACCTTCGATCCAAAAGTTCTCCTACTCGCCGCCCAACAAGAGGGAATCACCAACAAGTTAGTTCTCCCTCCCGGCCCGAATAATCCCGTCGGGACCGCCTGGATAGGGCTTTCACTCCAAGGCTATGGAATCCATGGAACTCCTGAACCGGAGGACATCTCTCGCACCGGCTCCCACGGGTGCTTTCGCCTTGCAAATTGGAACGCGACAAAACTGGTCCGAGCTGTTCGACCTGGTGCAACCGTTGAGGTCGTACCCTAAATCGAAAGCTCCCAAACTCACTTTTTTGCCGACCCTTTTCCTGTTTTTGCCTCATTCCAGCGAAACCAAACTGGCCAATGGTCGCTGGGTACATCCGCATCTTGAATAACCCGCACCGAAATCCGGCTCGAGCCATATTTCCGACACCAACCTGGTGAGAGCAAAATCGTATCGAAATCTGCCGCAGGATACTTTCGCTCCCAGTTCGGCCTTACCGTCGCACCTTTAGGCCAAGGAAGCTGCTGCGTGGCCGATCGCCACCCCTCCTCCAAAAGCTTCCGTATCGTTCTTTCCTTTTCAAACTCTGGATTTTTTAAGGAACAGTTAAAGTCACCCCCGATGACAATCACATCTTGCTGGGGATCCAATCCACGTCGCTCCCAGTCGGTTCGCAGGTACTCCATTGCACGCTCCCTTCGCGCTGTGGCGGCTTCTCTCCCCCCGCGATTACTTTTTAGGTGAACCGCGTAGGCCGTACACCTTTTCCCGTCTTGGGTTTGCCATTCCACCCCTAAAAAACCGCGCACTGGACGATCGGGAGTCATCGGCAAACGATCGAAATCCACCTCCCAAGCCTCCTTCCATGGAACTTGGCTGCAGATCGCCACATTTTGCGGGGGAAGATTATTTTCCTCGTCCTCAGCCCTCGCAAAACGTGTCACTGCTTGCCATGGAAGATCCGGTGCAGCCCTTCGCATCGCTTCCGCATCCAGCACCTCTTGAAATATTCCAACCACCGGCTTCATACGCCCCAACCAACCCCTCACCGCCTCCTCATGCACTTTTCTTTCTTTCCACGAAGCGAGTGGACTTCGCCCAGGAAACCACTCCAAATTCCAGCTGACCCAGCTTTGCGGAATCCGTACGAGTGGATCCTGGGTTAGCGGACTTGAGACCTCAGGCTCACTCCGCGCGGGGGCGGGAAGAGGCAACCCAGCTTGGATTTCTCCAATTCCGACCAACCCAATAAAAAGAAATAGCCACAACCTCACTAAAGATTAAACCACCGAAAAGGAGAAAGGGTTCGGTAATAGTTTTTAGGATAAGAACGACTACTTCTCGGGTTGCCTCAAAGGGGTATCCGACACTGTCCGCATCAACCCCCCTCGCCCCTGAACACTTTCTGCCTGAGCACCCTTCGAGCCAGCTTCCAGCCAAGCCTGTCGCTCACTCTTTTGGTGAGTCCAGACCAGCCATGCCACCACTGCCCCTAAAAGGGCAAAGAAAACAAAAGCCTGAATCTTTAGTTTGAAGCCATATTCGCAACGGTCCCATCGCTCATCTATATGGTGACGCCAAGTGAAGCCTTTTTTATATTTAGGAACTTTAGTTATAAGAATCTTGTAAGTAGTTACTTAGGCCTCGAGATATAGTTGCCACATATTTATCTTTTTCACAAAGGTATTTTTCTTTTTCTTCCTCTCGTCCCCAAAGCCATTTCTTGTATTCTACTTAAACGGGCCTGTGGCGAAACTGGCAGACGCGACAGACTTAGGATCTGTTGGGGTAACCCATGGAGGTTCAAGTCCTCTCAGGCCCACTTTATTCCCCTTTGTTCACGACTCATTTTCCTATGACTGGGTGAGATCTTGGGACATCACCCTTTTCAGTCGATTCTCTATCTTGATGATACTGGGTTTCCCAAAATCGTTCCGATGGGTTGTGCTCGGAGCTATTCTGCTCCTCACCTCAATCTACCCACTCCATGCCATGGACGAAGAAACCGCAAAAACAATCGCTGATCTTAAAACTCAGATGCAGTCCCTCATGGACGAAGTCAAAAAACTAAAAACCCAGCAGTCTGCCCCACCCGCCACTTCCCGTCTTCGCCCCCCGTCTGAAGAAGACACAAAACCAAAAACAGCACCCCCTCCCCTGACCCCTCACCCCATCGGCTACACCCCGTTTTTGCCTGAAGATTCTCAAAGAACTCCAGCAAAGCCAGCACTCTCCGCCGAAACGCGGGAGCAAACTTCCATGGAGCAAGTTGTCGAGGGAACAACCGAGTTTGCTCCAAAATCAGAACAGGAGGGACTCAAGAATCTCCCCATGATCGATGTATCAGAAAAAGGTCTCATTTTTCGGTCTCAAGACAATGAACACATGATTCGGTTGGGAGGTCTGCTACAGTTCGATGACCGTCAATTTGTCGATGCAGGAACAACTGATATGTCGAAGTTTTTGATTCGGCGGGCTCGCCCCTACGCAGCGGGCTACTTTTATGATGACTGGGAATACCGCTTCGCTCCTGAGTTTGCTCTCTCTGCACCCAATGCCACCGCTTACCAAGCGACCATCGCGGATGCATTTATCAATTATGATACGATCGATGAACTACAAGTTCAGGTCGGTAAGTTTACCGTTCCAGTAGCGCTTGAAACTCTTACCCCAGCCGCGTTTCTCCCATTCTCAGAGCGATCTTTGACCTCCAACCTAGTACCCAACCGCGATATCGGGGTAATGATTCACGGATCTCTTTTTTCAGACAAACTTTCGTGGGCCGCCATGGTTGGTGCAGGGGCAAGAAATGACACCGTGCAGACTGGAATCGATAATGGCACGGGCCCAGTTGGTTACTTTCGACTCTATGCTCAACCCTTTCGCGAGGTGATGGAAGTTCCTGAAGAGCTTCGCGGGTTGCACCTAGGCGTCGGAGGAAGCATTGGCTGGCAAACTCAAAACGATGCGATTAGCTCATCCAACCTTTTCCAGAACTACAGCACCGACGGGGGAAACACATTTCTCTCCTTCCCAAACGGCCTAGGGGTGCAAGGAGAGGTGTGGCGACTCAGCCCCCAGATGTACTACAACTACGGCCCGTTTGAGTGCTGGGCAGAATTTACCGTCGAACAGCAAGGGGTGAGCACGGACGGAATCTATGGTTCCTCCGGCGGCGGCTTTACCAATTACCAAACTACCGCTTGGGATGTCGTCGTTGACTGGGTGATTACAGGCGAACGTGCGACTCTCGGGGGCATCGTACCATCAAAACCACTAAACTTTGAAACTGGAGACATTGGTGCTTGGGAACTCGCCCTTCGCTACGACGGCCTAGCTGCGGGAGCCAATATGTTTCGCCCCGTCGATCAGGGCGGCTTAGGAATTTCCGAAACGCAAAATGCCACTGGAGTGAACGGAGCGTCGCTGGGCCTCAACTGGTACCCAAACCGCATCATCCGTATCGGTCTTACCGTCGAATACCAAGCTTATACGGGGGGTGGCGCCAAGGGGACTGTAGTAGAAAATAATGAGCTTGGGTTTATCACCCGCCTTCAACTGCTCTACTAAGATTTACCCTCTTCGCTCCGCGGCGCCCCGCTTCTCCTCCCGCTCCTCACTCTCCCCGCCAAAACGGTGGTCCCGATACAGCGTGATCGAAACATCCTGATTTCGCCGGATACACTCCTTGATCGCTTCGGGATCTTTTTCACACCAAAGCATCGTCTTCCAACTCGTCAGATGCTTCGGCTTGTGAAAATCACTTCCTGCAATCAAAGGGAGCCTCTTCAATCCGACTGGGTTAAAAAGATCATCCCGATTTCCGATCTCCCAAGCATCAATCAAAGGGCGAAACTCATCCTGCCTCTCCCATAGATAAAGAGTGTCCTTACCCCAAGCTGAGCTCATGTGATGTGGATGTGCCGCAATCGTCAACCCTCCCTGCCCGCGAATCTGTACACAGATCTCCTTCAAGGACAAAGCAGGATCGATCGGATCATGTAAATCCACCCCCAATAAATGGGCTGACCCCTTCGCCGTTAACCCGTCATGATTAAACTCCAGCCCAGGGAACAAAATCATTCGATACTTTGTCCAAGCACGATTCTTTTCCTCTGCCAAAGCCCTAAAGTAGTCGGGCAGATCATCCACCGTTAAAACAAGACCTGACAAGTTGGCCAGTTTTCCCAAAAGACGTCGCCGATCGACCAAATGATCCGTCACCGCCATCGCATCAAAACTTCGCCGGCCGTAAAAATCGACAATCTCCCGTAGGGTAAGACGGCCATCGGAAAAGATGGTGTGAGTGTGCAAATCCACCATCCGCAAACCCTTCTTACCTGGATGCCCATGGTGCATCAGCCGTAACTCGGGAACTCTCTGGGTCTCCGTCGCGGCTTGGGCCATCTGAGTAATGCGGCTCGCCAATCGTTCGGTTGCCCCCAAGGAGCGAACCGCCTCCTGCCTCGCCCGCCTCCCCCACTCCCGCAACCCCACCCCACCCCCCTGCAAAGCTTGCCCCACCCGAGCCCCGATCTGCCCCGGCGAATCCGCCAAAGCACCACCCCCCAATCTTGTAATCAGCCGGCAGATCCCTTTTCGCTTTTCCGAATTTCTGCCCCCCTCCACTAAAACCGTAGGGCGTCCCGTCGCCAGCACCTCTCTCACACTGATCGTCCCTGGCTTCGTCACCACCAAATCATGCGCCCGAATCATCCCTGCCAAATTTTTCACCCACCCATGAATCTCCAACTTGCCCTGACTTTCAGGAAACGCTTTTCGCAACTCCCCTTTCAGCTCCTCCTCTTTCCCTACTACCGCAGTCACCTCCACATCCGGAAACTGAAGAATCTTTTCAACCGTGCGAATCGCCTTCCGTCTTCGAGAATTGATCAAATACAAAATCCGAAATGGCTCGCGATTTTTCCCGGCTCCTTTTTTTCTCTCCTCTGCAGGTTCAAAAGTTGGACGTACAGGCCAACCTCCTGCGACAACCTCTTTCACCTTCGGATTTTTTTCCCGCAACTCTTTGGCTGATCCCTCATCCGCCACCCACAAAAGATCCGCCGTCACCCCATCCCACCCAGGCAGCTCCTCCGCCTCCAGAACCACTCCCACTCGTTGGAATCCCGCCTCCGATCGGTCTTGGACTCTTTCCTGCAAAGCTACGCCGACGGCAGGATGAAAAAAAACCACCACCTCGGGTCGGGTCTCCTCCAAGGTTAAGGCAACCAACCGCCGCAGTTGCGGCCAACCCGAACTGCCCAGCACATCGATTCCCGCTCGCCGAATCCATCGCCCCAAAGTCTCACCCTTTGCTTTTCCCTTCCCCAACTTCCCCGAAATCCACCCTAACCACCCCTCAATCCCACCCTGCCCCACCTCCCTCACCTCCACCCGAATCTCCGTACCAGACTCCTCCTCTAAAACATCCCTCACCGCACGAGCCACATAGTGATGCTCCTCTTGCCCCCCTGTAAGGATAAGAACATCTTTCACGCTCATATGTGAATAAGTTGGGGAAAAGGCAGGGCAAGTCCGCCAAAGTGACAATTTGATGTCAAAAGAGCGCCTAGCCGTAGCCCGTTATTTCCGCTTCTCCATCACTGCTTTGGAGTACTTCCAAATGTACTTTCCAACCTCTTTTTTGACTCATCCTCCAACCTCTTCCTCAATGGGGATAACTCCTCCCTGATCGCCTTTTCGATCCCCACCTTCTCCATCCAGTACGCTCGGACAAACGCCTGCTCGTTCTCTGGCCCAACCTTTAGCTGAAAGTCTTTTGCCACCTGAAGTGCCTCTTTGGTCGATTTCACCCAAAACTCATCGATCCGCTCCACTAACCTCGCCCTCTGCTCTTCCGAAAGTTTTTGATACATCGGCCACGCCTGTAACTTCTCGCCCAACTGCTCCCTCGGCATTAAGGCCAATGGCAAAATCTGTACCAACCGATCCTGATCCTGCGGCCCTGCCCAAAACTGATCCTTCTGCCTTTGAACCATGTCCCGCTTTGGCACAAAGGGCCCATCCGGAATACGAGGAGGTCTCGGCTTACCCTCCTTACTCTCCATGCTTTTTGTATTCCCATCTTGAGCCTCCAAAATGGAGCCGCACACACCCAGCCCCATCATGAAGTAAAAAAATAACTTTTTCATAAGCCCGCCCACCAGCGACTATCCTTTTCCTCTTCCACCATCGCATCCAGTGCCGCAAAAAGCTCTGCATCTGCCACAGACGGCTGACTCTCCCACCGTAACCAACCCACCGCCAACAGTGCCGCTCCCGCCCCAATCAAAATCCATCGGGGCAACCCAAACCAGCCCCTGCTCTTTTCCTCCTCACGTCGCAAACGCGCCATCGTCTTCGCTGCAAACCACGCCGGCGCCTTGGGAACAGGTACCGAGGCGTATAACTCGCCCAGCTCCGGCCCTAGCCCGTCCCCACCCTGATCTCTCTTCATGCTCATATAGATTAGACTACCTTTCTTCTATCTAGGTTCGGTAAAAAATTCAGATAGTTTTATCTTTAAATTTTCTCGTGCCCTATGCATCAACGACTTAGCTCCTAGCTCGCTAATCCCGAGCACTTTTCCGATCTCAAAAAAATCCATCTCCTCATGTTCCCTTAGGTGCACCACCAATCTCTGATTCGGCGGTAAACCGGCACACGCCAACTTCACCGCATCGATCAACTCCTTTCCCGCTAAATCCTCTCTCGGTGTTCTCCCTTCCACCGGTTGCCTTACCTCTTGGACCTCCTCCGTCTCCGAATCCAAAACCGTATCCGAAACCTCCAGCTTTCTCCCCCTCGTTTCACAAAAAGTAAAAACCAGGTTCCGAGTCACCGTCATCAACCAAGTGGTAAATTTCGCCTCCGCCCGATATTTTCCAGCCGCCTTCCAAATTCGAATAAAAATCTGCTGGGCTAAATCCTCCGCATCTGGCCCTGCCCCCCCAATCATTCTCGCCACCGTTCCATAGACGCGATCCTGATGCCTCACGATCAGCTCCCGCATCGCCTCCTCATCCCCTTGCGCAATTCGCAAAACCAGCTTTCCATCCAACTCATTCTCCGTTTCCTCCCCCATGATTCACCCCCCCGCCACCACTTTCACAAACTCCAACCGATCCCCGTGCTCCACCCTTCTCTCCCCCCACTCTTGTCGCAGCAAAGCCTCCCCATTCCGCTCCACCAGCACACTCGAAGGCGCCAACTTCATCTGCCGCACCATTTCTTCCACCGTCTGATCCGATTCGACCTGCCGCGCTTTTCCATTCGCAAACACTGTGACTTTGACCCCCATACTTTACTCCGCCAAAGCCCGATCCCAATCCTTCCATACTGGATCTAGTCCCCTTTGCCGTAAGACCAAACTCAACTCCTCCGCGCTTCTTCCGTCGGAAACCTCAAACTGCTCCGTCGCCTCCGCCCCCCCCCCCTCCCTCCCCTCCAACGCCACCTCCCGCCCCCGCACCGTCCGATGCAAACGCGCCTTACCCACCCCCGTGTATCCCCCAGGCTCGGTCTCCGATCCCGCACTCATCATCGTAACCCCCAACTCCATTAATCCATCCCGCAACTTCGCCGGCTCCCTTGTCGATAAAACAATTCCCGCTTGTGGAAAGGTCACCCGAAAAGCGCAGATGGCCCGCACAAAATCCCGATCCGACATCGCGACCCGAGGCTGAAATCCCCCCGCCGCCGGCCTCAGCCGCGGCAAGGCCAGTGTCACCTGTGCCCTCCATCCCACTTTCATGAGATGGGAAACATGCGCCGCCAAAGCCACCAGCTCCCGTCGCCAATCCGCCAATCCCACCAACACCCCCAACCCGATCCGCCGGAATCCCGCCTCATATCCACGTTCCGGCCCGCTTAATCGCTCATCAAAGTTTCGTTTCGGGCCCGAAACATGCATCTCCGCATAAGCCGCCCGATCATAACTCTCCTGATACAGCACCAATCCCTCCGCACCCGCCCCCACGATCTGCCGATACTCCTCGCTTTTCAACGGAGCCACCTCAATTGCCACAGAGGGAAAAAAATCCACCGTTCGACGCACCGTCTCCACCAAGTAAGAAACTGGAACCTCCCGCGGATGCTCCCCACTAACCAAAAGCAGATTCCGAAACCCTACCCCTGACAAATGCTTCGCCTCCGCCTCCACCTCTTCAGGAGTCAACGTTACCCTACGAATCGGATTCTCTTTTGAAAAACCGCAGTAGGTACAACTGTTCACACATTCGTTTGAAAGGTACAAAGGCGCAAATAATCTCATCGTCCGTCCAAAATTCTTTCTTGTCTCTTTCTTGGCCTGCTCTGCCAGCTCCTCCAACCGAACCGCTCCAAACATCAACTCCTCAAATCTCTCCACCGCCCTCGACCTCGCAAAAGGCAACCCCTCCAGCGGATCTCCAGGCACCCCGCTCATTCGTCTAAAAATCCTGTCAGTGGACTCGTCGCCGCCGCCATTCTCGAGGTCGGCCCCAACCCAGACTCATACGCCCGCCGACCCGCTTCCACCCCCATCCGAAACGCTTTGGCCATTCCCACTGGATCTTCCGCCACCGCAATTGCCGTATTGATTAACACCGCATCCGCCCCCATCTCCAGCGCCTCGGCCGCATGCGACGGTGCACCCAAACCTGCATCGACAATCACCGGCACAGTCGCCTGCTCAATAATAATTTCAATCATCGCCCTGGTTTCAACACCACGATTCGACCCAATCGGAGCCCCTAACGGCATCACCGTGGCCGCACCCGCCTCCTCCAGCCTTTTGGCCAGCACCGGATCCGCCTGAATATACGGCAAAATCGTAAAGCCCTCCTTCACCAAAATCTCCGTCGCCCTCAGCGTTTCTATCGGATCAGGTAAGAGATATCGCGGATCGGGATGAATCTCTAACTTGATCCACTTGGGCAACCCAGCCGCCACCGCCAACCGAGCCAAACGTACCGCCTCCTCCGCATTCATCGCCCCGCTCGTATTCGCCAGCACCAAAACTTTCTCCGCATCAATCTCCTCCAACATATCCGCCTGCGGATCCTTACCGCCCGTCAGATCGACTCGTCGCAATGCCACCGTGACAATCTCCGCTCCGCTTGCCTCCAGCGCCGCACGCATCATCGATACCGAGGGATACTTTCCCGTGCCTAAAAGAAGCCGAGAGTGAAACTTCCGATCTCCAATCTTCCACCCTTTCGTGGTGCTTACCTTCGTCGCCATATCCGCATCTTACGCTAACCCCACCCACCATTCCAGCCTCCTCCCACATCCAGACACTTTCCATCGTAAAAACCCAAACGATACGCTTGCCTTCCCTCCCGAAACTTCGTCATATCATTTCCTAGTGAATCCGCAAAACTACTGGAAATCCCGTCTCCCCACTGTGGAGAAAGCCCTCGACCGACTCATCTCCGCCCAAGCCAAGCCCCACCAGATCCATCAATCGATGCGCTACAGCCTCCTCGCGGGGGGAAAACGACTTCGACCCATCCTCTGTCTTGCCGCCGCCCAAGCTGTCGGAGGCAAGGAGTCTCACGCCCTTCCCGCCGCCTGCGCTGTCGAGTGTATCCACACCTACTCCCTGATTCATGATGACCTTCCCTGCATGGATGATGATAACTTCCGCCGAGGTCGGCCTACGAACCACCGCGTCTTTGGTGAGGCAGTCGCCGTTCTCGCTGGGGATGCACTTCTCACCGAAGCCTTCGCCTCCGTAGCCCGCACCCCCCCCAACCGCCGCTATGCCACGACTGCTCTGATCAAGGAGCTTGCTCACGCCTCGGGCAGTCTTGGCCTCATCGCCGGACAAGTCCTCGACCTCGACTCAGAAAAAAAACGCATCCCCCTGAAAAAGCTGGTCGAGATTCATCGCGCGAAAACCGGCGCCCTCATCACCACCTCTCTTCGCCTCGGCGCCATGTCCGCTGGGGCTCGCCCCAACCAACTTCGCTCGCTCACTCAATTTGGTCAGGCGCTCGGCCTCGCCTTCCAAGTCATCGACGACATTCTCGACATCACCTCCACCAAAGAAAAACTTGGAAAGAGCATCGGCAAAGATCAATCCTCCGGCAAAGCCACTTATCCCCGCCTTTTAGGTCTTGCCGGTGCCAAAAAAGAGGCAGATCGCCTCACGAACACCGCACGTTCCGCCTTACGCCCCTTGGGCTCCGCCGCCGCCCCCCTTCTCGCCATCGCCGACACTCTCCTTTGCCGCGATCACTGATTTTTGCCTCGCTCGTATCGCCTCCTCCACTTCTTGCGCGGCACGGGCCGCAGCTCCCGCCCCGCCTAACTTTTTTGCCACTTCGCGAATCCTTCCCGCCATTACCTCCGCCCCTTTTGGATTACGCAAAATCTGCAGGGCCGCCCGTGCCAACCTTGTCGGCTCCGCCGCCCCTTGAAGAAACTCCGGAACCACCTTCTCCCCCGCCAAGACATTGACCATGGAAAGATACGGCAGCTTCACCAACATTCGTCCCACCCAGTAGGTCAACCACGAAGCACGGTACACCACCAACATCGGTAATCCCGCCATAGCACACTCCAACGTGGCCGTGCCCGAGGCCACAATCGCCAAGGAGCAACGAGTCAGCTGAGTCAACGATTGTCCCGTCAAAATATCCAAACTAACTCCACTCATCGGATGCTTCGCCCAAATCTCCTCCAACCTCTGCCTCATCTCGAAGTCGGTAGCCATCGAGATAAATCGAACGTTCCTTTGCTCATGCACGATTTTCTGCGCCGTCTCCAGTAAAATAGGCCAATGCTTATCGATCTCCTTGGCTCGACTCCCTGGCAACAAAGCCACACACGGAATCTCATCCCTCACCGCGTGCGACTGCTCAATCCATCGATCCGCCAAAGGATGCCCCACCCACTTTGTTTTTAACTTCGGTGCATGCTTGGCAAACCATTCCACCTCAAACGGAAAGATCACCAGTAAACGCTCCAAAATTCGCTCCATCGTTTTGGCCCGACCCGCTTTCCATGCCCACACCTGAGGACTGACATAGTAAATCAGTGCTGGCCCATTGGACTCCCGATGTAAGGCTTGCGCCAGCCTGAGATTGAACCCCGGATAATCCACCAAGATGACCGCATCCGGATTGATTTCTGCAATCTCATGCTTCACCTCGCGAAAAAACTTAAGGAACTTGGGAAGATTTTTCAGGACATCGGTCAGTCCCACCACCGCATGCCTCGCTAGATCCAAGCTCTGCTCTTGGCCTGCCGCTTTTAACATCGGTCCGCCCACGCCATAGGCCCGCAGCTTCGGGTCCTTCTTTAACTCTCGCAAAAGATCCGCTGCCAACCGATCCCCGCTGGCCTCCCCAGCGACGAAATAAACTTTTCTTTCCCCTCCCTCCGAAGCCCTCATGAGCCCACCGAGGTCATCTGACCACAAATTTGGGACGCCAGTTTCAAAGCCTCGAACCCATGCGATCCCCCCACGCGCGGATCGGTATTCTCCCGAACATTTTGTAGAAATTCCGACAACTGATTCTTTAAGGGCTCCCCCTTCATCACCGGGATTTTGTCTCTGGTAATCTTTCCATCCAACCTTTTGTAAATTTCCCCCTCCTGCTTCATGTAGTCCAAAGACAAATAAGCATCGTCCTGAAAGACTCGAATTTTTCGCAACTTCTCAGGACTAATTCGGCTGGTGGTTAGATTGGCCACACACCCGTTGGCAAAACGAATCCGCGCATTGGCGATATCTTCCCCTTTACTCAAAACTGGCACGCCCACCGCATCCACCGACGTCACCGGAGATCGCACCAGATGCAAAATGATCTCTAAATCATGAATCATCAGATCCATGACCACTCCGATATCGGTGCTTCTTCCCGGATAAGGAGAGAGGCGATGCGCCTCGATGAATCGGGGCCGGCCCAATCTCTCCTCCAGCGCCGCCAAGACAGGGTTGAATCGCTCCACGTGTCCCACGGCTAACTTGGCCCCATGCTTTTCCGCGCAATCCACCAGCTTGCGTGCCTCGGCCGTATCCATCGCGATCGGTTTTTCTACTAAAAGATGTTTTCCCAGTCGTAGAAAGGGCTCGGCAATCGCCCAGTGGGTGGTCGTTGGGGTAACGATACTCGCCGCCTCAACCGCTTGGATCATTTCCTCCAGCGTGGCAAACGCCCGCGTTTTGCATTTCGCCGCGATCTTTCGCGCCGTATCAGGATTCGAATCATGCACCCCCACAAGCTCCGCATCCGGCAACTCCGA
>Ga0214917_10005589_pt1 | contig 13370 bp, 16 predicted proteins | sample LL_1208_BB_MetaG_FD_177983 | JGI IMG/M metagenome (GOLD analysis project Ga0214917, IMG submission 177983) | Freshwater microbial communities from Lake Lanier, Atlanta, Georgia, United States - LL_1208_BB | ecosystem: Environmental > Aquatic > Freshwater > Lake | place: USA: Georgia | collected... | reverse complement strand
CGCCAAGGGCGTCGGGTGGCTTCCGGCCCGCATCGTGGAGCTGTGCGCCAAGTGGGAGCCGTTGGCCGTCGGATGCAACGCCGCCGGCCCGGCCGGCGCCCAGGTCGCCCCGGTGCTCGAGGCGATGCGGAATGCCGACATCGACGTCGACGTGCTCCGGCCGATGAACGCATCCGACTACAAGTCGGCATGCGGCGGCCTGTTCACCGACGTCGTCGAGGGCCGCCTGCGGCGCCCGCCCGACCAGGGTCCGCTTGACGTCGCCGCCCACAACGCCGCCGAGCGACCGCTCGGCGATGCGTGGGCGTGGGACGTCCGCCACGCCACGGTGCCCATCAGCCCGCTGGTGGCCGTGACCATCGCCCGTGCGCTCCTGCCGTCGGAACGTCCCGCCCCAACCATCGACGTCGCCGCCAACGTGTGGTGAGGAGTGTGAACGCATGAAGACCACACTCCTCGAGCTGGGCGGCTTCGCCCTCATCGCCTACGGCTGCTGGCTGGCGTGGGCGCCGCTCGGGTTCGTCGTCGGCGGTGCATTGCTGGCGCTCGTGGCCTACCTCGTCGACCGGGGCGTTGCGTCGTGAGCCTGCTCCGCAACCTGGAACGGCGCGACTACACCTCGCACCGGTTCCTCAATCCGAACCTGGTCCCACGCAACTCCGACCTCGGCTACGGGTCGATCATGGCGTCGGGCCACGGGGCCATGCGCCACTGGGCTGTGTGGGCATGCGCCCGTGTCATCGCCGACGCGGTTTCGACGCTGCCCGTCGACCTCATGATGGGGACCGGCAGCGATGCGCGACCGGTCGACGTACTTCCGCAGGTGTTGGAGCGCCCTTCTGCGTACGCCGACAGGGTCGACTGGTTGTCGCAGGTGATTTTGTCGCTGCTCACCAGCGGCAACGCCTACGGCATCGTCGCCTCCCGTGACCGGCTCGAGTACCCCACGCAGATCAACCTCGTGGCGCCCGGCGCAATCACGGCGATGATCGACCCCGACACCGGCCAGAAGGTCTACAAGAACAGCAAGGGCCAGCTGCTCAACCCGTCGCTTGTGTGGCACCGGACCGGCCTCGTGTGGCCCGGTGAGGTCGTCGGCCTGGACCCGGTGTCCTACTTTGCCAGGACCATCACCCTCGGCCTTGAGGCCGAAAAGTACGGCCACGACTACTACACCAAGGGCGCCCACCCGACTGCGGTGGCCACCACCGAGCAGGAGGTCAACCGCGAGCAAGCGGAGACCATCAAGGACCGCATCCGCAAGTCCGTCGCCGGCCGGGACATCGCAGTCCTCGGAGCCGGCCTGAAGTTGGAAGCCTGGCAGGGCTCGCCGAACGACGCCCAGCTGCTCGAGATGATCCGCACGAACGCTGCGATGGTCTGTGCCATCTACGGCGTCCCCTCGGAGAAGATCGGCGTGTCGATGGGGACCGGCTCGGTCACCTACGCCAACCGTGAACAGCGTGCCCAGGACTTCCTCAACGACGCCGTGAACCCATGGCTCGTCCGCATGGAGCGGTCGATGTCTGAGTGGTTCCCGCGAAGCAAGTTCGTGAAGTTCAACACGGGCGGCTTCCTCAAGTCCGACCTGAAGACCCGGTACGAGGCGTACGCCATCGCCACCGGCGGTGCTCCGTGGATGCTGCCGTCAGAGGCGCGTTCGCTGGAGAACTGGATGCCGGTCGACGGCATCGACACGCAACCCACTGCAGCGCCGAACGGCCCCATGAGCGGCAACGGCACACAACCACCCGGAGGCCCCGATGGCGGCAACCCGCAAGGCTGACCGGCTGCTCGGAGCTCCCGAGCGACGGTCGTTCGAGTGCGAGGAGTTCGAGCTCCGCGCCACTGGCGACGCAACCCTGACCCTCAGCGGCTACGCGTCCGTGTTCGACAAGGGCTACGAGATGTACGGCGGCCCCGACAAGGGCGGCTGGACCGAAATCGTCGACTCCGGTGCGTTCAACGAGACGCTGAAGCGCAGCCCCGACGTGCACCTGCTCATCAACCACGAGGGCATGCCGCTCGCTCGGACCAAGTCCGGCACACTGCAACTGTCGACCGACTCGGTGGGCCTTCACGTCAACGCCCAGCTCGACCGCTCCGACCCCGACGTGCAGCGCCTTGAGGTGAAGATGGGGCGCGGCGACATGAACGAGATGTCATTCGCGTTCCGCACCGTCCGCCACGCGTTCAACGACGCCGAGACCGAGCGCCGACTGCTCGAGCTGAACCTCGACAAGGGCGACGTCAGCGTCGTCAATTTCGGGGCCAACCCCAACACGAGCGCCGGGCTCCGCTCGGCGCAGGACTTCCTCGCCGCCCTCACCAGCGGCGAGCTGGGCAACAGCGAAGAGCTCGACCTCGTCGAGCTGCGCACCGCCCACGAAGCAATTGGCCGGCTGATCCAGAAGCCGTCCGGCATGTCCGTCGCCCAGGCGCGACGGCTCATCGAACTCACCGCCTGACGGCCGGAGCACCCCCGAGCGCCCTTGCGGGCCGCGCCACCTGACGGCCGGCGCACCCGCACCCGTATGCGCTCACGCCGGGGCCGCCCCCACCGCACGGCGACAGCAAACCCCCACCCATTCGTGCGTCCCCGTTGACGCGCCCAGAGCCCCCAGGAGGGTTCCGAAATGTCCACCGCATCCGAGATGCTGACGCGTCTCATCGCCAAGCAGGACGAGGCCCGTGCGGCCCGTGACGAGCTCCAGTCCAAGCGTGCCGCCGTCGTGCAGCTCGCCGACGACGAGGGCCGTGGCGACCTCAACACCGACGAGGACGCCGAGTTCCAGACCCTCACCGAGTCCATCCGGTCCCTCGACGAGGAGATCGAGACCCGCGCCGCCCGGATCACCGAGCTGTCCGACGAGGAGCGCCGCACCAGCGACGCCGCCATCGCCTTCAAGCAGGCCGAGGTCGCGGGTACCCGCGTCAAGGTCAACAGCGAGGCCCGCATGTACGAGAAGGGCAACGGCCGCTCGTACCTGCAGGACCTGGCGAAGTCCCAGATCCTCGGCGACGCCGAGGCCCGTGCCCGCCTCGACCGGCACGCCGCCGAGGTGGCGCTCGAGCCCGAGTACCGCGACATCAACCGGACCGACGGCAACGGCGGCTACTTCGTGCCGCCGCTGTGGCTGTCCGACTACGTCGCGCTCGCCCGTGCCGGCCGCCCGACCGCCAACCTGGTGACCAACCTGCCGCTGCCCCCCGGCACCGACAGCATCAACATCCCCAAGGTGGCGACCGGCGCCGCGACGGCGATCCAGACCGCTGACAACACCACGGTGGCCGAGACCGACATCACCGACTCGGCGGTGCAGGCGAACGTGAAGACGATCGCCGGCCAGCAGGACCTCGCCATCCAGCTGATGGAACAGAGCCCGTTCAACTTCGACCAGGTGGTGTTCGCCGACCTCGCGGCCGACTACGCCACCAGGGTCAACGTGCAGGTGCTCAACGGCTCCGACAGCAGCGGCCAGGTCAAGGGCATCCTGAACGCCTCCGGCATCAACACCGTGTCGTTCACCGGCACCACGCAGGCGGCGCTGTACCCGAAGATCGCCGACGCGATCCAGAAGATCCACACCAACCGGTTCCTCTCGCCCACGGTGCTCGTGATGCACCCGCGGCGGTGGGCGTGGTTCCTGTCCGCGCTGGACAGCCAGAACCGCCCCCTCGTGGTCCCGAACGCCGGTGGCCCCATGAACGCCATGGGCAACCTCGACGCCGTGGCATCGCAGCAGGTCGTCGGCCAGCTGCAGGGCCTGCCGGTGGTCACCGACCCGTCGATCCCCACCAACCTGGGGACCAACGAGGACACGATCATCGCCATGCGGGCGAGCGACTGCATCCTCTACGAGTCGGCCCTGCGCACCCGTGTCCTGCCGGACGTGGGCAGCGGTCAGCTCACCGTGCGCCTGCAGGTGTACGGGTACCTCGCCTTCACCGCCGAGCGTTACCCCGCCGGCGTGACGAAGGTCACAGGTTCTGGGTTGACGACGCCTAGCTTCTAGCCGTAAAACTGTCTGTCCTTTTGATAGTCTGGGGACATGGAAGTCACCCAGACATCAGAAGGCCGGCAGTTCTGCGGATCGTGCAAGCAGGACCTGCACCTCGACTTGTTCTCACCGGGCAACCGTGGGAAACGGGGTACGTGGTGCAGGTCCTGCTTCGCCGCCTACAACAAGGGCCGTCGGCCACACGTTGAACACGACCCAATCCCGTGCGACTACTGCGGTAAGGAGTTCGTGCCCAAGCAGGTGAAGCCTGGCCAGCGCAGGTACTGCTCCAACACTTGCAAGACCGCTGCCGGGTACTGGCGAAACAACCCACGCGTGCAGCGTCAATGCTCCGTCTGCGGGACCGACATCTCGGACCGCAGGCGAGACACCAAGTACTGCTCCCGAGAGTGCGCCGTTGAGGCTCGCCGACGAGATGGACGAGCCAAAGCGTCCAAGCGCAAGAGCCTTGTCCGCCGTCGATACGGGATGACCGAGGAAGCCCTAGAAGCGCTGCTGGCCGAGCAGGGTGGCCGGTGCGCCATCTGCCGGTCGACGGACCCGAAGACCCACCACGGTCAGTGGCACATCGACCATGACCACGCCTGCTGCCCAGACATCGTCAAGCACACCTGCGGCAAGTGCGTCCGAGGGCTGCTGTGCCAGAAGTGCAACCTCGGTATCGGCCTCTTCGATGACGACGCCGATCGTCTTGAAGCCGCCATCCGCTACCTGCGGAGAACCTAGATGGAAGAAGGGAACCATCTTGGACAAGCCAGCCTGCCGGCTCTGCCGGTACTCCGTGCCGTTCGGCACGGGCAAGATTGAGTGCCGCCGTCGGGCGCCCATCGGGGCCACCCAGTGGGCGGTGCTCAACGAAACCGAGTGGTGCGGTGAGTTCGCCTCGGACCGTGCGCCGCTCGGCGAGATGGAGCAGCGGTGAACCGCGCGGAGCGTCGGGCGTCCCGGCGCAACTCCGGTAGTTCCGCAGCTTCCGCCACTTCCGCAGATGTCCCCGACGTGCCGAAGGTCGTCATCGGGACGGTGCACCCCGGCGAAGTGTCGATGTCGATGATGGCGTCGGTCATGCGGGCCAAGGACCACATGCTGCAGTACGGGATCATCCCTGGGTTCCTTGAGCGCCGGGCCCGTTCGCAGCACGTCTACAAGGCCCGGAACGAGATTGTCGCCGGCTTCCTCGACATGGACGCCGACTACCTGCTGTTCGTCGACGCCGACATGGGCATCCCAAAGAACACGATCGAGCGGCTGCTGGCCGTGGCGCACGTCGATGACCGGCCGATCGTCGGGGCGCTCTGCTTCGCCCAGCGCGAGGTCGGGTTCAGCGACGAGGACTACTCGTCCCGTTTCGACCTCATGCCGACCGTCCAGGTCTGGTGTGTCGAGGACGACGAGGTCACGTCGTTCTACATCGTCGAGGACTACCCACGGGACGAGGTGTGCCAGATCGACGCCACCGGCGCCGCATGCGTGCTCATCCACCGCACGGTGTTCGAGAAGATGCGAGCCGAGCACGGCGACCACTGGTTCACCCCGCTGACCAACCGCCCCACCGGGACGCTGTTCGGCGAGGACACGTCGTTCTTCCTCCGCTGCCGGGAGCTGTCCATCCCGGTGCACATGGACACGACGGTGAAGACGTCCCACGACAAGGGCGGCGTGTTCCTGACGGAGCAGCTGTGGGACATGCACAAGGCGCTGAAGGCATGAGCCTCATCCCGCAGGAGAACGGCAGCTACCGCCACCCCGACGACCCCGGCGAGCCGACCACCGGCGAACCCCGCCTGTCCATCACCGACCTTGAGGGCGAGATCCTCGCCGCCTTCGTCGCCGGCTGCGCAGTGTTGGAGATCGGCACGGGCCTCGGCGTGTCGACCAGGGCCATGGCCACCACGGCCCGCAGCGTCACCACGCTCGACGTCGACGAGTGGGTCCACGCCAACATCTGGCCGACGCTGCCCGACAACGTGACCGGCGTGACGTCGATCTCTGACCTGGTCGGCACCTACGGCGCCGTGTTCATCGACGCCGACCACTCCACCGAGGCCGTCGCTGCGGACCTCGAGCTGGCGTTGGACGTCTGCGACGCCGGCCTCATCATCGCCCACGACACGAACGCCGTGGCCGTGCGCGACGGCCTTCGTGCCGCTGAGGACTGGCACTGGATCAACACGACCCACGGCCTCGGCGTCCTGTGGACCTGAGGCCCGGCCCCGACGCCGCCCGCTACCTGATCGCCGGTCAGGGCCGGCCGGTCGCCCGCCCGTTCAACGTCCGCTGGCTGCTTCCGGCGGTTTGTACGGACAAACCGAAGCGGTGGCAGTTCGTGTGGCTCGCCTCGTGGCCGCTGCTCGCCGCTGGTGCGTTCGTGTGGGCCGTCGGCATGGGCGCCGACTGGCAGGTCGCCGCCGCTGCGGCGGCGTTCCTGGTGGCCCTACCGGGCGTCTGGGGGCCACACAGCGTCAGGCCCATCGGCATCGACCTACCGGCCATGGCCGTCGCCATCTGGGCGGCTGCAGCGTTGGCCCACGACCAGCCAATCGTCGGCGTGCTGCTGGCCATCGTGGCCGCCACGATCAGCGAGAAGGCGCCGGTCATGGTGGCGCTGTGGGCGTGGACGCCGTGGGCACTCATCGCCCTGGTCGCACCGCTCGTCGCCAACTTCGTCCGCAAGCCCGAAGTTGACGAGGTCACCGCCATCCCGCTGCTGAAGCGGGTGCACGACCACCCGGTGGCGACCGCCATCGAGCACCGTGAACAGCAGGGCGGATGGCGCAACGCATGGCTGATGGTGGCGCCGTGGGGCGTCACGCTCGCCGCACTGCTCAACCCGACGCCGTGGCTGCTCGCAGCCGTGGCCGTTGCCTACGCCCAGCTCCTCGTGGCCACCGACTGCGTCCGGCTCTACCAGACGTTGGCCGGCCCGGTCGTCGCCCTCGCCGCTGCACAGGTCATCCCGCCGCAGTGGCTGCTGCTCGCAGTCGTCGTCCACGCCGTGTGGTGGCGTCCGGCGGTCACGGCGTGAGCTCGCTCACCATCGTCATCCCGACCACCGGCCGGGACACGCTGAACCGGGCCATCGAGTCCGCCGAAGCCGCCGCCGATGAGGTCATCGTCGTGGCGGACGGATGGCGTGGACCGGCCACCATCCACGGCGAGTACGGCGCCCCAGGCCTCGCCCGCAACGCCGCCCTGTGGGACGTCGCCACAACGCACGTCGGGTTCCTCGACGACGACGACGTGCTCATCCCCGACGTCTACCGCCACGTCACCCTCGACGTGCACCCAGCGGCCGACATGGTGCTGCACAGCATGTGGCACCCCGAGCTGGGGCCGGTGCCACGGCCGGGCTGGCCGATCACCCACGGCAACGTCGGCATCAGTTTCGCCATGCGCACCAGCGTCGCCAGGGCGCACCCGTTCATCGCCGGGCCGCCGTTCACGATGCGCGGCGAAGACTACGAGCTGGTGCGCCGGCTCATGGACGAGGGCGCACCGATCGCCCTGTCGCCACACGTCGCCTACATCGTTCGACCCGAGGAGGTCAGATGGCCATCACCAACGGCTACCTGACCCTCGCCGAAGCCGTCTCCTACACCGGCCGGCAGGACGGACGGGCCGACGCCGAGTTCGAGGATGTCGTGACCAGCGTGTCCCGGCTCATCGACAATCATTGCGGCCGCCACTTCTACCAGCGCACCGCCGAGGCCCGGACGTTCGAGGTCGAGGACTACGACTGCCTCGAGCTCGGGGCGTTCAACGACCTGGTCAGCATCACCACCCTGAAGGTGGACGCTGACGGCGACGGCGTCTACGAGACCACCATCAGTTCCGGCAATTACATGTTGGAGCCGGTCAACGCAGCGATCCTCGGCCGGCCGTACACCGAGATCACGCTGCTGAACTCGCTGACGTGGCCGCTGCCGCCGTCGTCGGGACGCGAGAACATCATCCAGGTCACCGGCACCTGGGGCTGGCCCTCGGTTCCGCCGGAGGTCAAGCAGGCCGCCCGCATCATGGTGGCCGAGGTCGCCAAGCTCGCCGACGCACCCCTCGGCGTCGTCGGGAGCGGAGATTTCGGCGTGTACCGAGTGTCGACATCGCTGCCCGCTCGTGCCCGTCAGCTGCTCGAACCGTTGCGACACCCCGACAACATGGGCATCGCCTGATGCTGCTGTCCGACATCCGTGACGGGCTGACCGACGTGCTGAGCAACGCACTGCCGTCGATCAACGTCTACCGGCTGCCTACCGACCGGGTCGAACCGCCGGCCGTCTGCGTCATGGGATTCCGCATGGACCCGCAGACGATGGCGATCTCACCGTTGCAGCGGGTGACCACCGACCTGCTGGTGCTCGTGTCACGCCGCCACATCGATCAGGTCGACCTGCTCGACGCGCTGGTCGATCCAGCCGTGTCCGACAGCGTCCCAGCCGCCCTCGCCGCCGACCACACGCTCGGCGGCGTCGTCGACTCCTGCGTCGTCACCGGCATCGGCGACTACGGCGAGGTCCCGGTAGGCGATGTCGGCTACTACAGCGCCACCGTCACCCTCGAGGTGATGGGCTAGTGGGCACCATCCGCTCCGTCGACGAGCTCGTGCGCAAGTTCGACAAGCTCGGCGGCGCCGTCCGCCAGGACAGCCCCGACACGGTCGGCAAGATCGCCCAGTTCATGAAGGTGCGGGCGCTCGGCCTCGCCGCCGAGGAAGTCGGCAGCGACCTGCGGTTCCGCAACAACAACCGTCGGCCGCTCGGTGTCCGCTACGACCTCAACAACACCGCCAACGGCGCCCAGGCCGAGGTGCGGGCCCGCGGCCCCTTCTCGTGGCTTGAGTACGGCGTCAAGCCCCACCCGATCATCCCCGGCAGCCGGAACAAGCGGTTTCGCGGCCTCACCGGCGTCGGTGTGGGCATCGGCCCGGCGCTGTCGCCCACGTCGCTGCTCGGCACGAGTGCCATTCGTGGCGACAAGAAGGGCGGCTTGCTGCGGTTCGCCAACGGCGACGTGCGGCCTTACGCGCTGAAGGCTGGCGGCTACCCCGCCAAGCAGACGTGGACGCATGCCAAGGAGCAGACGACCCTCGCCGCCGGTGAGATCGCCGACCGTCAGCTCGTCCGCACGCTGACCGACGTCCTGCGCTGATGCGTGCCGTCGTCGTCGGGCCGATGGCCGACTACAGCGTGGCGGACGTCGCCCGTGGGTGGGTGTCCGGGCTGCGCTCCGTCGGCGTGGCCACCGCCTACTTCGACCTTGGCACGCAGCTCGAGTGGTTCATCGCTGCGGAGTCCGCCGGTGAGCGCATGCCGCTCGACCGTGCCCGCCAGGCCGTCACGCTGAACCTGCTCGCCGAGTGCTACCGGCTCGACCCCGACGTCGTCATCATCATCACCGGCAACGACGTGGCACCCGAGTTCATCGCGGAGCTGCGGTGCCGCACGGTGCTGGTGCTGACCGAGCACCCCTACGAGGCCGAGGGCCAGCTCATCGCTGCGTCGCAGATGCGGCCAACCATGATCCTCGTCAACGACCCAGCCGGCTCTGACATCTACGAGCAGGTGGCGCCGACGTTCTACATCCCGCACGCCTACGACTCCGCCGTGCACCACCCCGGCAACGGTGACCACAAGTGGGACGCCTGCTTCGTCGGTACCGGGTTCCGTAACCGCATCGACTTCATCGAGTCGGTCGACTGGTCGGGCATCAACCTGGCGCTCGGCGGGTGGTGGGCGAAGGCCGACGAAACCTCGCTGGCGCCGTACCTGCTGCACGACGACCCGACCGCATGCGTGGACAACGCCACCACAGCCGACATCTACCGGGCCAGCCGGTGTGGCTTCAACATCTACCGGGTCGACAGCCACGGCGAGCACTCCACCGCCGACGGCCACGCCATCGGGCCGAGGGAGTTGGAGCTCGCAGCGTGCGGGGCGTGGTTCGCCCGTGACCCACGGCCGGAGTCCGACGAGCTGTTCCCGATGTTGCCGACGTTCGCCGATCCCGGCGAGCTGGGCGACGTCATCCGGTGGGCGCTCGCCCATCCCGTCGAGCGCCAGCAGGCCGCCGACGCGGCCCGTGCGGCCATCGAGGACCGCACGTTCGCCAACAACGCCAAGCGGGTACTCGCCCGCCTCGGTCTCTAGTTCCAACAACGCCCACCAAGGAGGGCATACCTATGGCCACCTCAGCCATTCACGGGCGCTTCGGTGCCCTGTACGTCGACCAGTCGACGGCAGCCAACGGGTCGGCAGCGCCGCTCGGCAACCTGTCCACCTGGACCATCAACGGCAACCGGGACCAGGTCGACGTGACCGTGCTCGGCGAGTCCACCAAGACCTACGTCGCCGGCCTGTCCGACTTCAAGGGCCAGCTCAACGGCATCCTGAACACGGCGTCGAACTCCATCTACACCACCGCCGACGGCGTGGCCCGGAAGTTCTACCTCTACATCGACGACACCGACGCCAGCAGCCGTGCGCCCGTGACCGGCAGCGGCAAGGGCTACTGGTACGGCACGGCGCTGTTCTCCGGCGTCCAGAGCAACGGCGGCGTCGGCGACGCCGTGAAGTGGCAGATCGACTGGGCGGCCGCCACCAGCATCTACCGGGTCTGACCCGCCCGATGCTGTCGTTCCTCTGCAAGGCCCCGAACGGGCAGGTCGTCCGGCTGGACGACCTGCCCGTCGAGGACATCCAGAACATCGCCACCGAGTGCGGCATGGAGTCGTGGTTCGACCTCTACCTGCAGCCTGCCCGCTACGGGCGCGCAACGGTGGCGCTCTACCGCCACTGCTGCAAGGTCGTCGACGCCGAACCCGTCGAGCCGGTGACCCCCAAGGTCATCCTCAGCGCCTTCGAGGCGGCAGACGACAACCTGCCGACCCTCTGGGAGGACGGAAACCCTCCGACGGCGGACGACCCGACGACGCCGTGATCGTCTGGGCCGCCCGCCGCTACCGGTGGACCCCCGCGCAGACCCGCCAGTGCTCCTGGCGTGACCTGCAACTGCTCATCGAAGCCGCGAGAACGGAGCCCCACTAGATGGCCACCTTTCGCGAGAAGCTTGAGCTGCTGATCGACGCCAACGTCGCCGGCTTCATCGCGGCGATGGACAAGGCGGGCGCCGCCGCGGACAAGAACCTGGGAAAAGAAACGACCGGCAAGCTCGACCAGCTCGCCGGGAAGTTCACCGTCATGGGCGCCGCCGCCGTCGGCGGTGCAGCGGTGGCGGCGGCCGGCCTCGGGAAGCTGGCGGCGGTTGCCGGTGAGGCGCAGGTAGCTCAGGCGAAGCTCGACAACTCCATCGCCAACTCGTCGCAGAAGTTCAGCGACAACGGCGCTGCGGTCAGCGACCTGGCGTCGGAGCTGCAGAAGAAGGTCGCCGCCGACGACGAGTCGATCCGGTCGGGGCAGTCGGTCCTTATCCAGTTTGGCTTGACCGAGGATCAGGTGCTGCGGCTCACGCCGCTGATCGTCGACCTGTCCCGCAAGATGGGCATCGACCTCGACACGGCGGCCAAGCAGGTCGGCAAGTCGGCCACCGGCTCGCAGGGTGCGCTGAAGAAACTCGGCATCGACGTCAAGGATCTCGGCGAGGGGTCCACTGACGCCGAGAAGACCATCAGCGCACTCAACAAGACCGTCGGCGGCTTCGCACAGGCCGAGGGCAGGACGTTCAGCGGCCAGCTTGAGATCCTGAAGAACCAGCTCTCTGAGCTGGGTGAGTCGGTCGGCCAGGGTGCAGCGGGGACGCTGCAGTCGATCGTCGGCAGCGCCAACGACCTGCTCAGCAGCCTGAACGACGTCAACCCCGGCATCACCGCAGCCGTCGGGTCGTTCGCCACGCTGGCCACCATCGGGGTGGGCGGCATCGGTGGTGCCTCGCTGATCGCCGGTCAGCTCATCGGCTTGCGCGACAACTTCAGCGGGCTGCTGAAGGACGGCGAGGGCAACCTCAACAGCTTCGGCAGCAAGGTGATGGACGCCGAGGGCAAGCTGACGAAGTTTGGGCAGGCAGCAAAAGTCGCCGGCGGCCTCACCATCGGCGTGGCAGTGGTGGCTGCAGTCGTCGAGATCGGCAACCAGTTCAACAAGGCCAGTCAGGACGCCGAGAAGTTCGCCAAGTCCCTCGACGTGCTGAGCGGCGCCCGTGGCGGCGACAAGGGTGCAGCCACCGGCGATCTTCTCAACTCGCTGACCGGGTCGCTGGACGAATGGTCTCAAGGGCTCGACAAGTCCACCAAGAGCCTGAACTTCGGCGAGCGCCTGCAGCTGGTTGTCACCAACCCGTTGGAAGCGGCGGCCAGGGGCTGGAACATCATCCTCGGCAACAACTCGGACCTGATCGGCCGAACGGCCAGCGGGCTCGCCGTTGACCTCAACCAGGGCACCGAGGCGCTCGACAAGCTGCGCGACGCCGCCAACCCGACGGCAACGCAGGGGTTCCTCGAAGGGCTCAAGAGCCTCAAGGGCGAAACGCCTGAGGCCACCGCCGCCATCGGCGAGCTCTACACGCAGACGGCCATCCTGTACAACCAGCAGATCAAGAGCGCAGCCGGCCAGCGAGACGCTGCCGCCGCAACCAAGCAGCAGGTCGACGCCACTCGTGAGGCCGGGCTTGCCACCGGTGAGTACGCGGCCACCGCCGCTGACCTGAAGGACATCTCCGATGAGCTGACGCTCTCGCAGAAAGACCTCACGGCAGCCTTCGACGGCAATCAGGCCGCCGCCAAGGGCTTCTCCGGTGCGCTCGCGTTCGTGACGAACAACGCCTCCGCGTCCATCGACGCCGCCCAGCAGGTCGGCAAGTCGATCAACGACGCCTTCCGGGATTCCAAGGACGCCAAGGGTGATGTCGTGCCGGCCGCCATCAAGGCGCTGCCGGCCGAGTTTGACGCCGCCACTGCTGCCTTGGGCGGCTACAGCGAGCAACAGAACAAGGCCATTGACGCGTTGCAGGCGTACGGCTCGGCGGCGCAAAACCAGCTGCAGGTGCTCATCTCGCAGGGCGCAAGCAACGAGGAGATCACACGACAGGCACAGGGCTACGCCGACCTCGTGCGCAACACCCTGATCCCGCAGTTTGAGGCGCAAGGGCTGTCGCTCGCCGACGCCACGGCGAAGGCCGAGGGCTACGTCGCGCAGCTGGGGCTCACCCCGGCGCAGATCGAAACACAGCTGAAGTTGTCGGGCATCGAGGAGGCTCGCCAGAAGCTGCAGTTCCTGCAGGGCGACTTCGACAACCTACCGGCGGAGAAGCGGGCGGAGATCTACGCCGCTGTGCAGCGCGGCGAATGGGACCAGGCGCTTAAGATCTACAACGACTTCAAGGACAAGCAGGTCACCATCG
>Ga0214917_10005587_pt1 | contig 13372 bp, 9 predicted proteins | sample LL_1208_BB_MetaG_FD_177983 | JGI IMG/M metagenome (GOLD analysis project Ga0214917, IMG submission 177983) | Freshwater microbial communities from Lake Lanier, Atlanta, Georgia, United States - LL_1208_BB | ecosystem: Environmental > Aquatic > Freshwater > Lake | place: USA: Georgia | collected... | reverse complement strand
CGCTCGTTTTAACGACGTCAACGGAGGCATACCCATCCAACGATAGGTATCTATCTGTAGGATTTCATTGAAACGATCCGTAAGTCGGCTTGCGACTAGGTTAGAAATGGAGGCGGTGGGAGTTGAACCCACGTCTTCAAACCAGCTACCACCCGCATCTACAAGCTTGTTGGCAGCTTGATTGTCGGGAGTCCGGTTGCCCTGCCACTGGCCCGTCCTCCGTAGCATCCACGTTGATTCCTGGAAAAAGGTCGGCTGCTCACCCTTTTCCAGACCCGGCAAACACGTCGCTTCCCCCCAGCCGGGGTCGGAGGAGCAACGTCACAGCACTTTAGGCTGCGAGGGCCAACTCGTTGTTAGCTTTTATTTTTGTGGATCGGCTTTTTAACGAGGCCAACCAATCCGGGCCCTCGGCTTGCCGCAGGTCGCTTCCGGTTTGAATCGAAACCGTGACGCCCCCGGTAATCCTATGATAATACCATAACCGCCCCATGTTGCCTAAAACTTCTTCCTTCTTTTTCCTGCTGCTGACTCTTCTGGCTCAAAGCCATGCCACAGAGTGGGATCCGAAGATGGAGCCCGCCCTCGGCCTCGCCTTCCCCCTCGAGGTCAAAAAGGATCGTGTCGTCCTGTCCCAGGATCTTCTCCTCACCCCCGACAAAGTTCTGCCCGCAGGGACCGTCCTTCGCACCATCTTCCGACCCGTCACGCTGACCGAGGGAGAAAAGAAAACACGCCGCGGCGTGGACGAGGACTCCTTTTCCCGCGTCGCCCCGAAAGTCACCACCAAAGGCCTCATGACCGAAACGGAACGGAAGGTCATGGACCGGGCGTACGGCACCGTCTGGACCAATCCGATCGATTTTCGCCGGACTCTCGAACTCACCACCCCCGATAATCTGCGCTTCGTTCTTGAACCCGCCCCAGGGGTCACTCCACCTCCCGTCGAAATTCCCAGCTTCCCGGACGGGCTCTGCGTCGTCGGAAATCCGTCCCCCCACATTCTCTCCGTTCTGAAAGAAAGCCCCGGCGCGAAAGCCGGCTTCCGCGGGGGGGACTCGATCCTCGAGATCGCAGGACAGCCCGCCGGGGACAACCTGACGGAGTTTGCCACCCGATTCAAAGCAGCACGCGAAAATGCGGCAAAAAAGCGGGCCGATGTGCGCTTCAAGGTTCGCCGAAGCACGGGGGAATGTGAATCTCTTGTCCTCCACGTTCCCCCCAGCTGGAACAGCGCCTTCGAGGAGTAGTCCCTACACCGCCGGGTCGAGGGAGACCCGCTGAATCGACGCGACCGAACCCGAACCTAAGAAGTTTTCTACCCTTCCAAAAAACGGCCCCGGCTCATCCGTCAGATAAATCCTCAACTCCCCTTTCTCCTGAATCTTGTCCTCCGTGTGCTGCAACGACTTCGCGCAGGCTTCGGAAGAATCCACCAGCTTCACTTCACTTCCCAAAACTTTCCCCAGCACCCCCTTGAGCAAAGGGTAGTGGGTACAGGCCAGGACAAGGACACGAATCTTCTCCCTCATCAATGGTTCCAAATATCTCCGCACCGTTTTTTCCGTCACCTCTCCATCCAACCACCCCTCCTCGACCAACGGCGCCAACAAGGGAGTCGCTTGGGCTACAATCTTCAATCCTGGCCGGGCCCGGCTCAACGCCTCCTGATAGGCACCGCTCGAAACCGTCGCCGCCGTCCCAATCACACCGACCGGTCCCTCCCCTGCCTCTGCCAGCGCCGCCTGAACCCCCGAATCGATCATTCCATGCAACGGCACGCCGACCGCGCCTTGGAGGCTCCTCACCGCCAGAGCCGATGCCGTGTTGCACGCCGCGACGATGCGATCCGCTCCTTTGGCTTTCAAAAAATGGATGATCTCACGACTGTAGGCAGTCACCGTCTCAGGCGACTTGTTCCCGTACGGAACCCGGGCCGTGTCTCCCACATAAAGAATGTCCCGGCGGGGAAAAGCCGCCCTCAGGGCCCGAACGACCGTCAATCCCCCGACTCCCGAGTCAAAAACACCCAAAGGCATACTTACTCCACCTTCCTCGTCGGCACGACGGGGATGGCGCGCCGAACTTCCCCATTCGTCATATCGTGTTGCGCCGCCGGAACACCCGGGGGGGGATTTTGAACCGGGGAAACAGGGACATTCGAGGGTGCAAGCTTTGGTTTGAACGCGGGGACCGATTCCAGATTCATGATCGGCCGCAGCTCTGGTGTGGATGCGGAAACCTTTGCCGTGCTGCCCGTCTTTTCCGACTTTCCGACGGAGAGCCTGGTGGGAGCCGGGGATGTTTCCTGCGATTTCCGGTAGGCCATGATTCCCTTAAAAATCCAATCCGCCACCTGCTGACGATACTCCTCGGTTCGAAGCAAGCTGGCCTCCCTGGGATTCGACATAAATCCACCCTCCACCAAAACCGAGGGAGAGTTCGCCAGACGCAAAACTTTGAACCTCGCTCGTTTGACTCCCCGGTCCACGGGAGCATTCGTCGCAGAAAGAACCGCGGAGCGATGGATCGCCTGGGCAAGAAGAAAGTTGTGGTGATCAAAACCGTTGCCGGGCCAGATTTCATCCTCATCCCCCACCAGCGAACCCCCCGAGGAGGTGGACGGCGCGTACTGCGGGGAGAGACTGTAGGTCTCCCACCCCTCCGACGATCGGCTCGAGTCCTCGTTAAAGTGAATGCTCACGAAGATATAACCCGGGTGGGCATCCGCCAGTTTCGACCTGTCCGCATGGTCCACATAACGGTCATTCGTCCGGGTCAAAACCCAGGGCACTCCCGCCGCATCCAGCAATCGCACCAGCCGCTTGGCCGTGTCCAAATTCGCCGTCTTCTCACTCAGTCCCCTTGCCGCACGCGTGCCCTCATCCCCACCCCCGTGCCCCGGATCCACCACCACTCCTTGAACGGGACGTTTCGGAATCTCCGCATTCGGCCGGAAAAGTGGGTCAAAGGTCTTGACCAGATCCACCCGTGGAACCAGCACCACATCACTCTCCCTCCTCAGGGAGTGGCTGAGCCAGTACCGCGAGCCCTTCCATTTCATCTCCCTGCTTTCCAGCGTCATCGTCAGATCCCCAAAGGGGGAACTCAGGACAAACGGCTGGTTCGGTTCGATCTCCGGGGGGATTTTGAACCCATAAAATTTGGAAAATGAGTCCAAAGTCACGTAATCCACACGGCCGACCCGCACAACCTGCCAAGGCTCCGCCCCCTGGACAAATACCGCGAGAGCCAGGCTCAAAAAAAGAGCTGTTCCCCTCATTTTCCCCTGCACCTGCGATGGTCGATCAGACGCACACCTCCCACCCAGGCTGCCCCCCATAACACTCCATCGTTGACCTCCGCATACTCCAATCGAACCCCGGGAATTTTAGCCACGGAGCGACGAAGGGTGCTCCCAGCGACGCGAGATCCGCTCGCAGCCGCTCGTTGAACCGCCGCCGCCCATCGCCCCGCCCGCTCACGCCCCACCCGATCCAACCTCTGATTCCGAGAGCTCAGGGGAAGCCCATCCCTTTCCCGCAGGGTTCGGCACCGGACAATCCGCACTGGCAGATACAGGTCCCGCACCACCCTCTCCAAAACCTCGCACTGTTGCCCGTCTTTTTCCCCCAGCAACATCCAATTAGGTCGCAGGATCGAAAGAAGTTTCACCACCACGGTCGCGACTCCCCGAAAATGCCCGGGTCGCCTCGCCCCGCACCTTCCACGGGATCGATCCGTCTCCTCCACCCATGTGGAGGCGTCCTTGGCGTACAAACCAAGCGGCCGAAAAAGAACATCCGCTCCGGCTTGAGCCGCGACTTTCATGTCCGCCGACGTCCGCTTCGGATACGCCACAAAATCCGCCTCGGAGTTAAACTGGGTCGGATTGACATAAGCGCTAACAACCACCCGATCCGCCATTTGGGCAGCTTTCCGAATCAAGGTCGCATGTGCCTCATGCAAGGCACCCATCGTGGGAACGAAGGCAATGGTTTGACCCCGTCGCGCCCAACCGGTGCAGGCCTTTTGCATTTCGGTTGGTTTTGTCATAACCTTCATGTCGTAAGGAGCATACAAAATGTCGACCTACCTTCACAACCTCTTCGCCCAAAGAATTGGTGGGCCCGGATACGGCCTCAAGGAGGCACCCATCTACAAGTTTGAACGCATCAAGCGCGCCAAGCGCGCCGCCCTGGCCGCCCACCCCGGAAAAGAGCTCCTCGATTTCGGAGTTGGGGAACCCGACTCGATGGCCGATCCCAAAGTGGTGGCCAGCCTCGCCCAGGAGGCCTCCGTTCCGGAAAACCGCGGTTACGCCGACAACGGGGGTCCACGACTAAGGAGGGCAGCCGCCCATTACATGAAGGAGGTCTTTGGGGTCACTGTCGATCCCGAGACCGAGATTCTTCACTCCATCGGAAGCAAGGCCGCCCTCTCCATTCTTCCCGCCGCCCTGATCGATCCGGGAGACGTGGTCCTGATGACCAGCCCCGGGTACCCCGTTTTTGGCACCCATGCAGCCTACTACGGCGGGATTGTTCACTCCCTCCCCCTTACCCCCGATAACAAATTCCTACCTCGCCTTGATACCATCCCCCGGGAGATTTTGGACAAAGCGAAGGTGCTTGTGCTCAACTATCCCAATAATCCCACGGGCGCCTCGGCCACCCCGGAGTTCTTTCAACAGGTTGTGGAGTTCGCAAAAAGGGAGGAGATCGTGGTGATTCACGACGCCGCCTACACCGCCCTGATCTTTGAGGGAAAGCCTCTCAGCTTTCTTTCGATCCCCGGGGCCAAGGATGTCGGCCTCGAACTCCACACCACCAGCAAGGCCTTCAACATGACCGGCTGGCGCTGCGGGTTTGTGGTGGGTCATCCCCTTCTCGTGAAGGCCTATGCGGATGTGAAGGACAACACCGACTCGGGCCAATTCCTCGGGATTCAGCACGCCAGTGCCACCGCTTTTGAGAATCCCCAAATCACCCGCGACACCTCGGCCAAGTACAGCCGCCGAATGGATGCCTTGGTCAAAATCCTGCGCGGAGCCGGTTTCGCCGCAGAAAAACCTGCGGGCTCCTTCTTTCTCTATACCCAAGCACCAAAATCCGCCAACGGGGCCACGGACCAAAAGTTTGCCAATGCTGAGGCCTTTTCAAAGTGGCTGATCGAGGAGCAGCTGGTCTCAACCGTTCCTTGGGATGAGGCGGGAGCGAATGTCCGGTTTAGCGTCACTTTTGCCGCCCGGGACCGGAAGGATGAAGACCGCGTCCTGTCCGAATTGGCCTCCCGACTCAAACCGTACCGCTTTCAGTTCTAGCTATCAGTCTCCCGGTCCAGGGTCCTTGCCCTCATCCACCATCCGGTCGTGCAGGGACAAAATCTGCGGCAACAGCACCATCGCCGATGTCAACGTGCAGACGATGCCGATGCACATCACCGTTCCCAGGGTGACGAGTCCGCGGTACTGCCCGACCAACATCGACCCGAAACCGAACAAGGTCGTCAAGGCGGACAACACGACCGCCTTCCCGGTGCTGGACTCAAAAATCCGGACCCGCTTCTCCTCCCGATACCGGTCCATCACATACACCCCATAAGCGACTCCAATCCCGTGAATCATCGGTAGAGTCACGATATTCGCAGGATCGAGCTGGATTTTGAAATGCCCCAGGATCCCAAACATCCATAGGACGCCAACGCCCAAGGGGAGCAGGGTGAGAAGAAGATCTTCGATTCTCCGGAACATGAGAAAGATCATCAGCACGATGATTCCAATCGCGTACAGCAGGGCTTCGATATAACTCCGCTTCAACAGATCGATATACTCAAGGTTCATGACTGGGGTTCCGGTGGCCGTGGCGGAAACTTTTTCCAAATCACGCACGAAATCCTGGTTTGGTTTTCTTTCCCACACATCCACCGAAGGCTCGACCTCGATCAGGATTTTCCCGTTTTTTGACAGATACCTCTCCTTCAGCTGCGGCGGCAAATCCTCGACCGTGATCGGCCGGTCTCCCCGCTGCGTTTTCAGCCAGACAAGATTCTGGGAGATCGACCCCACCAGCTTCACCTGATGCCGGTCCAACCTCTTTTTCGCCTCATCCGGGGTCAACTTGTCCAGCGCGGCCACCGACCGCTCCAAGGGGGGGATCAGCTTCTCGAAGGTCGTCACGGCTTGCCGTGCACGCCCGGAAAGACCGATATACTGCTTCGCCTGCTTCGCACCCTCCTGGGAGGATTCGAGAAGAAACTCCAGATCCTTCTTGGCTTTTGCCACATCCACCGACTGCCCTGCCCCGGATCCCAGGGAGATCTCCCCCGCGACCTTCGAGATCCTGCTGACCTCCTCCATGCGCACTTTCTGGTCCCTCGGAACCAGATCCCCCAAAGTCCTCACCTTGCCGACCGTCGGTAGTTGACGAAGCTGATCCGCCAAGGCCTCCGCTTCCTTGACATTGTTGGCAACGATCACCCCGTAGATCACGGACCCCTTCCCGGTATCCAGGAGTTCCCGGGTCAATTTCACCGACTCCATCTTGGGATTTTGAATGTGCAAAAGATTGTGGTCGAACGTGACTTTCTTGGCCTCTCCCCAAGCCAGGAAGCTGACTCCGGTTGCGATCACCAAAACGATGTAGGGATGGGAGGTGATCGTCCGATCCAGATTTCCTCCATACCCGAACTTCAACATTTTTCCCACCGCAACGTCCCCTTTTCGATCCCGCCAAAGCAACAGGGCCGGAAGAATCGAGAGACTGGCGGCCAAGGAAAGCAGAACCCCGGCACCGGCAACCCATCCCAGCTCGGTCAATCCGATGAAATCGTTGAAACACATCGCAAAGAAAGCGACCGCGGTGGTCCCTCCCCCCGTCAGCAAGGCTTTTCCCGTGCACATCATGGTGATCTCCACCGACTCCGCCGAGCTTTTGCCAACACTCATCTCCTCCTCATACCGGCCAAGAAACTGGATCCCGAAGTCGATCCCCAATCCCAGGATCATGACAATGAAAGCCTGGGAAATGATGTTGAGATGCCCCACGGTCACCGCCGTCAACCCGAGACAAACAACAATGCTGGCCAGCAGGGCAACCAAGGCGAGGAGCGGACGGGAAAATTCCCCGTAGGCAAAAAAGAACATGATCGCAATCAGGGTAATCGTGATCCCGGTGGCAATCTTCATGTCGTCCTCGCTTTGACGGAGCTCATCATCCAGAAGAACCGGTTCCCCCGTGACTCCCATCGTGACGTCGGGGAAAAGAGGCCGACTCTCCCTCACCAGTCTCTTCACCCGTTCAATGACTCCGGTGAAGGGGGTGGAACTGGCCTCCTCTGCCTTGGAGGGGCGAAGCAGCATCATGATCGTTTTGCCGTCCTCCCCGAGGCTGAGATACTCGTTCTTCAGCAGATCGGCCTCAAATTCGGAGAGCTCCCCCAAATTCCCCTTCTCCAGAACCTCCGCCGGTGTTTCCAGGTCCTTCGCCAGCCGTTTCAGGTTCCGGACAAACTCCTCGATAAACGGAATGAACTCCTGCCAACTGGAGGATTTGCGGAGATAGGGATCGTTAAATTTCCCCGAAGCCTCACTCAGGATCCCGTTCAGGTTCAGCGCCTGTTTGTTGCCCTTGACCAGTGCCGCCAGCTCCTCCATCTGGCGCCGGATTCCCGTGAGTTGCTCCTCGTCTGCCAAAAGCAAAAGCCGGTCCGCCATCGGCGTGAAATCGTGACGGTAGTAGATCCGGTCGATCCCCTTTTCGGTTTTCAGCTTTTCCGCCAAGGCATTCGCCGCCGCCCGGCTGGCCTTCAGGTCATCGCTTTTCAGCACCACGACAATCTCGTCGCGAACGTCAAACTCATCCGCATAGCTCAGGTATTTTTTGAAAACCGGGGACTCCTTGCGGATCAGGTCCATCGTGCTGTTTCGCACCACCAAACGGGTGCCCGCAATCGCCCCGCACACCACCACCAGGGCCAAACTTACCCAAAGAACCTTTTGTTGGCTTCGAATCAGCGTCCTCGCCCAGCGCAGCAGGATGCGCTCCACCCGTCCCTTTGGCTCAGGAATCGATCCCATCCGATCAGCGCGCCAAACGCGCCTGCTCTTTTTTTCGATCCCACTCTTCCCGGATTCCACGCAAGTCCCGCGCCAACTCCTCCTGGAGAACAACCGCCTCCTCCTGCGCCCCTCCAGCCCGCGCCGCCGCTATTTTTGCACCCAGAAACGTTTCCCTTTCGGCCATCTTGGCACGGTAGGTGGAATCGATGTCCGCCAGGGACTTTTTCTGGGAATCGGTCAGCTTGCGCGTGGGTTCTTTCGAGCTGAGACGCTCCATCGCAAGCTCATACGCCGTCTTCATGAACGCGTAAGCCTAAAAACAACTCTTCCCTGCGTCCATCGTATTGTCTCCCGCTTGCTCGCACCCCTCGATCTGGACTAGGATATCGGGTGGATTTTGCCTCTCTTGGCCTCTCTTCAGCTGTTCTTCAAGCCATTCAGGATCTTGGTTTCAAGGAACCCACCCCGATCCAGGCCCAGGCGATTCCCACAGCCCTCTCTGGAAAAGACATCATCGGTTCCGCCCAAACGGGCACAGGGAAAACCGCCGCTTTTGCCCTGCCCATCCTGCAGCACCTGCAGAAACCCGGGAAACTCCGGGCCCTGATCCTTGAACCCACCCGGGAGCTGGCAGATCAGGTCTCCGAGGCCCTCCAGACCTTTTCAAAACACACCGGCCTGCGGATCGGGTTGATTTATGGCGGAGTCGGATACGGGGCCCAAAGGGAGCAGATTCATCGAGGCATCGACATCCTTGTGGCCACCCCGGGCCGCCTTCTCGACCTGGTCGGCCAGGGTGATCTTCACTTCGCGGACCTGACTCACCTCGTTCTCGATGAGGTGGACCGGATGCTGGACATGGGATTTCTGCCGGATGTGAAACGGATTGTCTCCCTGTGCCCGGAAAAACGCCAAACTCTCTTTTTTTCGGCCACCATCCCCCCCGAGATCGAACGACTCACCCAGTGGGCCCTGCGGGATCCGGTCACCATCGAGATCGGCCTCCGCCAGTCGGCGGCTGAAACCGTCACCCACGCCCTCTACCCTGTCGCCGCCGACCAAAAGCACGAGCTCCTCCTCGGCCTTCTCGAAAAGACGCACTACGAAAGCGTCATCGTGTTTTGTCGCACCCGGATGGGATCCGATCGCGTGGCGGGGAGCCTTTCCAACCTGCCCCATGCCGTGGGCGTTTTGCACTCCGACCGTTCTCAAACGGATCGCACCGAGGCGTTGGCCGGATTTCGTTCCGGTAAATATCCGATTCTCGTGGCGACCGATATCGCCGCCCGCGGGCTCGACATCGCAGGCGTCACCCATGTGATCAACTACGATGTCCCCCAACATCCCGAGGATTATGTCCACCGAATCGGTCGGACCGGCCGCGCGGCCAAAGAGGGTGATGCCCTGACCCTCTTTGTTGCCGAGGAGCTCCCCCACGTGGAGGCGATCGAACGCATGCTGGGCCAAAAGTTGCCCCGAAAGAAACTGGAGAACTTCCCCTACCGTTTCACCGCCCTTTTTGAAGAAGGCCATACCGTGGCCCAAACCCGGATGAGGGGAGTCCGCACCCACCGCGGATACACCTTCGGCGCACGGCGCAGATAGGTTTAAAAAAGCCGCCACGGCTGATAATCTCCCCACCGACAACTTGGCGGGCGAAAGCCCGCCCTACATTCGCCTAAAACTCAAAACCATGTGGGGCGGCCTAAAGCCTTCGAAGTACTGCGCAGCAGGACGTAGTAGGCTCAGGCCGCCACGACTGACAATCACCCCACCGACAACTTGGCGGGCGAAAGCCCGCCCTACATTACCCTAAAACTCAAAACCATGTGGGGCGGCCTAAAGCCTTCGAAGTACTGCGCAGCAGGACGTAGTAGGCTCAGGCCGCCGCGACTGACAATCGCCCCATCGACAACTTGGCGGGCTAAAGCCCGCCCTACATTACCCTAAAACTCAAAACCATGTGGGGCGGCCTAAAGCCTTCGAAGTACTGCGCAGCAGGACGTAGTAGGCTCAGGCCGCCACGGCTGACAATCGCCCCACCGACAACTTGGCGGGCTAAAGCCCGCCCTACATTCGCCTAAAACTCAAATCCATGTGGGGCGGCCTAAAGCCTTCGAAGTACTGCGCAGCAGGACGTAGTAGGCTCAGGCCGCCGCGACTGACAATCGCCCCACCGACAACTTGGCGGGCTAAAGCCCGCCCTACATTCGCCTAAAACTCAAATCTATGTGGGGCGGCCTAAAGCCTTCGAAGTACTGCGCAGCAGGACGTAGTAGGCTCAGGCCGCCGCGACTGACAATCGCCCCATCGACAACTTGGCGGGCGAAAGCCCGCCCTACATTCGCCTTCACCTCAAAACCATGTGGGGCGGCCCTTGTGGCCGCCACGACTACTTTTCGCCCCCACCTTCAGCCTCAGAGCATTCAACCTGATAAATCCTGTCGCATCATCCTGATTGTAAGCCCTGGTCGGATCCGCCTCCATCGTGGCAATCTCCGGATTGTAGAGGCTCAGTCTCGACTTTCTGCCTCCCGCGTAGACTCCCCCTTTGTATAGCTTCACTCTCACAGTTCCCGTCACACTCTTCTGGCTCTCCTCCACCAAAGCCTGCAACGCCAGCCGTTCCGGTGCGAACCAGAAACCGTAATAGACCAGTTCGCTGTACTTCGGGATCAAACTGTCCCGCAGATGCATCACCTCCCGATCCATCGTCAGACTCTCCATCTGCCGGTGCGCAAAATGCAAAATCGCCCCGCCCGGAGTCTCGTACACTCCCCGGCTCTTCATTCCGACAAACCGGTTCTCCACCATATCCACCCGTCCCACCCCATGTTTCCCACCCAGCTTGTTCAGCGCTCTCATGATCCCCAGGGGCGAGAGTTTTTTCCCATTCACCGCAATGCAATCGCCCTTACGGAACTCCAAGGTCACATACTCCGCCTTGTTGGGCGCCTCCTCAGGCGAAACGGAAAGGGTGAACATCTTCCTGTTCGACGGCGCAAACGCATCAAACCAAGGATCCTCCAGAATTCCTGCCTCGTACGAGATATGAAGCAGATTCCGATCCATCGAGTACGGCTTTTTTGCCGTCGCTTGCACGGGAATCTTTCGCTGTTCGCAGTACCGGATCATCTCCGCCCTTCCAGGGAACCGTTTCCGGAACCGCTCATCCCTCCAAGGAGCAATCACCTCCACATCCGGAGCCAAAGCCGCCGAGGTCAGCTCAAACCGGACCTGATCGTTCCCCTTCCCCGTCGCTCCATGAGCAATGGCCTGGGCTTTCTCTTTTCGCGCAATCTCGACCATTCGCTTCGCAATCAGAGGTCGTGCAATCGAGGTGCCCAGGAAATATTGCCCCTCGTAAATCGCCCCCGCCCGCATCATCGGAAAGATAAAATCCTTCGCAAACTCCTCCTGAAGATTATCAATGTAGATTTTGGAAGCCCCTGTCTTGGCCGCCTTGGCTTTCAGCCCATGTAACTCCTCGTCTTGACCAATATCCGCACAAAAGGCGATCACCTCGGCCCGATAGGTCTCCTTAAGCCAAGCCAACAACACAGAGGTATCCAGACCTCCGGAGTAGGCGAGGACGATTTTCATAAGAGGAGCAGAGCGCAGATCCCCTTTGGGATCAAGCCGCTACCGGTTGGGACTTGCGGGCTGTCCCCTTGATCTTGGCCAGGTGAGGCAACAGCTTTTCCTTCGCCGCCTTCACGCTCAACCCGTACCGCACGCGCAAATCATCCGGCTTACCGTGATCCACAAACTCGTCCGGCCATCCGATCCGCACCACAGGTGTCGTCATTCCAAGGTTGGAAACCTCCTCCAAAATGGCACTTCCAAAGCCCCCCCTGATGACGTGATCTTCGAAGGTCACGATCACATCGGCACTCTGACCGAAAAGCTGCAGAAGGGCGGTATCGATCGGCTTCGCAAAGCGCGCATTGATCACCGCCGCCTCGATCCCCTCCTCTTTTTTCAAATCATCGGAAAGCTGCATCGCCATCGGCAACATCTGACCATACGACCAGATCACAACTTTTTGCCCGTGCCGGATCACCTCCGCCTTGCCGATCGGCAGTGCCAACGGGCTCTTTTTGATGGCGGCATTCGGACCAATTCCGCGGGGATAGCGGATGGCAATCGGACCATTATGGAGACTGGCGGTGTAGAGCATGTCCACGAACTCGTCTTCGTCCTTGGGCGACATATGCACCAAGTTCGGCACGCCCCGCAGATAGGAGATGTCAAAAAGCCCGTGGTGGGTGGGGCCGTCATCGCCGGACAATCCTCCGCGGTCCATACAGAACACCACGGGCAGATTTTGCAGACACACATCGTGGATGATCTGGTCGTAGGCACGCTGCAAAAAGGTGGAGTAGATCGCACAGAAGGGCTTGAAGCCTTTCGTCGCCATCCCAGCGGCAAAAAGTACCGCGTGCTCCTCCGCGATACCCACATCAAAGTACCGGTCCAAATGCTTCGGCTGGAAACGATCCAGCCCCGTCCCATTCGGCATGGCTCCCGTGATGGCCACAATCCTCGGATCGTTGTCCGCCATTTTGGAAAGATGGTCCGCAAAGACCTCGCTGTAGGTCGGTTGACCCAAGGCTTTCGTTTCACCCGTTTCGGGGTCATACGGTCCAAGACCATGAAACTTTTTCTGCTTCGCCATCGCGGGTTCGTATCCCTTGCCCTTGGTCGTCACCACATGAAGAATGACAGGAAAATTCTGGGTCTTCAGAAATTCGAACATTTTGATCAAGTTCGGGATGTCGTGACCATCCACCGGCCCGTAATACGTCACCCCCAACTCCTCGAAAATGACGCTCGGGAAAATCATCCCCTTCACATGCTCCTCCGCCCGCCGGGCGACCTTGAGCGCCTTCGTTCCTCCCAGCTTCTCAATGAAGTGGGCGGCCCTCTCGTGAAGATGGATAAACCGGGAATCAGTGGTGATCTTGTTCAGATACCCTGCGATCGCCCCGACGTTCTTGTCGATCGACCACTTATTATCGTTCAGAATCGTGATCAGGCGCTTCGTGTGATGGGAAACATTGTTCAGCGCCTCAAACGTCACCCCACAGGTGAAGGCGGCATCCCCCGCCAGACAAACCACGTGCTCCTTTCCCCCACGCATGTCCCGGGCGGAGGCCATTCCCAGAGCCGCCGAAAGAGCCGTCCCGGCATGCCCTGCTCCGAAACAGTCGTGTTCGCTCTCGGTTCTGAGCATGAATCCATTCAACCCGCCCTGCTGCCGGATGGTGTGAAAACGCTCCCGCCGGCCCGTCAAAAGCTTGTGGACGTAGG
>Ga0214917_10005586_pt1 | contig 13373 bp, 9 predicted proteins | sample LL_1208_BB_MetaG_FD_177983 | JGI IMG/M metagenome (GOLD analysis project Ga0214917, IMG submission 177983) | Freshwater microbial communities from Lake Lanier, Atlanta, Georgia, United States - LL_1208_BB | ecosystem: Environmental > Aquatic > Freshwater > Lake | place: USA: Georgia | collected... | reverse complement strand
TAGAAACTTTTATTGTAGCTTTTATAGTTTTAATGGTTGTTTATGTTTTAGTAGCATTTCCGGTGGAGGTTTCAGGAAAGTCTATGTCGCCTAATCTTGAAACTGGGGATAGGCTTTTAGTTGAAAAACTCACCCACTTTTTTGACGGATATAATCGAGGTGATATTGTAGTTTTACATCCTCCGGAAAGTGACTATATTGATTATGTTAAAAGAATTGTAGGAGTTCCGGGAGATACCATTAAGATATTTAATTGCCAAGTTTTTATAAATCGAGGTGATGCCAAATATGTTTTAGATGAAAAAATCTATCTAACTTCTGAAGTTTGCACATTGGGGGGTGTGAATTTAAATGACGGGAGAATCTACACGCTAGGATCTAACGAGTATATGGTTTTAGGTGATAATAGAAGTAATTCTCAAGACTCTAGGTATTTTGGATTTGTAAAGGAAGACAGAATACAAGGAAAAGTAGTTGCAAGATTTTGGCCTTTTGATAAAGTTAATTTATATTAAAGTTACTAATTCCAAAACTGCATAAAATTTAAGTGTTGACATACTTTGTCTATTATATTATCATTTGCGTATTCGTTCCTATATTAAATAAAAAAACATAAAGACTGAATGAGATATAACTTAGCCAAAAATTCAAAGAAGTTCCCAATACCTAATTTATCAAGCTCTCAAAAAGAGTCATATAACGCCTTAGTTAAAGAAGGCTTAGAAGAATTATTAAAAGAATTTGGTACTATTATCGATGAAAGTGGAAGAGCTTGGGAATTAACATTCTCAAATCCTACTTTAGAAAAACCAACTATTACAATTGACGATGCTGTAGATAAAGGAAAATCATACGAAGCTCCTTGGTATCTTACCGCTACAATCAAAGATCCTGTTAGAAGATTAGAAAAAGTTCAAAATATCTACATGGGGGATATTCCTCTTATGACTGATACAGGATCTTTTATTATCAACGGAGTTGAAAAAGTTGTTCAACACCAATTAGTTAGAGCTGAGGGTGCTTATTTTACTGCTGAAATTTCCCCAATCACAAGACAAGTTTTAGGGGGAGTTAAAATTCAACCTAAAGTTGGTTCTTGGATTGAAATCGAAACTTCCAGAACCGGAGTTTTATCTGTAAAAATCGACAAAAAAAGAAAATTCACTGCAACAACATTATTAAGAGTATTCGGTATTGATTCTGATGATGAAATCAGAGAGCTGTTTAAAGATGTTGATACAAACCCAGAAGTTTCTTATATTGAATCAACCATTGTTAAAGATCCATCTTCTTCAAAAGAAGAAGCTGCTATAGAAATTTTCAGAAAAATGAAACCAGGCGAGCCTTTAATTTTAGAAGATGCTGAAAGATTAGTTGAACAAATTTTCTTTGATCCAAATAGATACTCTCTTGGAAAAGTTGGAAGATTTAAAATCAATCAAAAATTTGGTTTAGATACCGCTAACGACGACTTACACAGACTACTTAATAAAGAAGACTTAGTTGAAATCATTAAATATGTAATCAAGATTAACAATGGACTTGGTTATGCCGATGATATTGACCACCTAGGAAACAGAAGAATTAAATCAGTTGGAGAATTGTTACAAGTTGAAATTAGAAGAGGATTCTTACAATTAAGATCCAACATTTTAGAAAAAATTTCATTGCAACCAAGAGATTCCTTCCCAGAGCCTTCTGCCTTAATACAACTAAACCTGTTTCTTCCAAAATTCAATCTTTCTTTAATACTGGAAGATCAACAAATTTACACGATACTTATAATCCTTTAACTAGATTAGACTTCTTAAGAAGAACTAATGCTGCCGGACTTACCAAAGAAAGAGCCGGACTTGCAGTTAGAGACGTACATTACTCACAATATGGAAAAATCTGTGCAGTTAGAACTCCGGAAGGATCTAACATCGGTCTTGTTACTTTCTTGTCAATATATGCAAGAATTAATGAATTTGGATTTATTGAATCTCCGTATTTTAAATTAGATAAATCCGGCGATAAAGTTAAAGTTACTGATGAAGTTGTATACTTAGCAGCTTACGATGAAGATAACCACTATATTGTAGGTTATGGAGCAGAAGTTGATGATAATGATTATATTGTTGAGAACCAAGTTCCTCTAAGAAAAAAAGGTCAATTTGTTTTGGGTAACCCTTCTCAAGCAGATTACATTGACGTTGATTCAGCTCAAATTATTGGTATTACTGCTGGACTTATTCCTTTTATTCAATCAGACGATGTGGCTAGAACTTTGATTGCCTCATCTCAGTTGAACCAAGCTGTTCCCTTGATTAAGGCTGACGCTCCGTTAGTAGGAACTGGAATCGAACAAGATATTGCTAAAAATTCTGAATGGATTCAACTTGCTGAAAAAAACGGTGTTGTTGAATATGCTGATTCAAGAAAAGTTGTTGTTAAATACGCTGGAGATAAAGAAGCTAAAACCTATACACCTATTAAATTTAGAAAATCAAATAACAATACTAACTATAATCAAGTAGTCAGAGTAAACTCTGGACAAAAAATTACAGCTGGTGATGTTTTATTTGAAGGACCTTCTATCGCTAACTCAGAGTTAGCCTTAGGAGCCAATGTTAGAGCAGCTTATATGGTTTGGAATGGTTACGAATTTGAAGACGGAATCGTAATTTCAGACAGACTTGTTAAAGAAGACTTACTAACTTCTATTAAAATCGAAATCAAAAAATGTCAATTATTAGAAACTAAATTAGGTGATGAAGAAATTACACGAGATATTCCTAATGTTGCTGAGGATACTTTAAGACATCTAGATTCTAAAGGAATCGTTGCTGTTGGATCTGAAGTGGTACCTGGAGATATTTTAGTTGGTAAAGTTGCACCTAAAGGTGAGGGAGACTTATCAGCTGAAGAAAGACTTTTAAGAGCTATCTTCGGAGAAAAAGCTAGAGAAGTTAGAAATACTTCACTAACTATGGAAAACGGAGAAAAAGGAACTGTAATTGATGTTAGAAGAATTACCAGAAAAGACTCCAATACTTTAGGAAACGGTGTGATTGAAGAAATCCATGTTTACTTAGCACAACAAAAGAAGATTGAAATTGGAGACAAGATTGCTGGAAGACACGGAAACAAAGGCGTCATCTCAGCTATTGTTCCAGAAATTGACATGCCTCATATGGAAGACGGAACCTCAGTTGATATTATCTTCTCATCCGAATCTGTACTTAAGAGAATGAACTTAGGACAAACTTACGAAGCTCCACTAGGGCTTGCTGGTAGAAGACTTGGAAAGAGATACTCAATCCCAGTTCTAAAACAAGTTAACTTAGATAGTATTGCAAACGAATTAGTATCAGCTGGAATCTCTCCAACTGGAAAAGCAAGACTTATTGATGGAAGAACCGGAGAATACTTTGATAATCCAATCACTGTTGGTGAGGGTTATATCTTAAAACTACACCATATGTCTGAAGAAAAGATTCATGCTAGATCGACCGGACCATACAACTTGATTCACCAACAACCACAACAAGGTAAATCAAATATGGGAGGACAAAGACTTGGAGAAATGGAAGTATGGGCATTACAAGCTTACTCTGCAGCTAACTTGCTACAAGAAATGTTGACTATTAAATCAGACGACATGATTGGAAGAGATAAAGCTTTCAAAGCAATCCTTACTGGTCAAGAAATTCCTGAACCTACCGTTCCTGAATCTTTCAAATTACTTGTTAGAGAGTTAAACGGACTTGGTCTTGGAATCGAACCTCTTGAAGCTGTAAGAGAAGTTGTTGAAGAGGTTGCTCCTTCAGATTTAGCACCTACTGAAGAATATACATTAGAAGACGAAGATACTGAAAATAAGCAAACCGAGGGTATGTCTGAAGTTGAAGAAACTGATATTAATGAAGAAAATTTAGATACGGAGGAAAATCAATAATGAAAAATATACAAGATCTTAAAAAATTTGAAGCTTTAAAAATATTTATCGCCTCTTCTGAGGACATTTTAAATTGGTCATATGGTGAGATAACCAAACCTGAGACAATTAACTATAGAACCTTCAAACCTGAGAGATTCGGTTTATTTGATGAAAGAATTTTCGGACCTCACAAAAATTACGAATGTGCTTGTGGAAAGTACAAGAGAATTAGATATAAAGGTGTAATTTGCGACAAATGTGGTGTTGAAGTTACTACCTCTAAAGTTAGAAGAGAAAGAATGGGTCACATTAAACTTGCAACCCCTATCGCTCACGTTTGGTTTTTCAAAGCAAACCCTTCAAAACTTGCAACTTTATTAGATTTATCTCCAAGAAATTTAGAATCTGTAATCTATTTTTCATCCTTTATTGTAACCGGGGTTGATGGTTCTAAGAGAGCCTCAGCTATTACAAAAGTTGAAAAAGATTTAATTGCTGAAAAAGAATTACTCCAACAAGAAATGAATTTAAAGATTAAAGATTTAGAGTTAACTAAAGGTGCTGAACTTCAATCTAAAAAGGGAATTTCAGCTGAAGAAGCTCTAAACAAACTACAAGGCCAAATTCAAAAAATTAGAAATAATTATGCTGAAAAAGAAGCCGATCTTGAAGCTACATACAAAATGTACATCAAGAAACTTGAAAGTATTGATTTACACACAATTATTGCCGACACTGAATACACAGCTTTAATTTCTTACCTTCCAATGTTTGCTAAATTAAGCATTGGTGCTGAAGGAATTAAACAAATTCTTGAAACTTTAGATCTAAATAAATTAGCTCTAGAATTAAAAGAAGAATTAGAATCAGCTAAAGAACAAAAAGCTATTAAAATTTTAAAGAGACTTAGAGTTGTTGAGGGATTTAGAAGATCTGGTGTTACTCCTTCAAGAATGATAATGGATGTAATACCTGTAATTCCTTGCGACCTAAGACCTATTGTTCCTATCGAAGGTGGAAGAGCTTTCTCTTCAGACTTAAACGATTTATACAGAAGAGTTATTAACAGAAATAACAGACTTAAGAGACTTATGGATCTTGGAGCTCCTGAAATCATTCTTAGAAATGAAAAGAGAATGTTACAAGAAGCTGTAGACGCTTTATTTGACTCATCTAAACAAAGAGTCAGCTCTAAAGCTGCTAGAGGTCCTTTAGCTGCTAAGAAACAATTAAAATCCTTAGCTGACTTACTAAAAGGAAAATCCGGAAGATTCAGAGGAAACCTTTTAGGTAAAAGAGTCGACTATTCAGGAAGATCCGTTATTGTTAACGGTCCTGATTTGAAAATTAACGAGTGTGGAATTCCAAGAGAAATGGCTTTGGAGTTATTTAAACCAATGGTTCTTAGAGAAATTATGGCTCGAGGTTTAGCTCCTAATGAAAGAACAGCTAAACACGTTTTAGAATCTAGAGTTGGTCAAGTTTATGACATTCTTGAAGATGTTGTAAAAGGACATCCTGTTCTTTTAAACCGAGCTCCTACACTTTGGAGACTTGGTATTCAAGCTTTCTATCCAAAATTGATTGATGGAAACGCAATTAGACTTCACTTATGTGTAGCCTCTGGTTACAACGCTGACTTCGACGGAGATACAATGTCTGTTCACGTTCCTATTTCGGGTGTTGCTATAGATGAAGCTAAGAGACTTATGATTTCAACTAATAACTTGTTGAAACCGTCTGACGGTACTCCAGTTGCAAACCCTGCTAAAGAGATGATCTGGGGTAGCTATTACTTAACTAAAGTTGATGAAGCTTTACCTCAATATGAAAAACCATTTGCAAACTTCGATGAAGTCAGATATGTTTTCAACTCAACCTCTTTGTTGAACTTAAGACAAAGAATTAAAGTTAGACATAACGATGAATTCATCGTAACCACTCCAGGAAGAATTATTTTTAATTCATTAGTTCCTTTTGACGAGTTCCAAAATAAAACTTTTAACAAAGCTGCAATTAACAATTCAATTCTTGAAGCTTTCAAGACTAGAGATAATGAAGCACTAGGTGTTTTCATTGACGCTTTAAAGAATGTTGGGCTACATTATGGAACTATGTCTGGTCAATCAGCCTCAGTATCAGATGTTTCTGCACCAGCTAAACTTGATGAAATTATTGATGAAGCAAAAGCTAAAGTTGAGGAGTTAAACAAAGCCTTAAGAAGAGGTCTTGCTACTCCAGAAAATGTAAAGTCAAGAGCTGATGAAATCTGGAAAGATGTTACTAGAAATGTTCAAGACATCTTGTGGGAAAGCTTAGGTCCAACAAACCCAGTTAGAGAACTTATTGAATCTGGATCTGCGAAAGCAACAAAAGGTTCTATTACTCAAATCGCCGGACTTAAAGGTCAAATCGTTGACACCACTGGTAAATCTGTAGATTATCCAATTTTAGCTAATTACAAAAATGGCTATACAGGTTTTGATTACTTCTTAAGCTCTAAGTCTGCTAGAAAAGGTCTTGCTGACCGAGCGTTAAAGACAGCTGACTCTGGTTATTTAACTAGAAGATTAGTAGACGTTGCTCAAGACGTAATAATTAGAGAAGAAAATTGCAGATCTACCGAAGGATACCCAGTTATTGTCACTGATAAAGGCTATAGTCTTGATTTTGTAAAAAGAATGGAAGGGAGATTCTTAGCTAAGGACGTTAAATCTGGAAACAAAGTTATTGCTAAAGCTGGAGAATACTTAACCATAGACTTAATTGAAGAGATTAAAAATGCTGAGATTACTGAAATTTCAGTTAGATCACCTTTATTCTGTCAAACCAAAAGAGGTGTATGTCAAACTTGCTTTGGTACCGATCTTATGACTAAAGAATTAGTTAAAATCGGAACCCCAGTTGGAGTTGCTTCTGCTCAGTCAATCGGTGAACCAGGAACTCAGTTAACAATGAGAACTTTCTGGACCGGAGGTGTTGCTGGAGGAGCTGACATTACCTTAGGACTTGAAAGAGTCGAAGAAATCTTCGAAGCTAGAGTTCCTAAAGCTACCGCTATCTTGGCTGAAATCGATGGAAAAATAAAAGTTATGGAAACTGGTGATGATAGAAAAGTTGTTATCGTTCCAAAAAATAAATCCGAAGATGAAGAAGTTGAGTATATAATCGACACAACAATGAAGCTATTAGTTGAAGACGGGGCCATGGTCTCAAAAGGAGACAGTCTAACCGACGGACACAAGGACTTAACTGAACTTCAAAGATTAGTTGGAGTTGCCGGAACCAAGAAATACATCGTTGATGATGTTATTGGGGTTTACTCTTCACAAGGTGTTGCTTTAAACGACAAATATGTAGAAGTTATTGTAAAACAAATGTTTAACCACGTCAGAGTTGAAGACTCAGGAGACACAACCTTAATGGTTGGTGAAACAATTACAAGATCTGCGTTTGACGATGAAAACGAAAAAGTAATTGCTTCAGGTGGAAGACCAGCTATCGCTAACGTAATCTTACTAGGAATTAAGAGAGCTGCGATTGGATCAGATTCATTCTTATCAGCTGCTTCATTTGAACAAACATCATTAGTCTTGACCGATGCAGCCGCTTCTGGTAAAGTTGACTCGCTACTAGGTCTTAAAGAAAATGTGATTCTAGGTAGATTAATCCCAGTTGGGGATTATGCAAAAAGGATATAAGAAAAATGCCAACATTTAACCAATTGTTAAAAACAAAAAGAAAAGCTAAAAATTTTAAATCAAAAGCTCCTGCTTTAGGTGAAATTTTTAACTCTAAAAAGAAAGTTTCAAAGAGTTTAAACTCTCCGTTCAAGAGAGGGGTTTGCTTACAAGTTAAAACCCAAACTCCAAAGAAACCAAACTCAGCTTTGAGAAAAGTTGCTAGAGTTAGACTTTCTAATGGTAAAGAGTTGACAGCTTACATCCCAGGAGAAGGTCACAATCTACAAGAACACTCAGTTGTTATGATTAAAGGTGGTAAAGTTAAAGATTTACCAGGAATTAAGTACACAATTGTAAGAGGTACCTTCGACTTACAAGGAGTTAAAAATCGAAAAACATCAAGATCTATTTACGGTACCAAGAAGGAAGTAGCTAAAAAATAAATTATGAGATCAGGACCAGTTAAAAAAAGACAATTAAATCCAGATTTAGTTTTTAAATCAAAATCAATTACTAAATTTATTAACCTTGTAATGATGCATGGAAAAAAATCCTTAGCCGAAAAAATCGTTTACGGTGCGTTAGATAAAATTAATGCTGATAGAAAAGAATCAATTAAAGTTTTCGATCAAGCTATAAAAAACGTTATGCCTAAAAATGAAGTTAGATCAAGAAGAGTTGGTGGAGCTACCTACCAAGTTCCTTACCCAGTTAAGCATGATAGAGCTGAAAGTTTAGCTCTTAAATGGATCATTGAATCTGCAAGAAAGAAACAAGGTAAAGAAATGAATGAGTTTCTTAAAGACGAAATAATGAATGCCTATAATAATATGGGTGATGCAATCAGAAAAAGAGATGACGTTCATAAGATGGCTGAAGCAAACAAAGCTTTCTCACACTTAAAACTATAATCTATAATAATTAAATAGTAGTTACTTAAAAGAATAATTAATATGAGTGATAACATTACATATCCATTAGAAAAGATTAGAAACATTGGTATTATTGCGCACGTTGATGCTGGTAAAACTACCACTTCCGAAAGAATTTTATTTTATACAGGTAAATCACATAAAATTGGAGAAGTTCACGAGGGTGCTGCTCAAATGGACTGGATGGAACAAGAAAGAGAAAGAGGTATCACTATTACCTCCGCAGCTACTACTTGTTTTTGGAAAGGTCATAGAATTAATCTTATCGACACTCCGGGACACGTTGACTTTACAGCTGAAGTTGAAAGATCTTTAAGAGTTCTTGATGGAGGCGTTGTGTTATTCGACGGAGCTCAAGGTGTTGAGCCTCAATCAGAAACTGTTTGGAAACAAGCTGAAAAGTATGGAGTTCCATTACTTGCTTTCGTTAACAAATTAGATAAAGTTGGTGGTGATTTTTACATGACCATGGACACAATTCACGATAGATTATCTAAAGAAGCTGTTGCTGTTCAGTTACCTCTTGGTTTTGAAGGTGACTTCTACGGTGTTGCAGATCTAATCGAGAGAAAAGGTTACAAATTCGAAGGAAAAATGGGTACCGAAGTTATCGAAATTGAAATCCCAGAAGATATGAAAGCTAAAGTTGAAGAATATAGGAATGTTTTAGTTGAAAAAATTGCTGAAAACGATGATAAATTAATGGATAAATTCCTAAACGGTGAGGAAATTTCTGTTGAAGACTTGAAAGCAACTTTAAGAAGATTAGTTATCTCAACTACTCTTTATCCAGTTTTTTGCGGATCTTCTTTAAAGAATATCGGTGCTCAAAAATTACTTGATGGAGTTGTTGCTTACCTTCCATCTCCAAAAGATAAACCACTTATTAAAGCCAAAAAAGGTGACTCTGAAGGTGAAGAAATTGAGCTTCCTATAGATGAAAACGGGGATTTTGCAGCTCTTGCTTTTAAGATTCAAACCGATCCTTATGTTGGAAAGATTACCTATTTTAGAGTTTATTCCGGAAAAATTACTTCTGGATCTTACATTTATAACCCAACCACTAGAAAAAAAGAAAGACTTTCAAGACTTTTACTCTCTCATGCAAATCACAGAGAAGAAATTAAAGAAGTTAAAGCTGGTGAAATCGCTGTTGCAGTAGGACTTACAGAAACTAGAACTGGAGACACTATGTGTACCGAAGATAACCCTATGGTTCTAGAATCTATTAAATTTGCTAATCCTGTTATTGGTCTTGTGATTGAACCAAAAACTAAAAACGATAGAGACAGATTAGGTGAAGCTTTGAGAAAATATCAAGATGAGGACCCAACTTTCAAAGTTGAAACAGATGCAGAAACTGCAGAAACTCTAATTTATGGAATGGGAGAACTACATCTTGAAATTATTGTCGATAGACTAAGAAGAGAATTCAAAGTCGAAGTAAATACAGGTAAACCTCAAGTTGCTTATAGAGAAACTATTAAAGGTACTGCTGATGTTGAAAATAAATACATTAAGCAAACTGGCGGTAGAGGTCAGTACGGTCATGTTTATATTAAGATTAAACCATTAGATCAAGGAGCTGGTCTTCACTTTGTAGATAACGTTGTTGGAGGTGCGATTCCTAAATCATTCATACCAGCTGTTGAAAAAGGATTTAAAGAAGCTTGTGAATCAGGCTGCCTTGCTGGTTATCCAGTAGTGGATATTGAATGTACTTTATATGATGGATCCTTCCACGATGTTGACTCGTCAGAAATCGCCTTCAGAATTTGTACAATTGAAGCTATGAGAACAGCACAAAAGAAAGCTACCCCAATTATTCTTGAGCCTATCATGAGTGTTGAAGTAACCGTTCCTGAAGAATTTATGGGAGACATTATTGGAGACTTATCCTCTAGAAGAGGTAAGATTGAAGGTACTGAACAAAGAGGAATGTCCAGAGTAGTTCAAGCTAAAGTTCCTCTATCTGAAATGTTCGGATATGTTACTCACGCTAGAGGTATGACACAAGGAAGAGCTGTTCCAAATATGGAATTCTCTCACTATGATGAAGTTCCTGGGGCTCTTGTAGCAGGTATTGCTGAAAAAAGAGCTAGAAAATAAACCAAATTGTAAAATAATTGCTTTAAATTATTGATTATTTGGTATAATAACGAAGTTATTTAGTAGAAATTTGTAGATAATTAATTGGGCTAAGCCCAGAAGAAAGGTTTTAAAATGGCCGAGTTTGTAAGAACAAAACCACACGTAAACATTGGTACCATTGGACACGTTGACCATGGTAAGACAACTTTGACTGCAGCTATTACTACAGTCTTAGCAAAAAGAGGTCAAGCTGAAGCTAGAGCTTACGACCAAATTGACAATTCCCCAGAAGAAAAAGCTAGAGGAATTACCATCTCTATTACTCACGTTGAGTATGAGACAGAAAAGAGACACTACGCTCACGTAGATTGTCCAGGACACAAAGACTATATTAAGAATATGATTACTGGTGCTGCGCAAATGGACGGAGCAATCTTAGTTGTTGCTGCAACCGACGGAGCAATGCCTCAAACAAGAGAACACATTTTACTTGCAAGACAAGTTAATGTTCCTCAAATTGTTGTTTTCATGAACAAATGCGATATGGTTGCTGACCCTGAACTTCTAGATTTAGTTGAACTAGAAATCAGAGACTTATTAACTAAGTACGGTTTCCCAGGAGATAAAACCCCTATTATCAGAGGTTCAGCTCTAAAAGCTCTTGAAGGGGATGTAAAATATGAAGATGCAATTATCGAGCTTATGAAAGCTGTTGATGATTTCATTCCAGATCCAGTCAGAGAGTTAGACAAATCATTCTTAATGCCTGTTGAAGATGTTTTCTCAATTGCAGGAAGAGGTACAGTTGTTACCGGAAGAATCGAAAGAGGAAAAATCACTGTAGGTGAAGAAATTGAAATTGTTGGAATTAGAGATACTCAAAAAACAGTTGTAACCGGAGTTGAAATGTTTAAAAAGCAATTAAAAGAAGGTCAAGCTGGAGATAATGTTGGTCTATTGTTAAGAGGTACTAAGAGAGAAGACATCGAAAGAGGACAAGTTCTTTGTAAATCAGGAACAATTAAGCCAGCTACTCAATTCGAAGCTGAAGTTTATATTCTTTCAAAAGATGAAGGTGGAAGACACAAACAATTTTTCACTGGATATAAACCACAATTTTATCTAAGAACTACAGACGTAACTGGTGAAATCACTTTACCAGCTGGAATTGAAATGGTAATGCCAGGTGATAATGTTAAGTTTACCGTAAAATTAATCACCCCTGTTGCTTTAGAAGAGGGATTAAGATTTGCGATTAGAGAGGGAGGTCAAACTGTTGGTGCCGGAGTCGTCACTAAAGTAATAGCCTAAATTTACGAATTTGGGTGGGTGAAATTCCCACCCAAGTTCTAGAACAAAAATATGAAAAAAGAAACAAAAATAAGAATTAAATTAAAATCTTATGATAGCAGAATTATCGATTTATCTTGCGAAAAGATAATTGATACTGCTGTTAGAACTGGTGCTAAGGTTGTAGGTCCTGTTCCGCTACCTACTAAAATCGAAAGATTTACTGTTATTAGAGGACCTTTTATTGATAAGAGATCAAGAGAACAGTTTGAGTTAAGAACTCACAAAAGAGTTATTGATGTTTTAAATCCTACCCCGTCAACCATCGAAAATCTTTCTCACTTAAGCTTGCCTGCTGGTGTTGGTATCTCAATAAAGATGTAAATTGCTTTATTTAATACCTTTAAATTTTGCCATTTTTTTGGTAAAATTTGCTCATTGTTTAAATGAGGTAAACATTGAATAGAAAAAAATATAAATATGATAAAAATAAATGCTTTAAAAATGAATATGACCCAAGTATTCCTCCAAGATGGAAAGGTTGTTCCTGTTACTATTTTAAAGTCAGAAACTGAAATCCAAGACGATTTTTTAAATCAAACAGTCAAATTAACCTCTACCTCTAAAGGTAAGGGTTTTACTGGTGTTATGAAAAAATGGAATTTTTCTGGTCAGCAAGCTACTAGAGGTCAATCAGACAGACCAAGAGCTGCAGGCTCCATCGGAGCTCAGACTCCAGGAAGAGTTTTCTTAGGTAAGAAGATGGCTGGAAGACATGGTAACAAAAAAGTTACTTTAAAAAATTTATCTGTTTTACAAATTGATAAAGATCAAAATACATTGTATATTTCAGGCCCAGTTCCTGGAAGCAGAAATACTAAAGTTGAATTATATTTTGAAGGATTAGGAAATTAATATGTCATTTAAATTAGATATTAAAAATACCGAAGGAAATGTTGTTGAAAGTATTAATCTTTCCGAATTAATTTTTGGAAAAGAAGTAAATAACGATTTATTATCTCAATATGTAAGGGTTTATTTAACAAATCAAAGAGTTGGAAATGCTTCTACTAAAACAAGAGGAGAAGTTTCTGGTTCCGGTAAAAAACCGTTTAAACAAAAAGGAACCGGTAATGCAAGAAGAGGAGCTCTTAGAACTCCTTTAGCTCGAAAAGGAGGAATTACTTTTGGACCTAAACCTAGAGATTTTAGACTTGAAATGCCTAAAAAAATGAGAGTAAGTGCGCTTTTAAATGTACTATCTTCAAGATTTAATTCTAATAATCTTTTTGCTTTAAATTCATTTGGATCTGATTTGAAAACCAAATCAGTTAGTGAAACACTTAAAAATCTTGATTTACTTGGAACTAAAACTTTGATTATAACTGCTGACAAGGACGAGAATGTGCTAAAATCAGCCAGAAATATTGACAGAGTAACTGTCAAAATGGTTAA
>Ga0214917_10005585_pt1 | contig 13375 bp, 10 predicted proteins | sample LL_1208_BB_MetaG_FD_177983 | JGI IMG/M metagenome (GOLD analysis project Ga0214917, IMG submission 177983) | Freshwater microbial communities from Lake Lanier, Atlanta, Georgia, United States - LL_1208_BB | ecosystem: Environmental > Aquatic > Freshwater > Lake | place: USA: Georgia | collected... | reverse complement strand
TTTAGTTGACCACGAAGCAGAAATTAAAGAATTATATCATCGTTTTAGCAACCAAGGCGATCGAGAAAGAATTGATGACTCCTTGCATTTATTGCTCGACCCCCTCGACGGAAATCTTCATGAAACATTGTCGCGAATTCGCAGAATTGTTGTAAAAGCGGTAGGATCACGTATGGCTGGAACGTACCAAATTAGCGGCAATAGGGGAGAGCCCTTCAAAATTTCCTTGCCCCACGAATTTATTATATTTGAAAATGTACATTGAATAAATAATTTCCTTAAATTTGAGTCAAATATTAAAGTCATGAAAAAAATCATATTATTTTTGGTATCATTATCATCATCTATTGTTATTTTTGGTCAGTTTAAATCAGCACTAAACCTTGAGTCGGCGGATGCTATAAAAAATTGGGTAACCACGCGTAAATTCAAATCAGAGGTTACATCCGGTTATACCCTTTCGATTGAAACCGTGAACAATGATCCTGTATTATTCTTTTCTGCAGCAGATGGACATAAAAAACAATTTTCTAATCTAAAATATACCTCCGGCACAACTACTGCCATGATTATTGGGCAGGGTGAAGGAGATAACTCATTAGAAGTACGAGTTCTAGAAACCGGCGATTTAATGGTAGCGGGAATGGTTTTTAAGCCAGAATAAATGCGTTTTTGGGTATTTCTGTTTTCTGTCCTTTTTGGCAAACTCCTTTACAGTCAATATAATTTACAACTCAACCAAGTCCTGTTGGTTAGTAGTACCACGCAAACGGTGCCTGTTGGAAAAGTATGGAAAATAGAATCGTATATGCAAGCAGGTATTACCATTACCGATATGTCAGAAGCAACGGCTACCTGTAATTATCCAGGAAGACATCATGCCATGATTGTAAATAATCAACTGTACTATTTGATTAATGGGTCGCCCGGTCATGGAAGCAGCGGCACCTACATGGCTGTAGGGAATTCCTTACCCATGTGGATTCCTGCCGGTACAACGCTTCGTTCCTCTTGTTCCTCCGATGTTATTAGTGTAGTGGAATTTAACTTGATTCCTTGATTCGCAAATGTCCTTTAGAAAGAAAATCTCAAATTCCCTTTTTTACAAATACCAGGGGATAAGAGAAAACGATACAAAAATCACCTTCGGAGAGTTGCAAGAAATTAAAAAAATAAAATTTCAGTTTCTTGCGATATCTGCCTTAATTGGGATTTTATTTGTGCTGATTTTCTATGTGCCAATTTATGTTTTCCCATCTTTTTTCAACGATCATGTATTCGAGGTGAACTTTTTCGGTCTCGAATTACATGTTCGATGGGTACGTGAATGTTCCAACCTCTTATTAACCTATGTAGAACTTTATTTTTTGAGTATTGTCAGCATATTTATGATACATAAACTTGCTGCTGTGCTTGATTTTCCTGCAATCAATTCCACGCATTATGCACTTCATCAAAGGAATATTGAGCTTTTGTCCCTTGAACGAAACCAAAAAGAAGAAAAGGATTTAGGTTTAGATCCTTTCAAAGGGCTCTCGAAAGTTCAATTATTTATAATGATTCTCATTTCAAGGTTTAAGGCCATTCTCAGTAATCTGATTATCCGATTCTTTCTTCAACGATTTGCCGGTCGTTATATACTTAGTGCAGTGATTGACATGGTAGGAATGCCTGTCTACGCATTTTGGAATGCCTATACCATGAAAAGGCTCTATGACAATGCCAAATTTTATATATTTTCTGTAGAGCTTACAGATTTTTTAGTGGGCGAGTTAGAAGTTCAAAATGACGCAAAAGAAACGCTGCAAATGGAAATTCATGATTTATTAGAAACAGTAGTACGTCTCAAACGCGAATATTCTTACATCAATTATTATTTTTCTTCAAGAATGTTAGAATGTTTAAAGGTGGAAATCGATTCTACAGATAAAGATAGGCATTATGAATTTTTAAAGAAGGAAACGGATTCGAAAGCTGGCCATTTAATCCATTTGCTCTTTGCGACAGGTATTATTTTAGACGGTAAAATAACCCGACAAGAAAGAAAGTACATTGCCGAATTCCAATCATTTTCATTTACTTCAAAAAGTCCGTTAACTTCCATCGATTCCTACCTTAAGGCTTATCAAGAGGGAAGAGCTCTAGAATATATCAAGCAGCAGGAATGGATTTGATGCATTTATAGCTATTTAACATAATATCAATTATATTACAATTGGACAATGAATTAAGCATTAGTTTTGTGCATGGCCTTTCATCGCTATCTCACCGACCTGCAAACGCTTCAAGAACTTCAGTTTACTGAGATTCTTGATGAATTGAAAACCTTTTCTGTTTCCAAGAGCGCTATAGAGTTGGCAGGTAAACTGCGTCCCATTACCCAAAAATCTTCGATTCAATTTCAATTGCTTCAAACCCACCAAAGGCTTTCCATCCTTACGCAACGACGCGACACACCCACGTTTGATTTCGAAGAGCTCTTGTCCGAAATAAAATACCTCAAACTGCAGGATGCCGTCCTTAGTCTTGAAGGCATTGTGCGCATCTACAAAGCGAGCAACCTCGTTAATCAATGGTTGTCTTTTTTTTCGGAACACCACACTTACCCCGAATTATCACAAGTTTTTTCCACCTGCTTCGCCACCGATGCCATCCTGCAGCTTATTGACCCGGTTGTGGATGTGCATCAAACGCAAAAAATAAAAGACGACGCCAGCCCTGATCTCTATCAAATCCGCAGTTCCATCAAATCGATACGCCACAAAATCAACCGAAACTTCGAGAAGGAAATGCGGAAACTTCAAAAAGAAGGTTGGCTTGGTGAAACGCATGAAACGTTTATTTCGGAACGACGCGTGCTCACAGTGCTTTCGGGCTATAAACGTCGGGTTCCAGGTTCTGTTGTGGGTGCAAGTAAAACCGGAAGCCTTACCTACATTGAACCGCTGGTTAACCGAGAATTAAACCATGAATTGGACTGCTTAATAGAAGATGAACAAAAAGAGGAATACAAAATTTTAAAAAAATTAAGCGATTTTTTACGGGCCTACCTATCCTTGATTGAATCCTATCAAAAAGCCCTCGTGCAATTTGATTTCATTTCAGCCAAAGCGCGTTTAGCCTTTACACATAATGCCACCCTTCCGTCTATTTCAAGCGAAACTGCTTTGTCTTGGAAAGATGCTTACCACCCTATTCTTGTCGCCACCAATCTAAAATCCGGAAGAAAAACGGTGCCGCAAGCGTTTACTCTATCTCCCACACAACGTTTTCTGGTGATTTCAGGACCGAATGCCGGTGGAAAAAGCCTTGCCTTAAAAACCGTCGGCCTGCTCCAATGCATGCTCCAGTCGGGCCTGCTCATTCCACTTCATCAAGATTCTCAAGCTTGTATTTTTCAACAACTATTTTCGGATATAGGCGATAATCAATCTATTGAAAATGAATTAAGTACATACTCTTATCGACTTAAACGCATGAAGTATTTTCTTGAGCGCGTAAACCCGAGTGTCTTGTTGCTCTTGGACGAATTTGGCAGCGGTTCCGATCCTGAATTAGGTTCTGCCTTGGCAGAGGTTTTTTTCGAACAATTGTACGCATCCGAGTGTTTTGCTATCCTCACCACGCACTATTCTGCCATAAAAGTAAAGGCTTCAGAAATGCCAGAAGCGGTCAACGGCGCCATGAAATTTGATATGCAATCCCTTCGACCACTCTATGAACTGTCTTTGGGACTACCCGGAAGTTCTTTTACCTTTGAGGTGGCTGCCATTAACGGTATCAATCCAAAACTGATCAAAGAAGCCAAACAAAAACTTTCGTCCGATACCAAACGGCTTAACCAACTTCTATCCACCTTGCAGCAAGAAAAGCAATATTTCCAAAAAATGATGCAGGAATACAAAAATGCACAGCAACAGATGGAAGCGGAACTGATACAATTGCGCAAGCTTGAGCAGGATACCCGAGGTAAATCAAAACAATTAAGCCAACAAGCGGAAGAACAAGCGAAACAGTTACAGCTCGGTCTGCGCATGGAAAAGTACCTGAACCGTTACCAACCGGGGCGGAAAAAGCAAAAAGAAAACGAGCAACTTTACGAAGAGATCAAGAACTTTATTGTCAAATCAAAATCAATTCCTCAAAAACCGAAAAAACCAAAAAACAAAAAGGAGAGCGCCCCCGAATCGGTAGTGGAATACAAACCAGGAGATCGGGTAAAAATCAAAGGTACACGTCAGATTGGCGTGGTGGATTCCATCGAAAAAAACAAGTTGATGGTGCTTGTGAATGCTTTAAAAATCGCGGTAACCAGCGACAAAATAGCGCCTCATCCATGAAAGTTGTCCCTCCATTTTGCTTTCTCAATTCCAACGACCAAAGCGCATTGCTCGGTACCGGGGAGGGCCCTGCCTTCGTGGTACATTCCTTGGAAGACTTGAGCAGTCTGGATGCTTTTCTTGACCTCCATCGCGGTACCTATATTTTTGGTTTCCTTTCCTATGCCTTGCAAGCACACGTTACCGGTGTACCCCTCTCGGGCGAATTATCCCTGCCCTTGGCGTATTTCTGGGTTCCCCAATCCGTGGGTGCTGTTCGTGATGCGAGAATCGATGAAGTAAAGTGTGGTAATAAACACATGCTAGAAGCTTTGCTGGCACAAATCAACAGCGCCAAGGAAATACCTCTTCCCCCATTCCGCACATTAGTTGGTAAAGAGGAGTACTTTGAATCCGTAAACTATATCAAAGAAAAAATTCAACGAGGCGACCTTTACGAAACTAATTTTTGTATTGAATATTTTATTGAAAACCTGGCAATAGACGATCTATTTGGGCTATACCAGCGTGTGAACTCCCGCACCCAAGCACCATTTTCCGCATTGCTCCACTTGGAGTACTTATGGTTGGCATGTGGAAGTCCAGAACGGTTTATGAAAAAAACAGGCAACACCTTGTTTTCTCAGCCCATAAAGGGGACTTCGGCAAGGTTTGAACACAGGGAAATTGACCAACAATCGCGAGAAAGGTTAGCCAATTCAAGCAAAGAAAAATCGGAGAATGTCATGATTGTGGATCTGGTACGCAATGATCTTTCGAAAATAGCAACACCAGGTTCTGTGCATGTAGATGAATTATGTGGTGTTTATACCTTTCCAACCGTACATCAAATGATTTCTACCATTTCTTGTCATATTGAAGATTCTTGCTCGTTTTCAGCTATTTTGAAGGCCATGTTCCCTATGGGTTCCATGACCGGGGCACCAAAACGAAATGCTTTATTGTTTGCGCAAGAATTGGAGCGTTTTACCCGCGAAATTTACTCCGGAAGTGTCGGGTACTTTACGCCGGAAGGTGATTTTGATTTTAACGTCGTGATCCGTTCTCTCGAATATTACCCTCATAAAAAAAGGCTGGCATGCGGCGTAGGTAGCGCCATCACGATGGCTTCTGACCCTGCGCAGGAATATGAAGAATGTGACATGAAAATCAAACGTTTAATTCATTGAGTCATGCATAAAAAGGTATCCTCCTTTTTATTAAAGCACCCCTATTCGCATTATATACTGGCATGCAGTGGCGGCATTGACTCCATGGTGTTGGTGCATTGTTTTTTAGAATTGAACTTGCCTTTTTCTGTGGTGCATGTGAATTATCAACTTCGTGGTAAAGACAGCGAAGAGGACGCACGATTCGTCAAGGAATATTGTGCTGCGCATGGCATTCCGTGCCGCATTAAGAAAGTAAACCTCAAAAAACAGTTGGAAAAAGAGGGAGGAAATCTGCAACAAGAGGCCCGAAATCTTCGCTATGCGCTCCTGCGTGAATACGTGAATAAGCTACCGAATGCCATTGCGGTTACCGCGCATCATGAAGACGACCAACTGGAAACATTTTGGTTGCACCTTGTGAGGAACAGCGGCTTAAGTGGGCTTTCCGGTATGCGCGCCGCAACCTCCGAAATTCTGCGTCCTTTGCTCGGGATATCCAAAAATACCATCGTAAAGTATGCCCAAAAACATCAAATTCCCTTCCGGGAAGACCGAAGCAATGCGGAAATAAAATATTTAAGGAACTTTTTTCGATTGGAAGCCCTACCCTACTTGCACCAAGCGTATCCTACCCTCAAAAAAGACCTGTTCTTCTTGATGTCCGTGCTGAAAAAATCTTACGCACGCACAAAACGAGAGGCCAGGATTCTTGCCGAAAATTGGAAAAAAAAGCAATTTATTTCACTTGAAGAAACCCAGCTCGATCCAGCGCTGCTGGTGGAAGCCTTGAAAGAAATACAGGTTGAACCCCCATTTCTTAAATCCATCTTGGAATTAACACACTCCGAACATGGTAAACAAGTAAAAGTTTCCAGTACCATAGCGATTGTACGCACGTCGATGGGGCTGCAATTAAATTACTTGGAACAAGCCATTCCAATGAGGTTCACGACGCAAACTGTCCACACATTACCCTCGGCTTTCGACAATTGGAATTGGTATTTGAACCCAGAACAAGTGGAGCAAGAATTAAGATTAACTCCTTTCGAAGCCCACGAACGGATACAGGCGAATGGGTTGAAAAGGGAAAAAAGCATAAACGCTTTGTTGAAATCGGCCGGAATTCCTGAATTTGAACGCAAGAAATGGCCTGTATTGCGCTGCGGAGACAACATTGTAGGTGTTCCTGGTGTGACCATTGCGCATAGCTTCCGCGCCGATACCAATGGAAATTCGTTCCTAAAAGTTACCTTTGAACGATGCTGAATCCCCCTCTTCCTGAAGCCTTTATCCACGCCATTATGGAGGATTCCCCATTCGGAGCGCCGTTGCTAAATGCGTTGGATCATGAAAGCCCAACCTCCATCCGAACGAACCCAAGGAAGGCCCATGCATTTGAAACAACAGATTTCCATCGAGTGCCTTGGTGCAACAACGGCTTTTACCTTGAGCAACGCCCGAACTTCACCCTAGATCCCTTGTTTCACGCAGGTGTTTATTATCCTCAAGAGGCGGCCTCCATGGTCATTGGTGAGGTAGTGCGTCAACTTCCGCTGCCCTACGGCGCATTTGTCTTGGATGCATGCGCGGCACCTGGTGGAAAAACTACGGCTATGTTCGATGCCCTCCCACCTGATTCTTCTGGAATCGCCAATGAGATCCATCCGCATCGGGCCAATATTTTGAACGAAACTGTTACAAAATGGGGGCTGAATAATATTGCGGTTACCCAGAACGATACAGCGGCTTTTAAGTCAATGGTGCAAATGTTTGACCTTGTACTGGTCGATGCGCCTTGTTCCGGTGAAGGCATGTTTCGCAAAGACCCGAATGCCCGGTTGGAATGGAACGATAATTCACCGAGGTATTGCGCTGAAAGACAATGGATTATCGTTAATAATTTAATTGAAAGCGTGAAAGAAGGCGGGTTTATGATCTACGCCACGTGTACCTTTAACCGGCAGGAAAACGAAGAAACAATACAATATGTTTTAGACCAACATGGTTTTGAATTGGTATCTTGGCAACCACCAAAGGGCTGTGTTCCCGGAAGAAAGGGCTTGGGCGTATACTTTGCTCCAGGGTTCACACAATCTGAAGGATTGTATGTGTGCGTACTGAGAAAAAAGGGAGTCTTGACGGGAGAAAGAAAAGAAAATAGCCCCAAACGAATTAAAGATTTTACCGGATTTAATCTGGTTTTGAACGACAACGAAGCACTTGTACAAGAGGGAAACTTGGCCGTTATTAGGTCCTCGTCGTTGGGAAAACAATTACAACGAATAAAAAGTCCACTCCGCTATGTAAAACGGGGGGTGATCGTCGCGGAAGCTAGTACAAAAGGATGGGTGCCACAACACGATTTGGCTTTGTATTCGGATTCCTTTCCAGCAATAGATTGTACCAAGCAGGAGGCCTTGATGTACTTGCGTGGTGAAACTTTTCCCGTCCCCCCTTATCCCCAAGGTTACTACAACTTGCGCTACCAGGGCGTGAATTTAGGGTTTATCAAACATCTGGGTGCGCGCTTCAACAACCTGTACCCTAAACCTTGGCGCATTCGCATGCAGTTGTCCTGATGACTAAACACCTTGTTGTTGTAAATTATTTGTTACTTTAGCAATCCTAAAAAAACGTTTTATGAAAAATATACTATTCGCCTTTATCTTGTTTATTGGATTTTTTGCCCGTGCCGATGAAGGCATGTGGTTCTTGATGTTCATCGAGCGCTTGAACCAACGCGATATGGAGAAGTTGGGCTTGCAACTTACGGCCGATGAAATTTACAGCATTAACCATTCCAGTTTAAAAGATGCGGTGGTACAATTCAACGGAGGTTGTACAGCAGAATTGATTTCTTCCCAGGGGCTTGTGCTCACCAACCACCACTGCGGTTACGATGCCATTGCGGAGTTGTCGACTCCCGAGAACAACCATCTCATTAATGGGTTTTGGGCAAAGGACAAAACAGAAGAATTGAAGCCAAAATCTTTGTACGTGCGGTTCTTTGTGCGCATGGACGATGTATCCAAAAGGATTCTTGGAAAGGTGAGCGACCAAATGACAGAAGCAGAACGCGAAAAAGCGATCAAGGACGAGATTGCGGCCATTGAAAAAGAACAAAGTGAAGGCGGAAAATATGTGGTGAATGTGCGTTCTTTTTTTCAAGGCAATGAATTCTATTATTTCGTTTTCCAAGACTTCAAAGACGTAAGATTGGTGGGGACACCGCCTGAATCCATTGGAAAATTTGGAGGCGACACCGACAATTGGGAATGGCCTCGACACACCGGAGATTTTTCCATGTTCCGTATTTACGCCGACGCCAATGGAAATCCCGCCGAATATTCTCCCAATAATGTTCCGCTTGTACCAAAGGTACACCTCAAAGTCAACATCAAAGGCGTACAAGAAGGTGATTTTGCCATGATTCTTGGATTTCCAGGACGCACGAACCGTTGGCTGCCAGCCGCGGGCATTGAACAAAACGTGAAATTTGCCTATCCGGCTTGGGTTGAAGCTTCAAAAACCAGTATGGATGCCATGAAATCGTACATGGACAAAGACGAGAAAATTAACTTAGACTACGCGTCAAAATATGCCCGTATCGCAAACTATTGGAAAAATCGTCAAGGAATGATCGATGCGCTCACCAAGTTTGAAACATCGAAAACCAAAGCTTTAAATGAAGCTAAATTCGATGCTTGGGCGCAGAAAAAGAAAAACCGAAACGAATACGGAAACATAATTGCCACGATCAATAAATATTATGCGGCTACCAACGAAAAAGCCCGCCACGATAACTACCTGTCCATCTTGTTGCGTTCCTCGGAGCTTGCTACCATTTCACGCACTTTAGGAAGTAAATTGGTTGAATTTGACAAATCCGACAAAAATAAAACCGTCGTTTTGGACATGCTCAAAGCGATCGATGAGTTTTATGAGAAGCTTTCTTTCCCCGTAGAAAAAGACATTCTCATGAACGGCGTCTGGCTTTACACCACCAAAGCCGGTTACAAGCTACCTGCTTCCTTCGACAGTCCCGACGCCATTTCGCAACGATTAGCAGGCATTTTAACCAAAACGGCTTTCAGCAGCCCTGATTTACTTCGCTCCTACGTACGTGGGGAAGTCCGTTTTGAAGTGTCAAAAGACCCTTTGTTCATGCTTTCCCAAGAACTCATTGCCCATATCAGTTCCACGACTCCGGAAATGACGCAAATGCAAGCCGATTTTGCTCGAGCTTACCGTAAATTGGTGAAAGGAATGCGCGAATCTGGCCTTAGCGAAATCCAATATCCGGATGCAAATAGCACCATGCGCCTGACTTATGGTACAGTGAGCGCCTTGCCAGCAGACAAGCGCAACGATGCAAAGGTGAATTACTACACTACCCTTCAAGGTACCATAAACAAGTACAAGCCAAAGGACCAAGAATTCGATTTGCCCGAGCGCTTGATTGAACTTAACAAGACGCAAGATTTTGGTGAATACGCCGACCCTAACGGATATATGCCTGTCAATTTTTTAACCAATAACGATATTACCGGAGGGAATTCAGGTTCACCTGTACTCAACGGAAAAGGCGAGCTGATTGGTTTGGCCTTTGATGGCAACATTGAAGCCATGGCTGGTGATGTGATTTTTGACGATAAACTCCAAAAAACGATCAATGTGGATATTCGTTATGTGCTTTTTCTTATCGATAAATTTTCAGGAGCAAAGCACATTGTCGATGAAATGACCATCATTCGCTAAAAATTTTTACGCCAAGGCTTCTTCGGAAGCCTTTTTTATTCAATTTGCATTTTTTGCAAGCATCGTGAGATGCAACAAGGCCTCCCCTATTTCTCGTTCGGTGAGCTTGCTATCGATTTCTGCTACGCCAATTTCCTTGAGCAGCACAAAATAAATGTGATCCCCCGCGTTTTTTTTGTCGTGGCGAAGCAACTCGATGATTTCCTGAAAGGCATGCTCCGGAATGGGTGGCATAGGAAAAAGGGAAATAATCGTATGTTCAATTTCCAGGTACTGTGCGGCGGGCAATACATTTCTTTTGTGGGAAATATAACTCTCCGCAATCATGCCAAGCGCTACGGCGTGCCCATGATGCACTGGTTTTTTAGTAAGAAAATACGATTCAATACCATGACCAATCGTGTGACCAAAATTCAATAATTTCCTTTGCCCTGATTCCAAAGGATCGGAGGATACTACCTCTACTTTTATTTCTATGGCTCTCAGAATATTTTCCTCCGTAGTGAGGTCTTTGTCGTTGCGTATGGATTTCAGTTGGTGCCAATACGTTGCGTCGATGATGAGGGCATGCTTCAGCATTTCTGCAAAACCATTCAACAATTCGTCACCCGGCAATGTTTCAAGGAAAATCGGATCAATATACACGCCCTTCGGTGGCGTAAATGTTCCCACCGCATTCTTAATTTGGTTCACATCAATTCCGGTTTTTGACCCCAAGGCAGCGTCCACCATGCCCAAAAGTGTTGTGGGAATATGGATGAATGCGATGCCTCGTTTGTAGGTGGCAGCGATAAATCCCCCCACGTCAGTAACGATGCCTCCGCCTAAGTTGATAATCAGGTCTTGACGTTGGACCCGATATTCGAGCAAGGCCGACCACACTTGGTACACAATTTCGATCGTTTTATTCTCTTCACCCGCGGGCAACATCATGATTTCTGATCGATCCAACACTGGAAATGCGGTCAACAAGATATCCAGGCAATACTCGTGGGTGTTTTCGTCTACGATAATTACTACACGCCGGTCAGCGTACCGAGAAAGGAACTCGGGAAGAGAACTTTGAGCCAATGGTCCAATTTCGATGGGAATCCCTTGCAAGTGAAGAATCATACCTTCCAAAGGTAGAAAAGAAAAAACGGAATGAACGGCAAAAAGATTTAATTTTGCGCATGCTTGATTTCTCCAATACTGAAATAGCATTTCGCGCGAAAAACAAGAAAGACCTACGTCGAGCTTATTGGTTATTTAAGGTGGTAAGTTTTCCTTGGATTGTGCGGTTTGGAAAACGCATAACGCCTTGGCTCATTAAGTTGCATTTCCCCATAACAGGACTGATAAAAAAAACAATATTCAAACAATTCTGTGGCGGTGAGACCATAGACGAATGCGAGGCGTGCACAACTGCTTTGGGAGAATTTAAGATAGGTACTATTCTCGATTATTCTGTGGAAGGGAAAACTAGCGATGAAGATTTTGAACATACAACTCAAGTCATCATTTCCACCATAAAAAAAGCAAGTGAATCTAAGCATATACCTTTCGCGGTGTTCAAAGTAACAGGTATTGGGCGCTTTGATTTGTTGGAAGTGGCATCAGAAAATCGGCCCGTGCGTGAGCCAAGAACCGTTCAAGAAATTGAAGGCATAAAAGCACGTTTTGTACGCATATGTGATGCAGCGGCTGAGCAGGGTGTGCGGTTGTTTGTGGATGCAGAAGAAACGTGGATTCAACCTGTTTTGGATGCATGGACATGGGAGATGATGCGTTTGCACAATAAGGAGCGTGCTATCATTTACAATACGGTGCAGATGTACCGCCACGACCGTTTGGCTTTTCTAAAGGAGCAGGGCAACCGGGCAAAGGAAGCAGGAATCATCTACGGGGTAAAACTGGTAAGAGGGGCCTATATGGAAAAGGAACGTGCACGCGCCGAAGCGCTAGGCTACCCCTCCCCGATTCAAGCTGATAAAGCTTCCACCGACCGAGATTACAACGAGGCGCTAAAATATATCGTTTCGGAACGTGCCCATTTCGCGGTATGCGCGGGATCGCACAACGAGGAAAGTTCTTTGTTGCTTGCGGAATGGATGGCTATGCAGCACATAGCTGCCAACGAAGAGCGATTCTACTTTGCCCAATTGTTGGGCATGAGCGACCATATTTCGTACAATTTAGCTAACCAAGGATACAATGTAGCTAAATATGTCCCGTTCGGTCCTGTGAAAGAAGTGCTCCCTTATTTGCTTCGCAGGGCGGATGAAAACACATCCGTTGCCGGACAAACAGGGAGAGAATTGCGGTTGATTAAAAGTGAAATTAAGCGGCGAAAAACGATAAATAAAAAGGCTTAAGTCCCGCAAAACGTTTGATACCCTTGATCGGAATCATGATCCGGTGGCAGGTTGAATTTTTCGTTTGATCCTAAATTTTGGTAAGGATATCGGAGCGCTTCGTTGAGTTGGTTAATGAGCGAATAGTCCCCTTGTACGGCACGATCCAAAGCTCCTTCAACCCTATGATTTCTCGGAATAATGGTTGGATTTACACGTCTCATAAGATCAGCATCGGGTGAAAAACTACGCCATTGGGCGGACCAATCTTGCCATTCCTTGAGCTTATGCAAGGCTTCATAACTTTCTTCATCGTAGGTGAGACTTTTGAAACTAAGGGTGTAGTCAAGTTGGTGTTTTGCGAGGAGTGCAAGCAAGGTTTCGAGGCAAGTAATGAATTCGGGTTCCATCGTTTGCAAACCAAGTTTTTGAAGCATCACACGGTAATACTGGTTTTGCCAAAGTATATCGAATTCGACCAAGAGTTCCTGTGCCTTTTTTATTGCCTGCTCCTCTTCGTCGTGCAGTAACGGAAGCAAGGTTTCCAACCACCGCGTTAAATTCCATTTCAAGATGTCCGGTTGGTTTCCAAAGGCGTACCTTCCATGGTGATCGATAGAACTGAAAACGGTATGGGGATGGTAGGTATTCATGAAAGCGCAAGGCCCGTAATCAAAGGTTTCTCCGCTGATGGAGGTGTTGTCGGTATTCATGACCCCGTGGATAAAACCCACCCGCATCCAATGGCTCACCGTCTCAATTTGTATGCGCATGACCTCCATGAACAAATCTT
>Ga0214917_10005584_pt1 | contig 13376 bp, 28 predicted proteins | sample LL_1208_BB_MetaG_FD_177983 | JGI IMG/M metagenome (GOLD analysis project Ga0214917, IMG submission 177983) | Freshwater microbial communities from Lake Lanier, Atlanta, Georgia, United States - LL_1208_BB | ecosystem: Environmental > Aquatic > Freshwater > Lake | place: USA: Georgia | collected... | reverse complement strand
ATTCTGGGGTGGGAGGGTGGGGGGTGGAGGGGGTGTTTTGAACTTCGTCGCCGTGCGGCTGTTGCGTTTTTGTACGTTTTTATTTTGTGCTGGCGGACTAAGTCAAACTACCCCCACCCAGTGGGACCCCCTCCCACCCCCTATATTTATATATCTTATATATATTTAAAAATAAAAGAGATACAGAAGTAGGACCCTGACAAAAGGGGGTGGGGGGTGTTTGTCCTGGGGTGGGGGTATACTGCCACCCTGAAGGGGTTTCGGCCCGACATTTTACGCTTATGACTTAAAATATTCAAAATTTGTAGAGACTGCCATCATTTAAGCCTAAGCAAATAACAACCTAGGTGTATCCTGGGAAGGGCTGGATTCGAACCAGCGAAGGCATAAGCCAAGAGATTTACAGTCTCCCCCGTTTGGCCACTTCGGTACCTTCCCAAGACCTTTGAATCTAAAATTCACTTGCCAAAGGTCAATTAAATTGAGACACTGCGCGCCACGCAATGAGGACCATTGATTTTACCGTCAAGATATTCGGTTGGGTGTTTTCGTTCTACCTGGATATTTACCCATCGATCAAACAGGAGAAGTGGATTGAATACGGTTCGACAAGCAATTTTGGGAAGTGGAAAACCGCTCCCCACGGTATGCCGGTCAATCCGTACAACCTGACAAAAAAGAAAAGGAAAAAGAAATGAGCCTACCGGACTTTGGAATGAAAATGCGAAGCGTGATGATTCTTACCCCGGCTTACGGTGGCAACGTTACCGCCGGATTTCACCGCTCCCTTTTGACCTCGACTCTTGAACTTCTTGAGGACGGCATCGCGCTGGAATCCGAGATTCTTGAAAACCAGTCCCTGCTCCCTCTGGCCCGCAACGTCCTCCTCAACGAGGCGTATAAGCGCAAGCCCGACGACATTGTGTGGATCGACAACGACATGGTCTGGGAGACGGAAGCCCTGCGGAAACTACTTAGTCACGACGTTGACGTGGTCGGGTCAGCGTGCCGAAAGAAGATTCCCGACAGCGTCCAGTTCAACTTCCAGCTTTTCAAGGACAAGCCTTTTACGCCGAATGAAAAAGGGTTGATCGAGACCCGCCGGCTTGGTACCGGATTTATGCGGATGAGCCGCAAGGCCTACATGACCTTGTGGGAGAACGAAAGAAAGTACGACATCCAGGGTGTTGTCGGGTCCAACGTCTTTGAGATTGGAATTTGGCGTGGCCAGGAGCTTTTGTCGGAGGATTTCATTGTCTGCGAGAAGCTCCACAATCACGGCATCCCGATTTACATTGACCCGACTTTGACCGTGGGTCATATCGGAACCTTCAACTATTGGGCCGACGTGGACGGGTTCTTCAAGCATCTTAAGGACAATCCCCCGGGTGAGCAGCAAAAGTCCTGACATTTTAATCTCAGTCCTGCACCCGACGCGTCGATGCAAGGAAGCGTTGGCCCGCAAAAGCAACTGGATGGAGATGGCGCATCGTCCCGACCTGATCGAATGGATCTTCGGGGTTGATGAGGACGACCGGGCCTGCGATCCGCTTAAGGAATCCGATCACATTGTGGTACCGCCCCCTACCTGGGATGTGTCCAAGGAAGGTGGAACCCTTTGCCTTGCGATGAACATGATGGCCGAGAAAGCCAAGGGCAATTTGCTATTCCAGATGGCCGACGATTGGTATGGCCCTTACCACTGGGATGCCTGGTTCCGCGAGATCATGGCCCCGCATATGGACGAGCCCAGGATGCTGTCGCTTCCTGATCACCCCGGACGTCCGGCAAACTTTGACCTGGTCTGCTTTCCCCTGATTACCCGAAAGCTATACGAACAGAACGGGCACTTCTATTACCCCGAATACCGCCACGTGTATGTCGACACTGACCTGTCGCTCCGAACTCGCCGTTTTGGCCAGCGGGTGGACGTTCCGATCATCCCCGGATTCCTCCACGATCACCCCTTCCTGACCGGCAAGCCTTCGGATGAAGTCTACGACCGGGCAAACTCCAAACCGGCCTACCAGTATGGCGAGGCCATTTACATGAAAAGGAACGCACACCTACTCAAATGACAAAACAACCCTCCTTCAGCGTGCTAATCGGAACCACAACCAAACGGCCCGAGCAGTGTAAGAAGCTCATCGATTACCTTTGCGGCCAGATCGAGGAAGCCAAACGGGACGACGTCGAGGTCCTTTGGATCGGAGACAACCTCAAGTGCTCGTCCGGCCTAAAGCGCCAGCGGCTTCTTGCCTGCGCGATCGGCAAATATCTTGCTTACGTCGACGATGACGACTGGGTCAGCCCCGACTATATCAAAGAGATCACCGCGGCGATCGACTCCCACCAGGTTGACGTCATCACTTTCCGGCAAAAAGCCAGCATCGACGGCCAGGAGGCCGAGGTCACCTTCAAGCTTGGCCACCCCACGGTCGATCCCTGGACCGGGCAGAACCTCATTCGCCCGCCGTATCAGGTCTGCGTGTGGGACACCTTCCTGGCCAAGTCAGCGAAGTTTTCCGACCAGTACCACGGTGAGGATGTCTTCTGGCTCCAGCAGCTTTGGCCCCAGGCCAGAACGAGCCACCATATCGATAAGGTTCTGCACCACTACAACTGGACTTCGCAGGGCACGCTTTGCCAGCCGGGAACCTGATTGGTGTATTCGCAAAACGGTGAGGAGGGAACAATCCTCAAACATTTTGATGGTAAGCCTGCCGGGACGTTCCTGGATATCGGGGCTTTTCACCCGACCAAGTTCTCGAACACCCGGGCCTTGTGGGAACGGGGTTTTAAAGGCGTTTATGTCGAACCGTCCCCGTCTCTTCACCAGGCCTTCCTCGATGCCATAGACGGCGATCCATTGATGCAGCTTGTTACGGAGTGTATCGGAAACACCGCCGGCGAGGTTGAATTCTTTGACTCTGGCGATTGGGCGGTTTCTACCACCGATCCGGCCTGGGTTGAAAAGTGGAAATCGACCGGAGCCACATTTACCGCGATCAAGGTAAGGATGATCACGGTACCGATGCTATTGGAAACCTCCATTCACAAGACCTTTGACTTTATCTCGCTGGATACCGAAAATACCGTCAAAATGATTCTCCCACTCCTTGATCTAAATGCCCTGAAAACCTCACTGATCTGTCTTGAATGGAACGGTCAGGATTTGGAGTTCTTCGATTCCACACTCCATCCCCAGGGATTCCATGAAGTCGATGGATCCCGTACCGGAGAAAACTTGATTTATGCCAAAGCCCAAGTGGATTGAACTCGCCCTCCGACTCGCCGAAGCCGCCAGCCAGACCAGCGTCGACCAATTCGTCAAAGTCGGCGCAGCAGTTCTTAGAAAAGACGGCTCAGTCTGCGGGATTGGATATAACGGATATCCGCCCGGTTTTGATCTCGACGCCCAAGAGTCTTCAGATCGTGACTTCCGCCGGGATTTTATGGTACACGCGGAGACCAACGCACTGGCCTACGCAGTTCCCGGCGAACCGTTTCTCCTCGCTGTAACCTACCCACCCTGCCGGCGGTGCATCCTGGAGGCCGCCCGTTACGGCGTTAAGTATATTGTCTGTCCGCAGTGGGTGCCCGCCGAAAGCTGGAAGTTTGCCACCAAGCTTGGGATTACAATCGGCCTTCCGCCTTCAAACGCTTCTTAAATTCATCCTGGTTGATGTAGCCCATTTCAAAATCGTATTCCGGAGTGCCTTCAGCCGGACCCGCCGACGGGGGGTTTAGGAATTCATACGCCGGCCCCTGGGCAAGGCCCTTGACAATTCCAGCTCCAAGACCTTTACCCAAACCAGTGGCAGTCTTTAAAAGCGAAGGTTTTTTAGAAACAGGTGCAGTAATTGGTTTTTCCCTAAAGTCCTTAAAAAGCTTGTCGAATTCTTTTGCAAGATCAGGCTTTGTTTCCTTTAATTCTTGCATACCTTTACGAAAATGCTCTTCGTTAATTCTTTCGAACTCCAGATCTGGATGTGGATCTATGCCCTGCTCCGCCTCTTTGAGTCGTTTTAAAAATTCTGGATCAAGTTGAACTTTTTTAGGAGCTTGTCTTACTTTAAAATTTTTTCTTTGGGTAGTAGTTTTTGTTTCAGAAATGGGCCACGTGGTGGTGGTAGATTTTTCAGCAAAGGGGTTAACAAACTTTCCCGTCAGAGTTTTTGTTTTGGGCTCATTGGCCGGAGTTGTGACTGTCGTTCCTTTGTCAAAATGGACTATCTCAGGCCGCCTTTCCGGAGAATTTTGGTAAATTTCCAAAACCTTTTTCATATTTCCGATCCCTTGACGTGCTTCTTCGGCAAATTCTTTTCGTAATTCCGGATCAGGAATAAACTCGTCGTATTCTCCTTCCAAAAGACCACGATATTCCTTCTCGGTCTGATTTATTCGTTTCTTCATTGACTCAATCCAGGCCGGATCGTATCGCACAGACTCTCCGGGGAGGAAAGAACCTTCCGACCAAGTATCTTTTCCAAGTGGCATTAAACCAGTATATCCAGGCTGGATTTTCCGTCAACCTGCCAAAATAAAAATAAATTAAATTTTTTAAGTCCATATACTTAATTTTTGGAAATTTGGTTGGGGGGTGGGGGGTGGGGTGCGTGTATCCCTTGGATACCTCATCCCGATAGGGGTGGAATCCAAAACCAAAAACCAAAGGAAATAAAACCAAATGAAACCGAAAGCCAAAACCAAAACCCTCGCCCTTACTCCCACCCAAGTGGTGGAAGCTAATGCCACTCAAGTGGTGATCCGCAGGGAGGTGAAATTGGAGGATGGGAAAATCCTCCCCACCAAATACGCTACCCTGTATAAGGGAATGGTGCTAGGTGCGGGCGGGCGACTGGTTCCCGAAACCAAGTTCGTCTCCCACTTCTCCCTTCCCCGTGACGGGCGGGATGCCTTGTTGAGTGAGGCGGAAGCCAAAGCGGAATGGAAGCGGATGAACGAATCCTACCAGCAGTTCGGAAAGGAGTCGCTCGCCCTTACTTCCAAGGCCATCGAATCAGGGAATCGAGTGATATCCAGGGTGTTTTGGAACTTTGCCAAAGGCACCAATGTCATCGAGACCAAGGTGACCAGTGCAGATCAGAAGGTCATCGAGGTGGCGGGAGAGATCACGGAAATCAATGGCAAACCGATTGAGAAAGCGGACGCCCTTGCGTTCGCTCGCTCGCTCCTTCAGAAAGCGGGAGAGATTAAGCAGTAAGTTAAAAAGGCAAAGGGGCGGGGGAAATCCCCCCGCCCCTTTTTTAGGGCCAATTACTTATCATCACTAAGCTTTTTATGGAGCTATTGATCAATCACCTGACCAGCGACATTGTCGCTTCGAAGAACGGCAAGATTCACCACGGTCTTGCCGTTGCTTCCTTGATTCTGCGAAGCCAAACCCAATGCTGGGCGGGCTACCTTGTCCAGCTTCTCAAGCACCTCGACCTGTTCCTTCACTTCCTTGCGGGTTCCTGGCATCGAAGATTCGAGGACATCCAAACTATGCTCGACCTGATTAGTGATCCTCGACAGATATCGAGCCTGTCGCCCAGCTTGATCTTGGATGACAGCTTCATCAGTGATGCGTGCAATCTTGTCAGCATTTGCATTCCTACGTGCAACCCACTTGAATCTTCGAATCCTAGAATCCAAAGTGTTGTAGCTCAGGTTGTATGTGCTGGCGATGAACGTCCTGCTCTTGCCGGACACGTAGTCTTTCTCAACAGCTTTCCAGTCGATCATCAAGGACTTACCCATGCCCCAGCTTATATGCACGATCGTGCAATAGTCAAGGCATCCCTGATTCGAGGATTCATCGAATCGTAACAACAAGGAGTTAGAACCAATGAGTAAGAAAGAAACCAAAGCCTTCCTTCAGGAAGAGATCCTGCATCTCAAGCGAAGTTTAGGCTTCCAAGAGTGGAAGGCTTCACTAGCCCGAACCGATGTTCTCGGACGCTTACATCAGGCGCTCGATCATCGACTCGACAACATACGGCGATATGCTGATCGCCCCAACCCCAACGGGCCACAGATCGTGGCCTTGGTGGACGAGATCATCGAGCGTTTACGGAGGATCGACAACAATGAGTGACACATACCTGCAAGACTTCGGGCACTTGCGTAAGCAAGCCAAGGCCCGGGACGTGCACGATCCTATGTCCGCTTGCGGACGCTGGGACGACCTGTATCTGCGAGCCAGCAAGCCAAGGCTCAAGCGGGTCAGGCGACAGAGCATGCGGAGAGACCTGACCATCTCCCTCAAGAACGGCCCCACCTTCAAGATCACCAGCATCAATGGCGAGGTCACCAAGACGCTGGGCTTTCACTGCGAGCCTGTCACCGTCAAATACAAGCTCGACTCCCCAAGCTATCCGTCCCGCCACAGGGAGCTGTCACAGGAGGACAGGTCAAGGGCCCCGCGGATGCAGATGCGGACTGTGGGAGTTCGCCACGTCTATGACGTGCTGGAAGAACTGATCCGCAAGCTCAGGTTCAGGGCTCCCAATGAGCGCACGCTCCTTGCCTTCAGGGCACTGTGGGAACACCGCCACAGGCTCAAGGCTCACGCCGACCTGCCCCGCAACCCCAAGGTCAAGACCAAGCCACAGCTTCGCCCCGCCCCTGCCGTCAAGGCCAGTGCCAGGGTGACCAGCAAGCGGGTGATCCCACCCGCTGCGCTTGCCGAGTTCAACTCCATCAGGGAGCGACTCTCCAAGATGGATCCTGAGTCCAAGGATCGGGTTGCCCTGCTGATGCGTCAGCGGGAACTGCACAAGCTCATCTGGGGGCAGCCGTGAACTGCTCGCAGTGCAACCAGCCCATCGAGCCGGAGCGGATTGATCTGGGCTTTACCCGTTGCAAGGGTTGTGCCTTTGACCGCCCCGAGCCCAAGGTCAAGGGGGCAATGACTTATCATCACAAGACCGCAGGGAGCTTGAATGTGATGGCCCCTGAGTCTTACGACCATTTTAAAAAGCTTTCGAGGAGGGTCGGCCAGCGCTCGACATTGCGTAATGTCCTGCACTCGGGCGGCCGCCTCGTCTAACCAAAGGAGATACACAAAGTGAAAGCAATGACACTATACTTCCACGACCAGGAGTTCGTGGTTGAGTTCGAAGGCAAGGTGGCGGAAACCGATAACATCAAACGGCTGATGAAGTGGATGATCCACAACCTCAACCTGAAGCTTGGCGACGCCCGAGCCCTGACGCAGATGGTGACCGACAATCCTGCCGAGGGAGTGAAGCTCGCCGAGACGATGAGCTTGGATGCGGGCATGGAGTTGCTGGCCAAGTTGAAGGAGGTTGCATGAACAACAACGCATACCAACTGACCACGGGGCCCGGATACCAAGGCTTCTTTGTCAGGTTTTCCAACGGCTACGGGGTGAGCATCCAGTTTGCCCCGTCCCCGCTGAACTACTGTGACGGCGGAAAGACCACGGCGGAGGTTGCGGTCATCGACCCAAGCGGTGACTTTGTGAAGCTCAAACCCCACAGCGACACCATCGCCCACTGCACGCCCGAAAGGATGGCGGAGATCATATTTGAGTATTCAATGATCAAAAAGGAGGAAGCTGTATGAGCCCTAAGATAAACAAACCGACACGCTGGAGCCCCGAGCAGTTGAAGGAGTTGCTGGCCGAGCTGAGGAAGGAGGAAGCTGTATGAGTCGAGAGATCAATAACCAGACCCGCTGGAGCCCCGAGCAGTTCGGGGATTATGCCGCTGGCATCCAGCAGAGTGCAGACCCGACCAAGACCGCTTGCCCTGCCTGCAAGGGCACGGGCTTGGACTGGAACAACGTGTATCCCAACGGCATGGCCTCGCATTGCGAGGAGTGTCAGGGCTACGGGGAGGTAAACAAATGAGCGACTCCATTGGAATCAATGGCGTTGAATACAACGGCAAGATGACCAAGTGTGGGACACGCAACTTTCACCCGCAGTCCGAGTATGTCGGCAAGCGGGTGATTGATGTGGCCAAGGAACCCTCCGACGATGCTTGGACTTGCTGGTATGTCTTCGAATCCTCGAAGCCACTGCCAGTGAACCAAGACTTGAGCGACCCATACCCAAGGCTTGAGTATGCCAGCTGGATGGATGTGACTCGGGACGACCGCGAAGCCCCGGGCCAACTGTTCCGTCGCAGGGCTTACATCGCAAGGATGACCCCTCGCCGTGTGCTGATCACCCAAAGCGGAGGTCGGGACATATGAATGGAACATCGGGACAGAACCTGTCAAGGTTTGCCGTCCGTGACGGCTTGGTGGCTTACCATAATAGAAAGCTCACCAAACACGACTGGCAAAGGAACCTATTGATGGCGAGTCAGAATGCCAAGCTTCGCAGGGCAAAGGAGAACGAAGCTGGCCTTGAGCGTTCCCACGCTCTTACCGACATCAACAGGAAGGTCATCAAAAAGAAGATGATGACCATAAACGAAGCTTACGAAAGGAACAGGACGACCAAGCAGTTTGGAATGTTCTGGGTTCTATGCGGATAGACCAAGTGCCCCCGATGAGGGGGCACAAGTCTGGCCGATAGGCTGGAAACAAACAGATAACCCTAACCAAAGGAACACAAATGAAAGTCAACAACAATAAAATCGTAATCTCGGTCTGCCACGGGACTTCCCCCAGCGGGAATCTCACAGGTCGCTACTACATCGCCTCGATCGAGGGATGGGAGGGCGAAGGCCTGACGGAGAACGATGCGGTGATCGATGCCCAGCACTCCCGTGCCGAGGCCTTGATCAAGGTCAACCACAACAACCGCGGGTTTGGAACCCGCATTAACTTCGCGGGGGTTCTGTGACCACCACGGAGATTCTGGATGTGTTAACTATCATCCTTCAGCTTGGAATGGCTTTGCTGGTCATTCCCGCCTGTCTGGTGTCCTCGGCCATCCTTCTGATCAAGCTTTGCAAAATGCTTGGGGAGGATCTTCGATGAATCCCAACAGCAAAATCTGGAAGGCTGGTCAGGAGATCAAGTTGGGTGGAAAGAAAGGCCAAGGCCTTGAGTTCCGCTTCAACACTGGTCTTGCGGAAGTCACAGGCGTTGTCCATCCCGAAGGGTGGATTGTGCCCAACAAGATGGTCAGCGTGAAGCTTCAGACCCCAGACAACACCTGGGGATTCTATGAGGCCAGCGAGCTTGAGCGTCCCTATCGGATTCCAAGCTTTGAGCATCTCATCGCCATTGTCCGCTCGTGGACTGGCGATTGGGCGTTCCGCTACCGCAAACAACAACAAGCCGTGCTGAATGGCGCGGTCAATGAGGAGGAAAATGACAATGAAGTTGACTAACATCAGTTGGGAGTGGGCTCGGTTCCACGCCTATCGCAGCAGGACGAACAGGACGTTCGTCTTTAACTTCACCCCAAATGCCCTCGGCTTCGAGGTCTATTGGGCTGACCACTCGACAATCATTTACTTGGAGCTTGGCATCGGGAACCTGATGCTTCGATTCAGCAAATGAACTACCCATTACCCGTCGTAGCCGAGAAGGGCAAGCTTCAGCAAATGCTTGGGCTTGAATCAATCGAGCGTATGGCAACGTGTAACTTCCCGCACGGAAAGGTTGTGCTTCGGACACACCGCCTTCCTTCCAAGGAAGATCCACACGGAAACATTGGTGTGTATTACACCGACCTCGATGGATACAGGGCGATGTTTGAGATGCGTCCCCTGCGGGACTGGTCAAACGGAACAAGCATTCCCACAAAGGAGTCGTATTACATCTTTAAGACTGGATGCGTCAAGGAGTCTAGCTTCGATGCCTTGATTCAGACCATCAAGATGATCTATGCCAAGCTTGAGGAGATCAGAAATCCGAGGTCAAATGAAACTGATTAGCAAAGGCGATCAGGTTTGGTGGCGCGGCTCGTGGGGCAACGACTCTTGGCAACAAGCCAAGGTTGTTGGCATCGAGCTCGTCAACAACGGCCAGAAAGAAGGAGGCATTGCCATCGAGCACATTCCCGTTGAGGTCAAAGACCATTGCGTGTTTGACCTAGCCAACGGGCATTGGGCTTACGGCTACCAAATCAAGGAGGTTACAGCGTGAGTGCAATCGTAATTACCAACACGACCGAGGGACCCAACGGGGTTCCTTTTATGTCGCTACTTGTGGCAGTCCAGGGTTTGCGATTCCTCAACAAAGGGATGCGCCTTACCCGCTTTGCAACGCCCAAGCGTTGTATGGAGATCGTCTCACAGGCGACTGGAATCAAATATAAACGGACAGATCGAAACAAAGCTTTGCGTGATGGCGAAGCTTTGCTCGACTCTATCCGCCAATCAAGGGAGGCAATATGAAATACAAAAACGACATAGGCATAGAGTTTGACTATAACGCCAGACGTTATGCCGCAACCGCGGATGTGACTGTCGAGTTGTCCCGAAAGGATATCGGCCCGATTGGGTGCCGAGATCACGTCGAGCGATTCGCCACAGATTCGGTGACCGTTGAGAATCTTTCCATTGGGGAGCTTCCCAACGGCGACGACCTTGTTGTCATTCCAGAAGACATCAGGGACTTGGCCGAATCCAAACTGATGGAAGTTGCATCCGAACGTGCGGAACAATACTACGAGGTAAACTGATGAACTTAAAAGTATTCATCCATTCGGATAGACAAAACCGAAACGGAATCTATGAGTTTCCGAACCGAGAGAAATGCTACAAGTGGTTGAACACCAACCTCTTCGGCCACAAAGTTTCTCCTCGACTTCGACTTCAGTTAGTCAAGGATGGTTGCGTTGAAGACGCATCCAAAGCAATCGTTGGCTACTGGTATGAACTCAAACACGACAGGCCGACCTCCAAGGAAGGCAAGCTCGTGTTCCCGATGGCAACAACAGAATAAGGTCTTGACGGTCAGACCCCGCGCGCCCGATGAGGGCGTGTCGGTCTGTCCGCTAGGACGGAACAAAACAAAACCAAAAACGAAAGGAACACTACAATGGAACTAACAATACCAACTCAGGTTGTCGACGACTTCGGTCGCGCAACCGAAAACCTCAAGCTCTCCAACGAGCGACGGAAAGAGTATCGCACTCTCTTCCTCGAATCCGCGAAGCTTGGACACAAGGAATGGTCGGGCCAGCTCTTCGAGGTTCGTATGGACGAACACGAAAAGCCCAGGCTCGTAAAGCCACTCCTTCGCCAACATCTCCTCAAGAGACTGACACCCGAGGAAGTCGATCACATCATTCAGGCTTCAACCGTGACGTCTGAAGAGTGGCACTTCTCGGCTCACAGGATCCCGACAGGTGAGTGAAGCGGTAAAGATTCACCCTGCGATCACCAAGTCCGACGGGCTTGTGATCTATGACCGCGACAATGTTATGGTCGACCCGACCATCTACATCTCGATGCGGGAGGCGGAGATCGCGCTTGCCAACTACACGGATGCCGACATCTGGTCGGTGGTCGTGGATCGCAAGCACAAGGTCAACAACGCCCCCAAGGTCAAACGGGGAAAGAAGCTACGCCCACTGATCATTGAATACGTGAAAGGAGATTCACTGATATGATTATTACAGCTGCAAGAAACTCGGCGGTCATCGAGGGTGGCGGCGAGTCGGTCGACTACAAGATCGACACGGCCAACCTCGGTCACATCGCCAGCATCTTACGCAAAGCTTACTCCGATCCCATCCGTGCGGTGGTTCGTGAGTATGGCACAAATGCGTGTGAAGCCCATATGCTCAACGGCAACGAGAAGAAGCCGTTTGAGGTGACGCTTCCCACGTCCTTGGCTCCCACCTTCAAGCTCCGTGACTTTGGTCCCGGCCTTGGGGTTGAGTCGTTCAAGGACTTGTTCTGCTCGTATGGCGGATCAAGCAAGCGGACGAGCAATCAGTTCACAGGTTGTCTTGGCATCGGTTGCAAGTCTTATGGCTCGTACACCGATTCCTGCACCGTGACCGACATCCACGATGGAACCAAGCGCATCTGGAACTGCTACATCGACGAGAGCGAGGTGGGCAGAGCCACGCTCTTGAGCGAGACCAAGACCAACGAACCAAGCGGGGTTGAGATTGCCATCGCAGTCCGCCCGACTGACGTTGATCGGTTCCGTTTGACGGCCATCCGTGTCTACAAGGTCTTTGACGTCCAGCCCAAGCTGGTTTCAGCGACTGCGGAAGAACACGAGAAGCTTGCCAAGCGTGACTACAGCGAAGGCTCGGTCAGGGGAAGCAACTGGTCTTTCCGTGGTAACAATGAAAGCTGGCTCCAAATGGGGCTGGTTCTGTATCCACTGAAAGCCGACTTTGCCGGACCCAACTCGGTCAAGGAATTGATCAACGCTGGCATCTACGTGCGGGTCGAGCTCGGGGATGTGCAGATCGCACCTTCCCGTGAGGACCTGCAATACTCGCAGAAAACCATCCAGAGTCTGGTCAAGCATCTGACCCCGATCGTCAACACGATTGGTGACGAGCTGATCAAGTCTGTGCAGAATGCGCCCGACATCATCGCGTCGTATCAGGTCATCCGTGAGTTCAGACGGCACGGCGAGTATGGCTCAAGCAACTTCCGTGACGCCGTCGTCAAGAAGGTCAAGCCCAAGCTGACGTGGAAAGGTATTCCACTCAACGGGGACTTTGAGCTTCCGCTTGCGGAGAGTGAGAAAGACTCAAAGGGCAACGTGGTAAAAACACCCAAGACCATCCTTGAGGAACACGGCATCACCCTGCTTCGGATGGGTAGACGCAGCTGGAGTCGGTCAAAAGTAAGCGTTGATCGTGACGACCACAGAATCCATATCTGCAAGGATATGGAGGTGTTCTTCAACGACACCAAGACTGGCTCGGGCGAATCCCGCATCCGTTACTGGATGACGAACACCACGGAATACAAAAATGACGCAACCGTCTTTGTTGTATCCTGCAAGAACGGTGGCAAAGCCTGGCTCGAGGCCAATGTGCCTTGGTTCAAGCACGTTCCGTTCCGTTCGATTGAGGCGTTGCCCAAGCCCCCGGCCAAAACGGTGGTTGATGAGAATGGTGACCCGATAGTCACCAGCAAGGACAGGAAGCATTCCCGCGGGAATCTGTTTATCCTTTGCCAGGATCACGTCAATCGAGACAAGCTCAGCGACCATTGGAATCTTGGACAAGCACCAGACGGGGAGACTGTCTTCGTCAGGCTAAGCAAGTTTCAGTGGTCAATGCGGCTTGGATGCGACAACTTCAAGAGTGACTACGAAGACCTGTACGGGGCATTGGAGTATCTGAAGTCCATCTCTCCGGTCAAAGCGCTCTATGGAGTCAAGATCGCTGACGAGGAAGCCAAGAGTAATGACAATCTGATCTGCTTCCACGAGGCTCTCGACAAGTATGTCAAAGAGTTCCT
>Ga0214917_10005583_pt1 | contig 13377 bp, 8 predicted proteins | sample LL_1208_BB_MetaG_FD_177983 | JGI IMG/M metagenome (GOLD analysis project Ga0214917, IMG submission 177983) | Freshwater microbial communities from Lake Lanier, Atlanta, Georgia, United States - LL_1208_BB | ecosystem: Environmental > Aquatic > Freshwater > Lake | place: USA: Georgia | collected... | reverse complement strand
GCGAAATATTTTTTGGAATTTTCAGGCGTGCGAATCTTTGCTCTCCCGACTGTGGGTCGCGGGCGACTACCGCCAAATTCAATGCAAGGTTCGAAATGTATGGAAACGGGTGCGCAGGATCAACCACAAGTGGCGTAAGTACCGGAAATATTCTGCGATCAAAATCTTCTGAAAGTTTTTTATGCTCGTCGTCGCTCAGTTCTGCCCAACTCACGACTACGACCCCAGAATTCTGCAATCTTGGCTTTAGTTGTTCGGTCCAAATCAAATGTTGACGATTGACAAAGTCTTGAGTGCGACGAGTTATCTCACGCAATTGCTGAAGTGGGGTCAAACCATCGGGGGTTGGGGTATGAACATCGCCTGCAACTTGGTCTTTAAGCGCCGCAACTCTGATTTGATAAAACTCGTCTAGGTTCGACGAACAGATAGCCAGAAATCGACAGCGTTCGAGCAATGGCACTCTCTCGTCACTCGCGAGGGTCAAGACTCGATCGTTGAAGTCAAGCCAACTCAATTCACGGTTGATGTATTTTTGTTCTATATTCTCATCGTACGAATCTGCCGATGCACGCGTATTTGTCAAAAAACGATTTCGCCAAAAAGTCATTTGAACTTCATTTCGGCGACATCTTGGGTCGCACCAAAATGACCCGAGTAAAACCTATTCAGATGGTGTGGCGACTGAAGGCACCGTTGGCGTCTCTGCGGCAACCGCATAGCCCAGTTCCCATTCGATGCTGATTCGTTCGCGCTCGGCATCTTTGTTGACCCGTTCTTGATTGCGACGAAATTGTGGGTCATTTCGAGGCAGGAGAATTAGTCGAGCAAGGGTTCTGGCACGAAACTCTTCGAGCATGTTTTGGTCGCCATAATCTCCGTAGACCTCCCAATGAGGTGACGCTGGGCCAAGATAGACGATGCGCGCATGACCACGCGGTGGCTCGTTCAGGGTTGTTGCATCTGAATAATTGGTCATGACATCTCCTTCGAATTGAAACTAAATCCTACCGTCGAACGATCGCGTTCTAAGATGTGCGTTTGTGGGCTCAGAGTCAAACGATGTCATTGGTGCGCTTGATATCGGGACGAATAGTTTTCACTTAGTCGTCGCCAAACCGGTCGAGACCGGGTTCGAAGTTATCGCCAGCGAAAAAGAAGTCGTCCGACTCGGCCATGGCGCGGGCGATATGAAGCAACTCGAACCAGATGCGATCGAGCGAGGCATCGCTTCGCTAAAACGGATGAACGCAATCGCCGAAGTGCACGGTGCGAAATTGCGGGCGGTTGCCACGAGTGCAGTTCGCGAGGCCAAGAATCGCAACGAATTTATTAAACGAGCGCGCAAAGAGGCCGGTATCGAAGTTGAAGTCATTTCTGGCGTTGAAGAAGCCCGTCTCATTCATCTAGGTGCCAAATATGCGGTAGCAGTCGGCGAACAGCCGATGTTGCTTTGCGACATCGGCGGAGGCTCAACCGAGGTTGTTGTCGGCTCGGGCGATGAAATTTTGCTTTCACGCAGCTTCAAACTTGGCGCAGTTCGTTTGACCGACAGATTTTTTGGTACCGATGCTCTTCACCCAAGCAGCGTCAGCAGTTGTCGCAAGTTTGTGCGATCGATGCTTGCGACGATCAAACCCGAAGTTAGCGAACTCGGTTTTGAAGTGGCAGTTGGTTCGTCGGGCACCGTCGAGGCCGTGGCCAAATTAATCAACAAACTTAATGATGAGCCAGTACCAAAGTCTTTCAACCGCTATGAATTCAGCGCCAATGATCTCACAAGGGTTTTAGATTTGCTTGCAGACATACCCACAGTCAAAGATCGGGCGAAGATTTTCAATCTTGACTCGTCGCGCTCAGAAATAATTCTCGCAGGCGCCATTATTCTCGAAGGCATCGCCTTATCTTTTGGTGTCGACAAATTTATCTACTCTGACTATGCATTACGCGAGGGGGTTCTATTTGACACTCTTGCTCGCGAGAATCTAATCAATCACCCCGAAGATGTTGACCCGGCATTGCTGAGCGTCAAACAACTTGCTGATCGATGCGATGACAGGCCAGAGCATTCGTCCCACGTTTCAAAAATCGCGCTTTCGTTGTTCGACTGCCTACAAAAAAAGCTCGGGCTACCACAAACTTCACGCCGATACCTCGAGGCCGCGGCACTTCTGGCAAATGTTGGTGTTGTGGTGTCGCACTCGAAACATCATCTTCACTCTTATTACGTGATTCGAAACTCAGAACTTGTCGGCCTCACCGATCGCGAAATTGAATTGATCGCGGTTATCGCCCGCTATCACCGCAAGAGCGCACCAAAACTGTCGCACTCAGAATTCGCCCAACTCGAAGAAACAGACCAAAAACTAGTTACCTCGTTGGCTGCGATTTTGCGAATCGCGATCGGTCTCGATCGAACGCAAGATGGGCGCGTCAAATCTGTAACCGTTCGCGCCGAAGACGAACAATTTCTCATTTTCGCAAAAGCCTCGGCGAAAGCCGATATTGAACTAAACCTTTATGCGGCCAACGAGCGAAGAAGCTTGCTGGCAGACGTACTAGCGACAAAAGTTAAAGTACTCGCACTCAAATAACGGCAGATAATCTGCCGTGACGCCAAAACTAGTTGGAGTCGGTTTTCGGAGCGTCGTCTTTTTTCGACTCGGCCATACCCTCAGCAAGACCCTTTTTGAGTTCGCTTTGCGCTTTGCCGAGGTTGCGAGCAATTTTCGGAAGGCGTGAGCCACCAAAAAGCACCACAACGAGCAAGATGATTATCCAAATTTCAGGACCGTTGAACATAAGACAACCCTAGCATGACCAGCCAAAAATGCGCTAAGCAATATAGGTGCTCGAGTGCGTAATCAACATCAGCGAGGGTCGTCAGCTAGACGCAATCGAAAAAATTCGTGGCCAGATCGGTCACGATATTCTGGATATTCACAGCGACTTTCATCATCATCGAAGCGTTTTCACTCTCGCCGGTCCGACAGCAGCGCGTCAACTTTCCCAACTATGCGCCGATCAATTTGACTTACGTAAGCATGTCGGTGTTCACCCAAGAATCGGCATCATCGATGTGGTGCCGTTTGTGCCGCTTGAAAACTCGACAATTGAAGATGCGGTTCGAGCAAGAAATGAATTCGCCGAGTATGCAGCGAACGAACTGAAAATACCGAGTTTCGTTTACGGCCCCGAGCGAGATTTGCCGGAGATTCGAAAACGTGCATTCGTCGACTTGATGCCAGACTTTGGCCCAACCGAGCCTCACCCCACGGCCGGCGCGATTTGCGTCGGTGCTCGACAAATTTTGGTGGCGTACAACATCTGGTTGAAGAATGCGACGATTGACGACGGCAGACGAATTGCCCGCGAAATTCGCAGCCCCCAAGTTCGCACACTCGGTCTTCAACTTGGCAACGAAATTCAGGTCAGCATGAACCTAATCAGACCCGATGAGGTTGGCCCGGACATCGTCTTTGACCAGGTCGCAAAACGGGCAGATATTGCGCGGGCAGAACTCGTTGGGCTTGCCCCTGCGCGGGTGCTCGCGAATATTCAAAAATCTCGTTGGGACGAACTTGACTTAAGCAAAGAAAAAACAATTGAATGGTGTTTGGCAACGCGCAACCGCGCGATACAAAACCTCAATTAGCGCGTTTAGGCGCTAGCGATGTTGCGACTGCTCTGCGCGCGCTGACGGCGCAGACGCCGACGCTCTCGCTCGGAGAGCCCGCCCCAAATGCCGAATTTTTCGCCATTCTCAAGGGCGTATTCGAGACAGTCGTTCTTGACCACGCAGCCACGACAAACTTCTTTTGCCTCTCGGGTCGATGCTCCACGCTCAGGAAAGAAAAGATCCGGGTCAACACCGAGGCAATTTGCCTGGTCTTGCCATGCACGCTCACTACTCACAGCTATGTGCATGCGATCTTCCAATTTTGAAGCCCTCCCGATTAGCCGTTCACTAACGCGGGGGCGTCAACAACGGTGTAACTACAGCGGTGTCATTCTGCCAAACTTTTACAAAAAATGCAAATACTGCCTAACTCGCCCGTCGTGACCCACCGAGACGAGAAAGTTGGCGCTTGTGTTCGATGAAGTCGACCAGCACATACTCACCCAGATTTTCTGGACCGGTGAAAAACGCGCGACCCTTGTTTATGGCCGTCAACTGCTCGATAAACGCCTGCAACGCGCGCGATGCGTCAAGCATGAAAGTGTTTATTCTTATGCCTTCGCGGGTCGCCCGAATGACCTCGCGCAAAGTCGCCTCAATTGTTTCGCGCACCGGTGGATAGTTGAAGAACACTTCGCCAGATTGTGAAATGTGAGCGGTTGGTTCTCCGTCGGTGATCATGATTATCTGCTTTGTGCCGCTCTGACGAGACAACATTTCACGGGCCAGCATGAACCCGTGCTGCATGTTGGTGCCATAAACAAAATCCCATGAGACCTCGGGTAATTGCTGCGGTTTCAAAGCCCGCGCAGTCTCGCTAAAACCGACAATTCCGAGATAGTCACGCGGGAACTGCGAACTCATCAGTGAGTGCAGCGCCATGGCGACTTTTTTCGCCGGCAAAAAATAATCTCGCATCGGCATCGAAAGCGAAAGGTCGAGCATCAAAACCGTCGACGAACGAGTCAAATGTTCGGTCTGTTCAATCTCAAAATCTTCGGCAATCAACTGCACTGGCACGACTGAACCTCGTCGCTTGAGGGCATTGCGCAAAGTTTGCTGAAGATCCAACTGAAACGGGTCGCCATATTCATACGGTTTGGTGTCATAAGTCCGCTCATGACCGACACCCATTCTTTCTACGTGGTGCTGACCGAGACGGTCTTTATCGAGAGCCCCGAACACATCACGCAACGCTTTTTCACCAATCTTGCGCAAACCCCGTGGGGTCATCTCGAGTTTGCCCTCGGTCTGATCGATCAATCCTGCATCTTTGAGTTTCTTCGTGAGTTCAGCCATGCGTTGCAGCGATTTGGCGACATCTTCGCCGAGCAGTTCACCAACTCGATCTAGATCGGCTTCAGCCAATGCCGACGGCGAGGATGCATTGCGCAACAAGTTGTCAAGTTGATCGAGGTCACCTAGATCTTGCATTGAACGCATCGCCTCGCCGAACCCCATCGGATCATCGCCGGTGAATTCTTGCTTTGCGCCCCAACCTTGTTGTGGAAACATCGTCTGCAACTTCTGAGCCAACTCGTTCATTTGCCATCGCAAGTCCATGTCTTCGAGAAGCTTCTCGCTTAGTTGGCGCATCTGTTCGCGCTGCTCTGGAGTCATTGAATTGAGCATCGCTTGAGCGTTTGCCATGCGCTTGGCCATTATCTCGAGAAGTTCATCCAAACTCTTCGGGTCTTCCGGAAAGAAGTCGCCGAATTTTTTCATGAAGTTTTCAAATTCTGGGTCTTCGCCTCGCTCGCGGCGGTTGAGCATCTCGTTAAGAGCGGCCATCATGTCTTTGGTGCGCTGCATTTCTTCGGGTGTCATTTTCTCAACTGCGCTCGAGGCTTGATCAAGATACTGCTGCATCAATTGGCTGCGCAGTTTTTCTAACAACGCCTCGAATCGTTGTTGGGCTTGCCGTGACTGAAAATCGTAATGTTCCAGCTCGCTGATTTTGCCGGCAAGATCCTGGGGCAACATGTCGAGCCGAAAATTTTTCTGCTCGGCAGAATCTTTGGCCAACGAGCCCCGGCGCTCGTCCCCCGATTTGAGGGCGTCCTTTAGCGCCTGCTCGATAGCGTGCCGCTCTTCGTCGACTAAATCATCAAGTTCGTCGGCGATTTCTTTGTAGACACCGCCAAGATCGCCTCGATCTTTTATTTCGTTGCGTTTCTCGCGCAGTTTTTGCATCATCTCGCGAAGACCCATCAGGCTTTCACCACGTTCGTTGCGCATTCCATCTTGCATCAATTTGCGCAACGCTGCATTCACATCACCGTGATGCACCAAGTCATCGGTTAATTCGTCGATCAAACTTTGTGCGTCAAATTCAAAACCTTGCTGTGTTCCATCCCAGCGCGAATAATTGAACCTACTTGGCATAAGCGCACGATAGTACGGCTAACCGTAGACTGATAATCGCAATGCGCTTTCCTCGAACCTTTATTTTTGTTGATTTGTCTGGTTTCACGAACTTCACCGAGACAAATGGCGATCGTCGCGCAACAAAATTGCTCGGCGAGTTTCGCGCCGTTGCCAGAGCCGTGGCTTCAGAACGAGGTGTGCGAATCGACAAGTATCTTGGCGATGGTCTAATGGCAGTTGCGGTTGAACAAATTGATGGCATTACTTTCGCCCTTGAACTTGCTCGACGAGCCGAAACAGTCTGCGCCCCGCTTCAATTGCGAATTGGCATCGACACAGGCGACACGATGTTGTTCGAAGGTGATGACTACATCGGTAGCGCGCCAAACTTGGCTGCCAGACTTTGCGATGAATCGGCGAATCTTGGCGTTTTGATCCCGACTGAACATATTGAAGAACTGCCAGAAGGTGTCTCTGCCGCACCACACGGAGCACTCAAGCTTCACGGTTTCAATAATGCGGTTGAAGTTTCGGTGTTATCAGGTCGACCATTTATTGCCGAACGCAATGACACCAGCGAAATTTGGACTCGTCAACCCTTTCTGGGTTGAAATGCATTACGAGCCTCGCGACTATTTGTCGCTTGTTCTAGGTGGTTTTCGCGCGATAAATCGCCTTGCCTGCTTTGGCGTCTTTGTTCAATCGCTTTGAAAGATGTAGACCTTCAAGTACAAACTCAACCGCGCTAGCAACCACCGCTGCCGACTCGCCACCTTTAACTAAATCGACAACAACTCTTCGCAAACCTGGCATTGTCTCGAGCATCGCGACATAGTCGCTCGAAGCAATATCCTCGCCTGTTTGCACGACTTTGCCTTCAACAAACTCGTCGGTAACAACACGAAGGTCTTCGGCTGAAATTCGCTGTTTGGCGACCTGCAGCACGGCACCGCGCACGAGTTGGTCGAAAACTTGAGATTCACGCGAATCGTCGATCACGTCAATTTCGATTTTGCCTGCGGTCGACGCAGCAAGCGCGTCAAGATCACAGACTCGCGGTGCTACCTCGAATTCTTTCGCTTTAAGCGCACGACGCATGGCATTTGCACACATCAACTCTTGGTTGCTCGTAGTTAGGCGAACGCTAACCCCACTGCGCTGGTTGATTTTTGTGCTCACACGAGCAAGATGACTGATCGTCGCGATGATTTCTTCCATAAAGTTTGGTACTCGCACTTTCACATCGCCCACACTCGCTTTTCGCGACTCTTGGCGCACTACATCGATCTCGGTTGCAATTTCTAGCGGATAATGCGTTCGAATCTGGCTACCAAATCGATCTTTTAGCGGAGTGATTATTCGACCGCGGTTGGTGTAGTCGTCTGGGTTGGCCGAGGCCACGAGCATGATGTCAAGAGGCAGGCGAATTTTGTAGCCACGAATTTGAATATCTCTTTCTTCGAGCACGTTAAGCAGACCCACCTGAATGCGCTCTGATAAATCTGGCAATTCGTTGATCGCAAATATTCCGCGATTGCAGCGTGGCACCAAGCCGTAATGCAGCGTAAGTTCATCGCTCAAATATCGACCTTCGGCAACTTTTATTGGGTCGACTTCGCCAATCAAATCGGCGATCGAAGTATCGGGTGTTGCAAGTTTTTCGCCATATCGCACCGAGCGGTGCACCCAATCAATGGGCGTCGCGTCGCCCTGACTCGCAACGAGCTCGCGCGCCTGTCGTGAAACTGGCGCGTAAGGGTCATCGTTGATTTCACTGCCAGCGACGACCGGCATCCACTCGTCTAAAAGATCTACGAGAGACCGAATAATTCGTGTTTTGGCCTGGCCCCGCTCGCCGAGAAAAACAATGTCATGACCTGCAAGAAGCGCATTCTCAACCTGCGGCATGACGGTTTCTTCATAACCCAACACACCCGAAAAAAGTTGTTCACCGGCTTTAATTCGAGCGACAGTATTTACGCGAATTTCTTCCTTAACGCTTTGCGACTTCCAGCCTGACTGCTTTAGAGCCCCTAACGTTTTTGCAAGACTTGCAGGTGGTTGTATTTCGATCATGCGACCGAGATTAGTTGTAACTGACTGGCTTTAACTATTTCGAATTTTTGCTGGTTGAAGCCTTTGCCTGCGAAGCATTCTTCTTTGGCACAACTGCCTTGCCGGTTGCCGGACTCTTCTTTTGGGGGCTTGGCGCGCTTGTCGAACCCGTTTGTGCGTTTGTCACTACTGTCGATTTTTCAGAGACCAAAATTTTGCCGCTTTGTTCGACCACCACGACTTGATATGAGTTTTCACCAGCTGGGTTATCGGTGACTTTGAGCGCAGCAGCAGCCGCGGCTGGCACACTGCTTACCAAGATGCCATTGCGATAAATATTCACTGTTGCGCCGGCCTTGGCGTCAACTTTGAATGTGACTGCATTACCGGCAGCTTTCGCTGGCGCCAAAATTCGTGGTGCGCTGCCAACAATCAAAGGCATCGGCTGACCAAGTGCCGGTTGACGAACGACGTTGTTGTTGTTCGGGTTAACCGAATTATTTGTTGGCAAAGTAGGCGGCAAATTATTGAACGGCACCGTGTTACCAGGCGTGACATTGCCAGTTGAGTTGCCGGGCAGAACTGAATTAATTGGTACAGAAGTGGGTGGCGCTGTAGTTGCAGGAGTAGTAGTCGGTACTGTCGTCGTCGAGGTCGTAGTTGTCGTCGGAGTTGATCGACCACCGCCACCGCCACCGCCACCGCCACTAGATGGTGGCGTCGTAGTTACTGGCGTACTAATGGTTTGCGCAGGTGGAGCTGAACTCAGAAGCGAATAAACAAATTTATTCGGCGAACCGGCAGCATCAGAAATTAAATCAGAGGTTGCAGTCGAAGTGATCCATGCGACAACTCGACTTACCGAAAGCGAATTGTCTGCGCTCAGCGCCAATGCGGCGACGCCCGCAACATGCGGCGACGCCATTGAAGTACCAGAAATTGTGTTCGTCGCAGTCGATGATGTGTACCACGCCGAAGTGATGTTTGACCCCGGGGCAAAGACATCAACACAAGAACCAAAGTTTGAATAGCTTGCGCGCGCATCTGATGATGTCGTGGCGGCAACGGTTATGGCCGATTCTTCGGCAGCGGGCGAATAGTTGCAGGCATTCGCGTTTGAATTGCCGGCTGCAACCACAAAGACGATGCCGTCGGCGACAGCTCGAGCAACCGCGAGATCTAGTGCCGCAGATCTTGCGCCACCCAAACTCATATTTGCCACTGCAGGTACACCCGCTTCGTGGTGAGCCACAACCCAGTCAATGCCGGCTATCACGCCCGAAGTTGAACCAGAGCCCGAGCAATCGAGAACTCGCACCGGCACCACGGTTGCCGCTGGTGCCACACCATAATTTGAACCCGCGACAGTGCCTGCGACATGGGTGCCGTGACCATTGCAATCTTGAGAAGCGCGACCATCGGCAATTGCACTAAAACCCGAAGTAACACGACTGCCAAATTCACTATGTGTCGAGAGCACACCAGTATCGATGATGTATGCGTTAACGCCTGCGCCAGAAAAATTGCTGATGTAGCGAGAATTGAGCGGCAGATTGCGTTGATCGATTCGATCTAAGCCCCATGACAATGCCGCGACACCAGCATCACTATCAACCGACGGCACCACCGCATCAGACGCGCTCGAACCTAACGACGTACCGATTGCATTTGTCGCCGTGACTATGAATGTGTAACTAACACCATTTGTCAACCCACGCACGATGCAAGAAAGAGCGCCGGTTGTCGAGCATGATTTGCTACCAGGAGTCGATGTCGCTGTGTATGCAGTGATAGCTGAATTACCGTCACTCAAAGGTGGCAACCAATTGACTGTCACGATCGCGTTACCAGCACCTACACGAACGCTTCGAGGCGCATCAGGAACTTGTGGCGTTGGCGCCGGGGTGAATGTCCAATTAAAACGAGTCGCGCCTTTTTTGCCGCTGTAACCATCGACGGCAGCAAAATATGTTGTACCTGCATTAACCGCAATTGAAACACGACTCCATAAGCCGGTCTCGCCCGTCGCGTCATCATTGACGGCAATTGTCGTCAAAGCATTGACGCTCGCGCCTGTGTATGCACCGAGAATCGTGTCAAAATCGCTACCACTGGTCGTCAACACAAGAGTGCCGGTTTCAGTTGCGACCCACTTGTACCAAATAGACGCCGATGGTGCATAACCACCATGGTTCGGCTCGCCCGCCTCGCGTGACGCTGTTAGCGTCGAACTCGTCAAATAACCAGTTGAGTTGGTTAGAGCAATCGCCCCAGAAAACGGATCGTTAACCATCGCACTAATTGTCGTGACTGGTGAACTTTGCGTCGACCATACACCAGTGCCAACCTCGTTTATTGCAGCGACTCTGAAAATGTGACTAACTCCAGTCGTCAACGAGCGAATAATCGAAAATGTCGACGAACTGACACCGTCTGCGAGCGTCGTCCAAGCAGCACCTGAATTAACAGAATATTGAATCATGTAATCGGTGATTGGTGCACCACCATCGGTTGTCGGTTCTTCCCAATCAAGATCAACTTGACCAGTGCGTGCCGTCGCAACGACCAACCGTGGCGCACCTGGCGCAACTGGTGTCCAGGGGGTGTAGGCCTCAGAAGGCTCTGAAGGTTCGCCGGTACCGATTGCATTTTTTGCTCGCACTCTAAAGATGTGTGGCACACCGTCTTCAAGTGGGCTAACGGTTCGTGCCACGTTTGCGCACACACAACCGACAACACCAGTGTTACCGTCCCATGTTGTCCAAGTCGAGCCGTTATTCGTGGAATATTCGATGATGTAATTGGTGAGTTCTGAGCCGCCGTTAAAAGTCGGTGCGCCCCATTGAATTGCGACGCGACGAGGGCCGACCGAAATATCATTTACGCAACATGGCGCCGACGGAATGCCAGGTGAAACAGCCGTAGTCGCAATTGACGCGGCACCAGTGCCTGAAATATTTATTGCGCTGACCCTAAAAATATATGAAGTGGCATTAATCAGACCAGTCACGGTTGTCGAGCGAATTGTGCTTGTGGGGTCGGCGAATATCGACCACGCAACGCCCGCATTCGACGAATACTCAATCAAATAGTCGCTGACAGAACTGCCGCCATCTGAAACTGGCGCTGTCCAACTCAGAGAAATTTTGTTTAATTCAATATTTGTAACTCGCACGTCAAGGGGTGCACTTGGCTCGACAATCGCCCAAGGTGCAGCCGATGCAACCCCAGAAGGCTGACCAGTGCCGATGTTATTAACTGCTTTAATTCTGAAAAAGTAACTTGTGCCGTTAGTGAGACCAGTGACCGAAGAGGTGGTCGAAGTTGAAACGCCGTCATCAAAAACCGAATAACCGGCGCTGACGTCTGTCGTGTATTCAACCACATAGTCGGTGATCGCAGACCCACCGTTAAGTGTTGGCGCTGTCCAATTCAAACGCACGCTCTGATTGAGCGCGGTCGGGCGCAACGAGGTCGGCTCACCCGGAATGCCCGGTGTTGTAGTGACTACATTCGATGCGTCGCTGGTGCCGGCACTGCTAACTGCCTTGACTCTGAACGAATAAGTTGTCGCGTTGGTTAGGCCTGTGACGGTCGCGCTAGTCGTGGTCGAAACGCCGTCACTAAACGTTGACCATGTTGAACCAGAATTTGACGAATATTCAACGAGATAGTCGGTGACGCTGCTGCCGTTATCGGTTGTGGGTGCGAGCCAACTTAGAGCAGCACTGCCGTTGCCAGCCACAGCAGCCAAATCGCGGGGGGTGCTTGGCGCAATCGGTGTCGGTGCAAGCCATGCCGACTTTGTATAAAGAAAGAGGTTTACAGAACCGACACCAGGTGACGAAACAACATCAGGTGTCGCATATGTCAACAACTTTGCGGCAACCGCTGACGGCGACATAGTCGGATCTGCCTCTAACAACAACGCAGCAGCACCCGCGACATGTGGCGACGCCATAGATGTGCCCGACAAACTTCGTAGTGCCGTCGACGAGGTGAAATAAGCCGAAGTGATGCTCGAACCTGGTGCAAATATGTCAAGACAAGAACCGTAATTTGAATAACTGGCACGCGCATCAATCGAAGTAGTCGCTCCAACTGTTATCGCCGATGGTGCCGAGGCCGGCGAATAATTGCACGCCAAACTGTTGTTGTTGCCGGCTGCAACGACAACAGTTATTCCATCAGCAACTGCATTTGCTATCGCGGTATTAAGTGAACTTGAAAAACTGCCACCCAGACTTAAATTGGCAACCGCCGGTGCACCTGCCGCATGATCGGCGATCGCCCAGTTGATGCCTGCAATAACATTTGACATTGCGCCACTGCCACGGCAGTTGAGAACACGAATTGGCACCAAACGAGTCGACTTAGCGACACCAGTTGTCGAACCGCCAATCGTGCCGGCGACATGGGTGCCGTGACCATTGCAGTCTGTCGAACCATAACCGTCGGCGATTGCGCCATAGCCTGACGCAACTCGACCTGAAAATTCGACATGATCAGCTCGAATACCCGTGTCGATGACATATGCAGAGACACCCGCGCCGCCGAAGTTATAGGTATACATCGCATTCAAGGTTCGCTCGCGTTGGTCGATGCGATCGAGACCCCACGACGGTGGGCTTGCTTGATCACCATCAATCTCAATGATCTGGTTTGGTTCGATACTTGCGACACGTGGATCTTTGCTCAAGCGCGCAAGTTGAGAATCGCTAAGTAACGCGACGTATCCGTTGATTGCTTGAGTAAATGCTTGAATAACTTCGCCCCCGAGTGCATTTTCTGCAGCGACGAACGCTTGTACGTCGACATCTTGTCGCAGCATCACGATTGAAGTGCCGGCAAGAGGGTCTTGCGCGTTCGAACCAGGAGCAACAGTCGTGCTGGTCGTTGATGTCGGCACCGTTGTGCTCGTAGTTGATGTCGTGCTGGTTGTCGAACTTGTCGATGATGTCGTGCTCGTACTAGTCGTCGATGATGTCGGCACCGTTGTGCTCGTAGTTGATGTCGTGCTGGTTGTCGAACTCGTCGACGATGTAGTACTCGAACTCGTCGTGCTCGACGAGTCATCATCGAGACGAATCACTCGATCGAGTTCGACAATCAAAACGTCGCGATCGGCCTTGAGTCGACGAACATCGGAGGCGTCAAGTTCGGCAACAAAGCCGTTCGCTGAGCCGTCGTAAACTTCGCTGATCGCATTGCCAAGTCGAGCCTCTTTGGTGACTTTTGCCTGCAGATCTGCATTGCTCGACAACATCACGATGTAG
>Ga0214917_10005581_pt1 | contig 13379 bp, 11 predicted proteins | sample LL_1208_BB_MetaG_FD_177983 | JGI IMG/M metagenome (GOLD analysis project Ga0214917, IMG submission 177983) | Freshwater microbial communities from Lake Lanier, Atlanta, Georgia, United States - LL_1208_BB | ecosystem: Environmental > Aquatic > Freshwater > Lake | place: USA: Georgia | collected... | reverse complement strand
AAAAAAGTCGATTGGGCAGAAATGGGCAAAATTTTGATCAGCTGAGCAGATTTTTGCCCAATGTAAATTTCAAAATAATAAAAAATCCATTTTATATAAATTTATTTTTATTAAAATCAAGATTTTTCACTTTTCTCTGCCTTTTAAAGAACCCATTTTATTACTGCTATAGACTATATAATTAAGGTTAACACTAAGAATAAAAATATTGATTTTTCTTTAAAAATTAGGACTCGTTATTAAAAAATGAAAGAAAACTCCATTTTTTAAAAGTAAAAAAATTTTGGGCCAGCTTTTTTGCCTTTTTTAAAAAAAGCAAAAAGTCAGACCTATTTTTTTTTGGCTTTTAAAAATGGACTCCTCACTCATCATCACTCATCTACTCATTTCCTTTAAATTTCATTTTATTACTGACTTTTTAGTCCACTCTTTCTTTTTATATTCAACGTTCAAAATAGGTTGTTTTCTTTTTCCTTTTTTATGACTTTTTATTTTTTATATTCAACGTTCAAAATAGGTTGTTTGCCTTTTTTCCTTTTTATGACTTTTTATTTTTTATATTCAACGTTCAAATTAGGGTGTTTGCTTTTTTTCCTTTTTTTATGACTTTTTTCCTTTTTTTATTTTCCTGATTTTATATCCTTTTTAAAAATAATTTCAAAGGGTAAGATTTAAGAACAAAAAACAAAAAATAAAAAGGTCTTCTTTTTAGACTTTTTTAAAAAGAAAAGTCAGGGCTAAATTTAAGGAATATAGTGATTGGGCAGGATTGGGCACAATTGGGCAAAATTTTGATCAGCTGGGCAGATTTTTGCCCAATGTAAATTTCAAAATAATAGAATTTTCATTTTATATAAATTTATTTTTATTAAAATCAAGAATTTTTACTTTTCTCTGCCTTTTAAAGAACCCATTTTATTACTGCTACAGACTATATAATTAAGGTTAATAATAAGAATAAAAATATTGATTTTTCTTTAAAAATTAGGACTCATTGTTAAAAAATATGAGAAAACTCCATTTTTTAAAAGTAAAAAAATTTTGGGCCAGCTTTTTTGCCTTTTTTAAAAAAAGCAAAAAGTCAGACTTATTTTTTTTTGGCTTTTAAAAATGGACTCCTCACTCATCATCACTCATTTACTCATTTCCTTTAAATTTCATTTTATTGTTTCTTTTTAAATTTGAGATCCAATAATTTTATTATCGATAATTATTATTTAAATAAAAATTTTTTTTCTCTTCTATAGTTAAACTAAAATGGCTGGTTGTTCTGCTATGCGTATTAAACCAAAACGTAGATGTTCTCCACGTCGTAAAATCAGATCTGTCTGTAAAGGTGTCGATACATCTATCTGTCTCTCTAATAACAAATGTAAATTAAGATCTAGAAAGGGTAAACAATACTGTTCACAAATCTCTAGAAAACCAAGAAAGAATTGTCGTCGTCGTTCTTCTAGACGTTCAGGTTCTCGTAAACTCAAGAGATGTCCATCTGGTAGTAGAAAAGTTTTTGCTACATTAAAGAATGGTAAGAAATCTAAAGCAAGATACACATGCGAATCCACAAAGATTGAAGGAACATCTGTTCCTAAAGCTGCTGCTGCTAGACGTGCTTACTATGACAAATTAAACGAAGAAGCTCCTAATTTAGCTGCTTTAGGTTGGAGAGTTAAAATGAGAAAAGGTAAAAAACTCTCTCGTAGATCTAAGAGTGGTTCTCGTAGATACAAAGCTCGTCGTGGTTCTCGTAAGACACATCGTTCTAAGAAATCTAAGCGTTCTAAGCGTACAAAACGTTCTAAACGTTCTAAAAAAACAAGACGTTATTAAAAACTTTTTTCAATATTGCTAAAAGCAAATCTTTTAAAATGGAATAAAAAAAATATTTTTATTATTTTCTTTTTAAATAATAAAAATGACATCACGTAGTACAAAAAGATATCATGGTCGTTCTTTTAATGCCCACAGAGGTAAATCTATCAGAAAATATCTTAAACGTTTAAAGCGTACAAAACGTTCTAAACGTACAAAACGTTCTAAACGTTCTAAACGTACAAAACGTTCTAAGCGTTCTAAACGTTCTAAACGTACAAAACGTTCTAAACGTTCTAAACGTACAAAACGTTCTAAGCGTTCTAAGAAATCTAAGCGTTCTAAACGTACAAAACGTTCTAAACGTACAAAGAAATCAAAGCGTTCTAAGAAATCTAAAAAGCGTTCTTCAAGACGTAAGTTAAGACGTACAAGACACAAGAAATCACCATGTGCAGGTTTAGCTTTAAATGTTTGTACAGGAAATCCAAACTGTGAATTAAAGAAACGTGGTAACTCTCAATACTGCGGTGCTAGATTTGGTACACTCTACAAAAAGAAGTTAGCTGAACCATTAAATGTCTTCTACGGTCCAATGAAACCAGAAAACTATGTTTAAATAAATAAAATTATTCCTATTTGAATAATTTTATTCTTAAAAACACTTACACCACTTTGGCTTTTCAATATTAACCTTTATTAATCCTTTTGACGCAAAAATTAATCCGTCAATCACACTCTTTAATAAATTATTTTCTATTAATGACTTGATATCCATTAACATCGGCATCATATTTGTTTTTTGTGGCTCAGGAAGAACAAGTGGAGCAAATTGAATTAGCTCTTTTAAAATCTCTAACAGAGTCTCAAATTTAGACTTTTCCATTTTTTCTATCTTCTCTATCATTTCCATCGCGATCGTTATGATTTCCATATACGTCTTAAACTTTGACTCTTTTAACATTTGAAATATATCTTCATATATCTTTTGCGATTGCTTTGACAAAATTGTCTCTAATTTAACTTCAGCAACTTCAGCAACTTGTTGGTCTGTTTGTTCCATTTATCATTAAATTAGAAATTAATTTAATATTTCTTCTATTTTTTTTAGATCAATCATATCTAACTTCTCAACTATTGATCCTCTAAAACTAACCAGTCTATCAACCTCTTCTTTATTCTTTTCAATGCTTTCTCTCCATTCATCTAAATACTTTTTAACTTGACCATAATTATTATCTACCCACTTGACCACTTTGTTCTTCCTTTCCTTTGTCCCCTTGAATAAAAACTCTTTATCAATCTCCTCTTCATCTACACTAAACACCCTCTTAGTAGATGGCTGTACAAGTATATTTCTTATACATGTATCTCCTATACCGATAATAAATCTCCATAATATCGCCAAAATATAACCACTCATTATCTCTTCATCGTCCAAATTAGGATCTTGAACAGGATGACACCCCTCTACCTTATCCCAATTTACTAACTTTGTAACGGGCCACATCTTACTCTCTTTGTACATAACTGGAATCTTCTTTGAAAAATTAGCCAAATCTTCCATCACCAAAAATGGATGTTTTTCCTTCTTATCCAATCTATTTCTCACTCCTAGATATGTCTTAATGTCCTTGTTTAAGAACAAACTTTCTTTCTCTATTCTTATCCAATTAACTCCTCTAAAATATCTTTTCAAACAATTCAAGTTATAGACTAAATCTGGAACAGTCCAATCTTTGTAAGGACCCTTTATAAAGTAAATCTTAAATCCATACTGAGCAAAATAAGTATCAGTTTTATTATGAGATGTGATAAGTTGTGCCCTAACGATTGGTTCATATTTGCTTTCATTATCTTTTTGAACAAGCGTGATCTCTTCTTCAATTCCAAAGTCTTCTCTAAATTTGTCAACACACTTTCCTGAACTTAAATACTTATTCAAACAATAAGCTAGATAGTAAGATTTATTTACATTTTGATCTTCTGGAATGACTTTTGAAGAAACAAGCGCAAAATACGCTCCATCTCTTCCTTTCTTCTTTCCTTCTAGAGTATGCTGATCAAAATCCCATTCGTCAAACTTTATTTTAACATTTTTATCAACATTCTCAATCGCATTCTCTATATCCATTGTATCCAAGTATATAATCATAACTTGAGACAGATCATACTCTTTTATGTAAGCGATAAGCGGTGTGAGCCAACAAAGAAACGACTCTTGAACCTTTTCCAAATGGTTATAAAAGTTAACACAAGCATCAAAGATCTTTGACCATCCATCCATTTCTAATGTTGCCAACTTCATATAGAAAAGGATAGCAAGCGATGAATTTTTCTTGTTAAAATACTTAGAGACTGGTTTGATCTGTAAGAGTTTAAAAGCCCAGTAAATACATCTTTCATCTTTTTTTATAAAGTACTGGAGAAATTTCATAATATATCTTTGAAAACTTGTTTCTTCATTATCAAAAGCTCCTGGAAATTGGAATTGTAATGATTCTATTTTCTCTTCATCTGCTATCTTTATCCAATCAATTTGGTCTTGAAGATTTGGAAATACATCTAATATCGTTTGAATATTTGGATTTGAATGGTCATTAAGCAAGATAGGAACAGTGCTATACATAAATCTGTAATAGCTTGGATCTCTAGATTTTGTTGAGGCTGTAAAATAATTGACAAGTTCTCTATAAATTAATTTTCTCTTCTCAAAAAGAAGAGAATTATCCATATTCTTCATGACTTCTTCTTTTATGTTAAAAAGGTCCTCAAAATGCTCATTGACGAATGGGAGAGTGAATATTCCGCTTGGACCAATATCTTCTAAAAAGATAATTTGTAAACGATGAATAAAGTTAGTTAAGATGGATTTTGAGTCCGCTGTTAAGAAGAACTTGTCAATTTCGAAGAGGAGATGAAAGATTTTTGCTTTGAGATTTCTTCTGATTGATTTTTGTAATGCGCTTTTCAACAAGTTAAAGTTATACCCATTGAAGCTTGTTTCATTATGATAACCAGTTGAGATTTTTTCTAAATTCATTTTTCGCGAAAAATGAATTTATTCTTAAAGTCAGTTTATTTAGTCCAAATTTGATAGTAATATTTGGTTACTCCCTTTAGCTCTGGATACTTAAGACTGACCATCTTAAATTTTGCGTTCTGTAATAATTGAATTAAGTCTTTTCTACTAAAATACTCATCTTCATACTTGTCTAAATATCCAAAACTTTGATTGTCATCTATAATCCAGTTGTACAAAGTATGCTCAACATCAATCATCATTCTGTCTACATCGGTTTCACAAGCATGTTCTCTTACAATCATATATCCTCCCACTTTAAGGACTCTATACAACTCGCTTAAAATGATGAGAACTCCAATTCTCGGCAAGTGGTGTAGAACCTGAAAACAAGTAATCATGTCAAAAGTGTTATTCTCAAAAGGAAGGGTGTTTATAGTTAGGTATCTATATGTAACATACTGACTATACTTGTCAACATGTTCTTGTCCATACCAGTCTTTGATATCTGTTACAAAGACATTCTGTTTTTTGAACAAGAATTTTTTAGCAAATGAAGTCGCTATGTCTCCAATTCCTCCTCCAAAGTCTAAATACACTGTATTTTGATTAGGTTTGACAAGTTCAAGCGCTCCAAACTTCTGAAGTTCTGAAATTCTAATAGCTCCTCTGTCAAAATCCTCATAAGACTTTTGGTACATCCCTTTAAGATCTTGTAAGATCTGGATATCATTCTTTTCTTTGCTATTTGCGTCTTCAAAATATTCGTACAACTTCGCGCTGTTTTCTTGTCCATTTTTATTTCCAAAGACGATTTTCACAATGAGCGCGACAAGATCGTCCGCTGCTTCTGAAGAGGAGAGATGATAAAATTGCGCAAGAGAAAAGACTGGAACGTAGCTTACTATCTTAAAGTCATCAGTTATATTATTTTCTTCAAAATCTTCATCCATATACATATCATCAAAAACGTTTGGACTTATCCCGTTCAAAGTTGCGACAAAGTTAAAAAATTTAGATAACTCATCGCTTGTTTTGAAATAGAAAGTTTTCAGATTAGAATTATAAAATGCGTGATACGTAAAGTAAAAAGGACTAAGGATTTTGAAAATGCCATACTCTATTGAATCAAATAGCCAACGATAATCAATACCAATATTTAATGTTTTGTAGAACTGTGAAAACTGTTTATACTGTTGGATATGTTTGCTAAAGTAATGTTCAAAATGTTTAAGCGTGTTTAAACTCTTAAAATAGATATTGTAAGATTGATAGACCGCGCAGTTTCTTGTAAAAGTCTCTGTAAAATCACTTTCAAGAAATGTGGATTGTGGACTTCCAACAGGGAGTCTTACAAACTGGTCCATTGCTTCAAAATAACCAATAAAAGGTTCTTGGTTTAAAACATACTTCTTATACGTATCAATGAGTTGACTATCGTGAGAAAAGTCTAGCGCTCCCATATTCATTTTATGACAGTTAGCGATTAGCTGGAGAACTTGGCTTTCAAATTGTGGAGGATTTTTAATCTTTGTAGAACTGATAAGTTGATCAAGATCAAACATGTCAAGTATTTGGTCTCCAACCTTTTCTTCATACTCTTGAGAGAAGTAAAGAGTGTCAAAAAAATCTTCAATATCTGGCATCTGCGAATAAATGATTCTGTTCATAAAGTAGGCCAAGTTTAAGTCCTGATTAACAGTATATCGCAAATGATCTTTAAAACCTTCGCCAAGTCTATTTGAGAACTTGAGAGCAAGTTCAAGATCTTCTTGAGCGAGATAGTAGAGAAGCATACAAGCAATAGAGAAAAGGTTTGTTTTTATGGGATGAACGACATAATTAATCATGAAGCACGGAGTTTTGACAAAATGGATATAGATATCGCATTCTATCAATAAATGAAGAGACTGAAAGTTGACATTAATCTCTCTTTTAGGACCTCTAAAGAGGACAATGTGATCGTATTCAGGATAGACGTTGTTGGAAAAAAGAGTAGTGAAAAGGAGAAAGGTTTTGATAAAGTCGATTTTATTAAGTTTTGTAATGGTGGTGTTTGAGTGATTAAGTTTAACGAAAGAGAACTTTTTTTGTAGAAGTCCATTTACAATTTGGACAAGAGAAGTGAGAGAGTGGTCAAAGGTGGCGACCCGTTTTAAAAACTCAATCGTGATTTCTTCAGAGACAAATTCCATTTTATAGACTATTCTAAAAAAAAAGGAAAAATCAATTAATTTTGTTGAACCCTATTTAGATAATAGATCCATTGTTTAAATTGTGGAAAAACTTTTTCGAAAGATTTCACCACTCCTCCTATTTCTTTACAGATCTTAAGTCTCTGAGTGGCATGTTTTTTTATTGTTGGCATTTGATCAACAAGGTCTATGTAGATTGGAGCGACATCATCTCTTCTAAAGATTCTTCCTATGTACTGCATGAAGTTTTCTTGAACGTCCGCTCCTGAAATAAGCATATCAAGTTTTGGATGGTCAAATCCAACTCCTCCCTTTGAATATGTTGCGATCAAAACTCTACAGTCATAATTACAGTGTTTTTGTGTGTCCATGAACACATCAACATCATGTCCTAGTTTTTGGAGCATGTGTTTAAGAGTTAGAGCGTGTTCTTTTCTTTTAACGAGTACAAGAATATTTCTTTGGCAAAAATATCGGCACAAGTCAACGATGAGTTCATTTCTTGGCTTGTCATTGGATTGGCCTTCGAGAACAGAATTCCAGTCCAGTGTTCCAGCAATATTAAATTTTGACTCTGGTTTGTAGTCTGTTTCTAGTTTGTAGACATTAAAGTGCTTCCACATTTTTCTAATGACCATTTCAGGACCGCAGTAAAGTTCTATCAATTTGTCCATTCCGTCGCTTCTGAATGGGGTAGCAGAGAGTCCAATGATATAATTTGGAAAGATAAATCTTAGTGCTTTAGAGAAGGATTCTGTACAGATGGTATGAATTTCGTCAACGATGACAAGTCCAAATGTGGAGAAGAATTCGCGCTCAATCTTAGGGATGTTTATGACATTACAAATAAGTATATCTGGATTTTGGTTATCATTGACACGGTTAGGAAAGAGGTCTTTTTCTTTTTTCTTGACATCTTCTCCAAGGATGGCGTAGGAAGCGTGAGGGAGGTATTTGATGACTGAGTTCATCCATTGGTCAATGATGATTTTTCTGTGACACAAGATGATGGTTCGTTCTTTGATTCTAGAGGTGAGATAGAGGGCCATGACAGTTTTACCAAAGCCAGTGTGAAGAGAGAGGACGACGCTTCCTGTGCGGTTGAGTATTTCGACGATTTCGTCTTTGACTTGGATTTGTCTAGAGAGAAGTTCACCTTTGAATTGTAGGGAGGAGAGTTCAAGTCCTTTAGAGGGGATGTTTTGGAGTTCAGAGAGGTGGTGGTAGTAGTAGGAGAATGGGATACAAGCGTAATCTTTTTTGTCGTTTTCGAATGTGTCAAAGGCTTCAACGATGTTGGATTTTTTTTGAAAGGCATTATTGAAGAATTTAGGGTTGTTAGATTTAGGTTCGATTGGTTTGACGTGGAGATCGATATTGATGAGTTTGATGTGAGTAGGTTTGAATTGAGAAACAGGGACAATGACGCTCATTTTGCGAATAGGTAAATTAAAAAAGGATATCAATTAATTCTTTAAATAAGAATAAGTATGTTTTTAAATGGGAAATAGGTAGGCGGGTCGAATTTGGCGAGTTATAACTTTAAATCAAAAATAAAAATAAAAAATTATTTTCTTTTAATACATTTAAAAGAAATGTCATTTTACAATGTCTCAAATCCAGTGAACTTTTCCACAAATGATGGTAACGCAAAGCGTATTTCACCATTATCAACATTAACAACAGTTCCAGCTTCTCAATACTTTACAGTTCCTCCAGCACATACAGGTTTACCATTTGGTCAAATGACTGTTTCTCAATTATTATCTGGGGCTGTCATCACAAACTTTGATGCTGAAGGTACAGTTACAATTTATTTACCTCGTCCACAAGATATCTTAGCTGGTTTAAGAAACTCTGCTTTATATGAACATAAACCAATTGCTTTAGGTGACTGTATGTTCTTACACTTATATGTTGTTGGTTCTGATACAAGATTCGAATCAACATCATATACAGGTGTACAAGGTAATACAGGAAGAACATTCCAAGCACCAAACTCCGTTAAAGTCGTTGCGATCCGTTTCGATAACGTAACAGCTGGTCAAGAAAACTACGTCATTTTATAAAAAATATTTTTTTTTCTTTCCAAGTTATAAAAAACAAAGATGTCTTTTTATAACGTCGCAAATCCAGTGAACTTTTCCACAAATGATGCTAACGCAAAGCGTATTTCACCTTTGTCCACTTTAACAACAGTTCCTGCTTCTCAATACTTTGAAAATCCTCCATCTAACACAGGTTTACCAGCAAGTCAATTATCTGTTTCTCAATTCTTAGCTGGAGCTATTATCACAAACTTCAACTATGAAGGTACATTAACAATGTACTTACCTCGTCCACAAGATATCTTAGCTGGTTTAAGAAACTCTTCTTTATATGAACATAAACCAATCGCACAAGGCGACTGTATGTTCTTACACTTATATGTTGTTGGTTCTGATACAAGAATTGAATCAACATCAAGAACAGGTGTACAAGGTGATACAGGAAGAACATATGAAGCTCCAAACTCAGTCAAGGTTGTCGCAATTCGTTTCGATAACGTAACAGCTGGTCAAGAAAACTATGTTATTTTATAAATAAATATTTTTTTTCTTTACAATATGTAAATAAAAATGTCTTTCTACAACACAGCTAATCCTGTTAACTTCACAAACACAGACCAAAACGCTAAACGTATAGCTCCTTTGTCTGCTTTAACAGCAATTCCTTCTTCTCAATACTTTACAGCTGGACAATCCTTATCTGTCTCTCAAACTCTTGCTGGTTACATCGTTTACAACGGTGGTAATGCTTCCTTAACTCTCCCTAAACCACAAGATATTTTAGCTGGTTTAAGAAACTCCGCTTTATCTCACTTAAGCTCCATCTCATTAGGCGATATGATCGCTTTACACGTTCGTTCTAACAACGGTATTTGTACAATCCAAGGTGTTGATATCGATGGTAACAACTCTACATCTCAACCAGTCGCTTCTGGTGCTTCTTTAGACGTTATTTTACAATTCACAAACGTCACAGCTGGTCAAGAAGCATATACAGTCTTATAAACACCAAAATTTTTAATTATGATAATTAAAAATTTACTTTGAATTAATATTACAGTAATCATAAATGAGGGGCTTCGTGGGATCATACAAACCAAGCGACTGGGCCTTATCAAGCAAACTTCTAAAGTTGTCTTTAAACTCCTTTGAGGTGTGATTCTCATCCACCGTTTTTGAAAACGCATGCGCCAACTCATGTAACGCGACATACATCAACATGTTATAGTCATAATACTTTCCATTCTTATCCTTCAAACACAAATAGACATGTCTCTTATCCTCGGTAAAAGACTCGTTAGAGGCCTGAAAAGTGAGATTTTGGACACGAGGGTCAACAAGGGCCAGATCGTTTCTAATTTTGCTGATGAGGGGATCTTGATAGGTTTCTACTTTGTTAACTTTGAGGGTGATTAAAAAAATAAAAAGTATTGAAATGATCAAAACTAAGTGATCACTTGTCATCTTTGTTTATTAAATATTTATTTAATAAAATATAAATTTTTATTTTTTTTTCCTCTTATCTTTTAAAATGAGTCAAAGCAATATTTTATTCACTTTATTAGGTCTCGCTGGTCTTTATCTTATCTTAAACGATCAAAAGAAAGAAGGTTTCCGTTTCGCTGATGGTGATCTCCCTCAAGGTAACGCTGTCACTGCGCAACCTAACTTCCCTCAACTCCCTGTTCCTGTTCGTTCTGATAACATCGGTGTTAATCAAGCTGGAACAATCGGCTTCAACCAAGCTCCTATGTTACAACAAGGTGCTATTCCAGCAACTGCTTCTCCATTAGGCGCTCCAAATCCAAACTTCGCTACATTAGGTAGTGTCAGCGGTGGAAAACCTATGTTATTACAAAATAACTTACTCACATCCGACCAAGTCAAAAATATGGTTGGAAGCGGTACACCTGAATACTTTGCGAACGAACTCCCTAACCCAGATATGAGATACTCTGCTGGATTAGATCCTACAAACCCTAACAACTTTATCTATGATAGAACACTCTTCTCCAGACTCAAACGTAGATATGGTAATGGTGTTGATTTCTTCAGAGGTGATATTGATGTTACCCCAGAATACAGAGGTTGGTTTGATGTCAGACCTCCATCAGATGTCGATGTTGTTCAAGGTTACTTCGATCAATATATCGATATTCAACAACAAACAGCATTACGTGATGCTGTCTTCACAAGAAACACACCAATCAGCGAACTCCAATCCGCTCAAAAGAATCCTTGGGGTGATGTTCAAAGACTCGTTCAATCTGATGTCTAAACCTTTTCAAAACATTATAAAAAGTTTATTTTACAATAAATAAACTTTTTTCTTTTAATAAGATAAAAATGATTTCTTTCAAACAATTACTCTTTGTTCTCTTGGTTATGTCCTTCTTATACTACTCCAAATCTTTCCAAGAACCTTACAGAATGATCGTCGGCTACGATGACCACCCTTCTTTTAGAGACGCTGACTCCTACCAATCCCTCGATAAAGGCCAAAAACCTAAACTCGTCTAATACAAATACGTCTCATCATCCTCCACTTCCACCTTTTCTTCCTCCTCCTCTACAATATCAACTTGAGTTGATCTTGTAGACGCCATCTTGTTGTACATTCCTATATCCACCATCAAATCACACATACCAGTTCCCATCTTATTCAACTTTCCTAAACACACATTCGATGTCACGCCCTTCAAATAATCCGACTCTCCCTTTGTCGCACTTATCAAAAAATTCTCCACTGGTTGCTCAAAACATGCCTTCGACAACGGTCCCACCTGCTTTCTATCTATACCATATCTTGAAACCGCCATTATCTTTCCACTCGCTGTCATACTATCTATCATTATGTCCAAATGTCTCCTATTCACACTTATTATCCTCTTAAACTCATTCACCAAAAAACTATGCGACGCCTCTATCCCAAAACACTCATATATGTCCCACATATTGTTACTTGTCGTCTTCTCAGGTTTCACAAACGGATGAATCAATAACTCCTTTAAATTACTTCCCTTCGTATTCTCTACAAACCACCCATCATTTCCCTCTTCATAATAACACTCCTCTATTCCAAATATTCCAGACACAGGAATTCTCTTTATTGTCGGCACAATAATCGACTTTATGAAGAAAAGCAACTTATTGTCATCATTCAAATACTTGTAGATTATATCCTCATAGTTTTGATTCATCTGCGTCTTCTCCTCCTGACTCATCTTCTTATTACTGAATAATCCCTTCTTCTTTGAAATCTGCTTTATCATATCCTCTACACTCGCCAACGCATCTTTCACAAATATATCTATCACTCCCTTACTCGTTGGAAAAAACACTATCGACAAATGCTCCTCACACTTATCTAAAATCGAATATATCACAGTCGTTATCCACATCGTACTCTTCTTTATTCTATACAACTTCTCCAAATCTAAAATCAATCTTACTCTGTACTCAGCATCTCTAAACGTATCGTCGTAAAATTTTTCAAACATATCGTAGTATTCCTCTTCTGGTTCCATGTCAGGATTTTTTTCGATCTTAATATCCTTTATAATATTCTCCAATTCATAATAAATTATATTTGAATGACAAAACTCCATAACCTTGAACAAATCCTTCGTATCAATCCTAGTCTCGTCAAAGTAAATCTGACAACTTGGTGTCTTCACATTCTTTGACGCATTCAGCAACTCCTGCTGTCTCACTAATCCAGACGTGATGTTGGCCTTATTACCCAACCCTGAAGAATCTCTCATACATATGTTTCCATTTACTATAAAATTTTCTGTCTCTTCCACCTCTAAATCATAAACAAAGAAGGACTCGTTTGTGACATCTTCAATCAGATAAACCTCATCTTTGACAACCGACTTAACAGTTTGAGAGCCAATTATCTTTCCCACTCTCATATTGAGAAAATGGACATTTTGTTCGATATGAGGAAGAAACGCCTCATAATCTGCTATCCCATCTAAAAATCCCTTCAAGAACTCAATGTTTGACACAAACACAAAGTCTGGAATCTTTGACAAATCATCATTATCGTCCATCTCATTCTTGACTGGCTCCTTAAACTCTGTAAAGATAAGATATATATCCTTATTTTGAAACTTGATATAAACACCAGAAACATGGTATTCGATTTGTAGAATATCAAGGATGTCTGTAATCTTTTTATGGTATAAGATGTTGATCCAATCGGTTGTCAAAAACCCGTGAAGTAAGAAAAATCCAACTAGATTTCCTGTTTCATAGGTCAATTCAAAATAGTCTCCCCACTTATTGAGCCAGTTT
>Ga0214917_10005579_pt1 | contig 13383 bp, 11 predicted proteins | sample LL_1208_BB_MetaG_FD_177983 | JGI IMG/M metagenome (GOLD analysis project Ga0214917, IMG submission 177983) | Freshwater microbial communities from Lake Lanier, Atlanta, Georgia, United States - LL_1208_BB | ecosystem: Environmental > Aquatic > Freshwater > Lake | place: USA: Georgia | collected... | reverse complement strand
CAGTCTTTCAGGAAAAATGGCCTGGAGAGTTTCAAAGCAGCAAAAAAATCCCTTAGAGAACGAGTTTCCCTTCAAATTAAAGATGCGAAAAACGAAAAGAATCGGCTAGCAGCAGTGAATGTAGCAGTTTACCTCTTTCCAGATTTACTTCCCGACTCTCGTCTGGAGAAGCAAGAAGCTCAGGAACTTTTCGTTCCTCTCCAAAGAGCAATTGAAGAGATGCCCGGAACACCAGAGGCACAAGCACGGTTTGAAGAGCTCAGATCGAATGTTTGGAATTTCGAAAGTCCTAATTCTTCTACACCAGTGCTTTCAGATCAAGCTAACCAGATGTTGAAGATCTATGGGGCGATGAGTTGGAAATGAGGATAGTTTGAATCAAGAGAAACAAAACAAATTGAGACGCCGGTTTCCATGGGCAGTTCTCTTCTCTTTGCTTCTTCATTTAGGAATCTTTTTTCTGAGAGGTCGAACTGTAGGCTCTTCGCCACTTCTTCCTCCTGAAGCCCCTCTCATCGAGCTCAGCGAACTTCCACCTGAGCTGCTTCAAAAGCTCAACAAGGAGAAAGCAATCGTTCAAAACAAACCCCAAGTAGTAGAAACAGAAGATTCGGGCAACAGAGAGATTGATCCGAATGCCCAGCTACTGAGTGACAGGAATCAAAAAGCCGAACAACAATCTAGGGCAGCTCGGACAGATGATTTTAGACAAGGAAAAGGCACAGGACCAAAGGATCAACTGGAACCTAATCAGGGGACGATTCCCCCCAATGGTTCCGACAAAGAGTCTACTACTTCAGAGGACCTAGCTGTAGGTGAAGGAGTGAATCCCCCCCAAACAAAAGGGGTAAAGCGAAATTGGAAAACACTCTCGTTAAAAGATCTCAGTGTAGGAGGAGACGGAGAACAGGCTTCCGCTTCTGACGATTACTTGCCCAACATTACTAACGGTGAAAGAACCATTTTAAGCACCCGTGAGTTTCGCTATTTTTCTTACTATAATCGCATAAAAGATTTGTTAAGACAGTATTGGAAGCCGTCCATCGAAAGAGAAGTTGCAAAGCTTTGGGGAAAAGGTCGGATGCTCAATTCAGAAGAGCTCACCACCAGAGTATTAGTGCTTCTCGACAAGACGGGACAAGTCCAAAAAATCTCTAAAATTGAAGTCTCGGGGTTTTCAGAAATTGACGAAGCGGCAATCCAAGCTTTTTACCAAGCCGCTCCTTTCCCCAATCCTCCCACAGGATTGGTTGATACAGACGGCTTTGTTAGAATCAATTGGGATTTTATTTTAAAAACTGCATCAGCTCCTCGAATTCAATTCCGGCCTGGTGGGCCTTCAGCAACTCGATAGATCAGTACTCCAGTAGCTTCATCTGAAAGGGAGGTAATTTGAGTTTCCATTTGAGTTCGGTTCTCTCCTCAAAATCATCAACTGAAAACACTCTGATACTTGGCTGAATCGGATTTGCATCCGCAAGATAAAGAAGCCCTTCGGATTTATCCATTAATACTTCTCTCAAGTGAACACCTGTCGACTTCACTAACACTTTCAACACTTCCCCCGATGACCGATCAAAGACTACCAACTCAGTTTGCGGCTTGCTCACAATTGCCACACACTTCAAATCGGAAACGCACTCAAAATCAATCAGATCACCTCCCAATTGCTTTTCGGTAGTGATGAAACCAAGAGACTTAACGTTATCAGCATCAATCAGTTCTATTCCTCCATCAAGCTCACTGGGACTCCCTACTCTGCCCGCTTCCGCAATAAGCAAATGTCCGTCGTCGGTTGGCTTAAAAGAGCTAACCGGATTAGTTGCTTTGAGCTCAAGGCTGTTGGTTACGATATCAAAATGAGTATCCAAAATAGCTACTAAGGAATTTCCAGCAGGAACAAACCCTGCCTTTTGGTTAAGTCTTTGAACTTGGATCCACAGATTATTATTTACCCAGGCCATTTGGTTCGCTTCCGGAAGTCCATCCGAATCAGCAAACTGAGACAGGTCGATATTTTTAATAAGGTTTCCATTGTTAAGATTAATTTTCAAAAGAGCATTTTTACCCAGACAAGACACATAGCCATAGTCTCCTTCCACTGCCATATCCTGAGGATTAGACCACTGGCCGAGGGCGATTTGTTTAAGGGTTCGACCAGAACTTCGACTGATTCGCTGAAGGTTATCCCCTCCCAAGCGGTTGATTACAAACAGGTCCGATATTCCTGGATAAACTCTTACTAATGCATCAGAGTGAATGGGGCTAAAATTCAGATTGCTGATTCGAGTTTCAAGATTTAGAAGGGCCAAAGCTCCGGTCTGATAATCAGTCGTTGCTACAACCAAAGATTTTCCAGATTTGGCCACTTGGAGATCGGCGAAACCGAACTTAAACCCACAGCCTCCACAAGTAATTAACCCAAACAGAATCAGGATTATAAATCGTATATCCATGTTACTCTCATTCTCCTTCCAGCGTCGGGATACCCGGAAATCCCCGTAATTGACTCTTTTACTTCTACACCTGACCAGGAAGAGTTGGCGAGGATCAAATTGAACAGATTCTGGACTTGAATTTGCACTCTTCCTATTTGGGAATTTTCAAAGCGAGCAAAAATATCGTGAATAGCATAAGGAGCTAGCTCTCTTTGGTTAGCCCTGTCTAAATACGAATGAGAAAAAAAGTTTCCACGGTATCCGACGCCCCACTTTCCTCTCTCAAAAAGCGCCTCTAATTTCGCACTCAAAGGAAAGCGATTAGGGAGCATCTTGCCCTTTTCCGATTCCAGATCCGATTGATTTTCTGTCCAAAGCCATTGCAGAGACGGACTCATCTTGACTCCTATTTCCGTCTTGAGTTCATATTGGACTTCTTGTCCAATCCAACTAGCTTTACCAATATTCTCCGCTCTCTTGCTCTTTAACGAGCTTTGCGAAAAAGAAATAAGATTCTCTGCCATCGCACCAAAAAGAGAGTAGGAAAGTTGCTGCTCCGAAAAAAAACCTTGGTTTGTTTTTTTCAAATCAAACCCCACTTCGGCCTTCAAAGCAGTCTCACGCCTTAGGCCCGAATTGGCTTCAATGCCTTTCAGGTTTCCCATCTTTTCAGAAAGAGTCGGAAATCTAAAAAACTGCCCCACTGTTCCCCTCATTCTTAAATCAGGAGAGAAGTAGTACTGACTTGAAAAACGCGGAGAAGCCGCAAACTGAGAATCGGAAAAGTTCGCTCCTTGATACACGACTCTACTGAAGAGAATGGAGGGGAACCATTCCCAGTTTTTATGTAGCTGTAGATTGCCGGATAGTGCAACTGGCATTTCCCAATGCTGGCCAAAAAGTTTATCGTTGTTCTCCTCTTTTAATTGGTAATCCGAAAAAGACGAACCGACACTCAGCTTTCCTGTTCCTGCTCCTGTCTTCCACAAGAGGGCAGTTCTAGCTCCCCCAGTCACACTCCTCGAGTTGCTGCTTGTGTCATCCGATTCTAGTTTGTCAGTTTGAAAACGCCCATACCCTGTAGCGTCTATTCGCAGAAATTCATTGAATTCAACTTGCGATAGCACTGAGGTTAAATTTTCAAATTCTCTTAATTCAAAATTTTGAAGACTCTGAATAGGTCCGGGTATCTGAGTGTCTTGAAATGAGTTCAAGGAAAAGGCGCTCAACTGAGCAGTATCACTCAAATTCCATTTTCCTTTAGGAAGAATAGATGCTTTTCTAAATCCATTATGTTCTCTTCTTTTGAAGGAATCATCTTCGGAGTTAAATGGGGTTCCATTAGGATCCAAGTAGAGAAAATTCTCGTCGCTCTGAGAGTATTCTAAATCTGCTTCAAGTGATCCTCTGATTTTTGCACTAGCAGAAGCTTGAATAAATCCATAATTTCCTAATGTGGCTAAAAACTTCTCCTTGGGTGAGTTCTCAAATATTCTTAAATTTATTGCTCCGCTCAAACCATCAGACAGCAGAGAAGCAGGAACAGCATCACTGTGAATTTCGATTGCTGAGACCGCTACAGCTGGCAAAACAGATGTGTTTTGGGAGCCAAAAACGGGTTCAGTAAAAGGAATACCTTCTAGAAGTACTCGAGTTTCAGAACTGTCCATTCCCCTCATTAGAAATGCAGGGGGAGCCCCCAACCCTTGTCTTGGGACTTGAATCGAAGGTAAGGCTCCTAACTCTTCTGCCACTGACCCAGGATGTTTTTGGTTTTCCAGATTTAAAAGAACACCTGTTCCCTTCTCCCAGGAGTCGCCCCAGAGCCAAGGCGACAGATTATCTTTCCCAATAGTGAGTTCAGGTAAAGTGTAGATTGAGCCTTCGGAAGAAAAAGCAGTGAGGGAGCTCCCTGAATAGAATAACCAAACAAATATTAAAAGCTTTATTTTCAAATACTTAAGCCTCTTCAGAGCAAAATCCCTTGAGAGGAGAAGTAGTATGCTTTTAACTAGTTTTCAAGAAAACATCCCTTCTTGAAATTTTCTAGCAACCGGAGGGCTGTTTGGGTTATGTTCCCCCCTATCAAAGGAGAGTTATGGCTTCCGCAATCCAAGTCAGTCTTGAATTTACTCCCAATCCCAACACTTTGAAATTTGTAGTAAACAATAAGTTTTTAGAAAAAGGGGCAAGCAATTTTACTTCAAACGCCCAAGCCCAAGGAAAATCTCCTCTTGCGGAAGCACTTTTTACAGTGCCTGGAGTTTCTGGAGTAATGATTGGAACCAGTTTTATTACGATTACAAAGAGCCCCGAAGGAGATTGGGATGTAGTAGCGGAGAAAGTTCCTCAAATCATTGAAACTCATCTCACCCAAAAGCTTCCAGTGTTTGCTCCAGGGTTCAATCCAGAAGCTGAACACACTAAATCCTCTTCAAAGCCAGAGGATCTCGAAATCGAGAAAAAAATTCGAGAGCTGTTGGACACTGAGATTAGACCAGCTGTCGCTATGGATGGCGGAGACATCACTTTTGGAAAATACGAAGATGGGGTGGTTTATTTATCTCTGCAAGGAGCTTGTAGTTCCTGCCCCAGCAGCACTGCCACTCTGAAAATGGGAGTTGAAACTCGCTTGAAAGAAGTTATTCCCCAGGTTCGGGAAGTGGTTCAATACTAAACTTTTTTCTCGCGGCAACAATTACAAGAGCCGTGAACAGGAAAAAGCCCAGTAAGCCGTGCACTGGCAGTCTTGTTTCTCTTTGATGAACGGAAGAGCACCCAAAAGCCCCTGCTAAAAACTCATTTCTTGGATACAGCTGAGTAATGCCATCCATGTCATCTTGGGTAATTAGCAGAAAAGTTTTGTTGAGCTGAAAATACATAAGCGCATCGGAGTCCGCACTATGTCCTAGTCCCAAGACATGCCCGATTTCGTGTCCCACTACTAACTCCACTTCCGAAGCCGAAAGAGTCGAGATTTCAGCTGCCGAACCCACTTCAGCGTTTAACACTAGCCCGGAGTAATTGATGTATCCTTCTGAGTCGATTTGACTGAAGGGCATGAATCCCAAAATTGCATTGGGATCCTGGGAATAATCCGCTAAATGCGTCGAACAAACTACTAAAGGGACCTGAGTAGCAGTTCCAGCTCTCAGTTCAGCGTCTCCATCGGTAGCAGGAGTGCTTGATCGAACAAGCTCCAAATCTGTGGATGGAATCCCATTCCAGGCGGCCAGAGCTCGGTCAATAATAGCGAATAGTTCGTTTTCCGACAGAGTGCAATTAGCTGTGTTTACGTAAAAAGTAAGTTTCTTCTGTTTCCAACCAAATGTATTTCCACTCAAATGAGTCCATCCGAAGCAGTGGACTGAGAGAAAAGATAGCGCAAGAAAAGGGAAAACCAACTTTCTCATAACAGTATTCCTAAGTTTAAAACACCATGAAATCTTCTGCGATTGCTATCGGCAATATCGGGAACTATCAATCCCAATTGAAACGACAATTTAGATGCTACCCACCACTCAAATCCTCCCCCCACAGTAAAGAGAAAGACCTGGGTCCAACGAGCTGGGGTATAAAAAGTAGAAGTGCCTAACCCATTATTCACTTCTATATAATTTCCGGTGGAAAGATGACTTTCCCAGAGGAGTCCCGGTCCTACGTTGAGATGAAGAGAAGAAAAGATCTCTTTGTCTAACTTAAGACCAAAATGCGTAGTGAAAGTCTTGGTCGTCCCATCATAGCCACTTCTCCAAGGAATCAGAGTGAATATCTCAGGATGAAAACTAGTCTTTTTGGATAACTCAAATCTCCTTTGTATTCCCACAAGCCCCTGAATTTGACTTACTCGATTGGTAAATTGACTTGGAACAGAAAATCTTTGTTCCAAATTACTGCCCATAGCCCCCACCTGAAGCTGCCATTTTTTTCTTGTAGGAGAAACCCCATGAGCCCCAGGCGACATAAGAAACACTAGGGACAACAAAGTAGAGACTGTTTTTTTAAAAAAATGGAGATTGAGACTGGGCAAAATCAAGGATGCGACCCTTTCGGCTAATGTAACAATCTGGGTTGGGGAAGCTCTATTCTACCGTCTTCGATACTAAAAATCCCTCGGCTCAAAAGACGGGGCGAGTCAAAAAAAGGTCGGCGAATTTGTTATAATTATGAAAATTCCATGACTTATCAACTGTGGAGATTCTTATGAAGCAGTCTTCTCTTATTTTCTGGCTATTTACTTTGGCAATAGCTTTTCAATTGAGTTGTCCCCCTCTAGCAAAAGCCGAAGAGGATTACGAAGAAGAAACAGATGAAGAAGAAGTGGTTCAGCAGCAAGAGACTCCCAAGGCTAAGCCTGCCCCAGTAAAGTTAAAGCCTGCCCCCAAGAAAAAAGAAGCACGAAAGTATTTCACTGATAATTCTCCTCGAAGCGATGCAGGGATTTTTCATGTGGCCTTCGCTTTAGGCGGAAACGTTTACGTAGAGCCAAAACTGATAGCTACGACAAAGGAATTTGCTGATGATTACTTCAAGGACTTTGGTTATCAGGGTGGAGTTTATTTTGACTATGACTATTCGAGAACTGCGGAGAACATCCCTCTCGCTCTCAGAGGTTATGTGGGCTACAAATATGCACTCAATACCACTCATATTTTTGCCCTTGAGGGGGTCGTGAGACGGATGTTTCAGCTTTCGGAGAATTCCGACTTTGGACTTGGAGCCGGAGTGAGCCTGGCCACTTGGTTTAGAACGACTGCCCAAGTAACCAACAATGAAACTACCCAAATAGAGGAAACTATTCTCCTTCCTACTTTCATCGTGGCAGCAGGTTTTGATTTCAACCCATTCATGGTTGACCTCAAGTGGATGATTCACCGTTTTGGCCAAGGAAACACCATCATGGGTGCAGAATTCAATTTTGGGGTTAGGCTTTAATTCTGCTATAAGGACTGCATGCCAAGGTTTTCGCTTGCAGTCCGCATCACTTTATCTCTCCTTCTGGTATTTGTTCCTTTGGCTGGTTTCGATCAGTGGCTTTATGACCACCTTTTCCGTCTTTCTGGAAAAAGCCGAGTGGAGTCTCCCTACGTCCTAATTCGAGTATCCGAAGGAAAGCTTTATCAGTTATTGGGAGAAGAAAAGCTTAATTTCCCCGAAGAAGCGATCTCAGTTGAAAGAAGTAGTCATCCAGTTTGGCACCAACAATTTTACAAAAAGTTAATTGAAAAACTTGAATCTGCTTCACCCCGCCTCCTCGTTTTTACTTCTTTTTACGAATGGATTGATCAAAGAGCTCCTTATCGCTTTTCATATCCTAATATCATTTTTTCAGGTCTCATCGATGATGAGGGAAAACTGGTTCCCCCACCAAAAAGCCTTACCCGAACTGATAACTACGGATTTAATAACCTCTTTCCAGATCCTGACAATGTTCTTAGGCAAGCTCACTTGGTTTATTCATCAGGACAGTCCCTTGCTTTAAAATCCTATCAGGCCCTCAATAGTTCTCCTCCCGTTGGAGATCTCATTGAGCCTATTCACGTCTATTTCAGAGGTTCATCTGGAAGTTTTCCGAGTTATGATGCTTGGGATATTTTCGATGGTTCAATCCCGCTCGAGGATTTCTCAAATAAAATCGTTTTAATTGGTAAAGAAGGTAGTCCCTCAAACGATCTAGAAACCCCCTTTGGCAAGATGTCTCGGTTAGAAATTCACGCAAATGTTCTGAGCACTTTTTTAGAGGGAAATCAGATTTTATTTCCTGGCAAATATTGGAACTACTTAGTGTCCTTTTGTGCGGTCGCCATCTCAATATTTCTTATTCTTTATTTCCCCCTTTCAGTTGCTTGGGTGCTTCTCCTGCTTTTGGCTTTTTCACTCTCACTTTTTAATTTCATTGGCTTAACTTTTTTGAAAATATGGCCGGGCCTTGCAAGCCCCTTGTTTTGTATTTTAGGAACTCATCTTTTGCTCATCGGATTCAAAATCGGTCGCCAAGAGGAAAAACAGTGGCGAATTCAAGAAGAGTCACGCTACCTAAAAGAGATGGACCAGTTTAAAAACAACTTTGTCTCCCTCTTTAGTCATGATCTAAAAACCCCTATTTCTAAAATTCGAGCTATTACAGATCGAATCTTCAGTGAGAATCCTGCTCTTAGCTCTTCTGTGCAGGAAGGACTCAAAGGGATAGAAAGGGCCAACAATGAATTAGCAAGGCTCATCTCGGATATTTTGAGAGTCACCAAAATGGAGTCGATGCCGATTGAGCCAGCTAAAGAAGTGGTAGATATCAACCGGCTAGTGGAAAGTGCTCTTCAACGCCTGAAATTTATATTTGATGAAAAGAAGATTCGGATTGTTCAGGATTTGGAACCTCTTTTTTCAACAGAAGGTGATCCCCACTTGCTGCTCGAAGTAATAACCAATTTGGTTGAAAATGCAGTGAAGTACAGTCCTCCCGACAGCCAAGTAGTCATTAGAACCCGTGAGCTTCCCGGAAAAATTAGCGTCAGTGTTTTAGATGAAGGGCCTGGAATTCCCCCTGAAGAATTACCTCGAGTCACCAGTAAGTTTTATCGAGGAAAGACCGCAGATAAGACGACTAGAGGATCTGGTCTTGGCCTCTACTTGGCTAAGTATTTTGTGGAAACTCACGGCGGAGAGCTCACTATTCAGAGTGAATGGGGAAAAGGGACAGAAGTTAGCTTCACCCTTCCCATATCTTAAGATATTGATTTTGCAGGCCTTTTACCTTCCTGGTCCTTCCCGTAGATTGCACACTTTCTTCGCTTCTGGTATGACACTGTCGATTTCCCAAAGATTTAACACCCTTACTGAGGATCCGGACGAGTCATGTACTCCATTCTAGTAGTTGATGATGAACAGGATTTAAGAAAACAGATCCTCACTATCCTCACATCCCGGGGTTACCAAGTAGATGAAGCTTTTGATGGCCAAGATGCTGCTGAGAAATTAGAAAAGAAAGCGTATCCTCTTGTTCTTTGTGACGTTCGCATGCCTCGAATGGATGGTCTTCAGCTTTTGCAACATATTCAGGCTCGTGAGTACTCCTCGACAATCGCACTGATTACCGCACATGGAAATATCCGTGAAGCTATTGAAGCTATCCGAGAAGGAGCCTTCGACTACGTAGAGAAACCTATTAATGAACAAGTACTCATCGATCTCGTACAGAGAGCTGAGCGCGCCTATCACATGATTTACAACATGGCTTACTCCGCCCCCGTTTTAAATCCAGGCAGTCCTACTGAGGCTATTGGAAAAAGTCGAAGCATGAAATCCATCTTTAAAATGGTGGAGAAATTGGGACGAGTAAACACTTCGGTTCTTATCCGTGGTGAAAACGGCACAGGCAAAGAACTCGTAGCTAAGGCTATCCATTACAATAGTCCTCGAAAGAATGGTCCTTTTGTCGCTGTTAATTGCGCTGCTATTACAGAAACTCTGATTGAGAGTGAACTTTTTGGACACGAAAAGGGCGCGTTTACTGGGGCCGACCAAAGACACATTGGTAAATTCCAATTTGCTGCAGGGGGCACACTTTTTCTAGATGAAATCGGTGAGACGAGCCCAGCTCTGCAAGTAAAACTCCTACGGGTTCTCCAAGATCACTGTTTCACTCCCGTTGGCTCTAATAGAGAAGTAAAAGCCGACGTCCGAATTATTGCAGCCACGAATAGAGATTTGGAAGCAGCTATTAAAGATGGCTCTTTCCGAGAGGATTTGTTTTATCGTTTAAATGTGATGCCCATTTTCCTTCCCTCGCTGCGTGATCGACAAGAAGACATTGCTCCTCTGATCCATCACTTCATTGATAAATTTAATTTGCGCCATACCAAAACGATTGAGTCGATCAGTCCCGAAGCGCTCAATGCGCTCGAGCATTTTCACTGGCCAGGAAATATCCGCGAGCTTGAGAATGCGATTGAGCATGCATTCATTGTTGAGACCACCAATCAAATAACTTTTTTTAGTTTGCCAGAATACATTCGTAAAAACTCTCGCCGAAAGACTAGTATCAGCCGCGCAGAGCATCGCCTCCCCTCCTATGAAATGATGGACTGGGAAAAAAGAAAAGAAGACTTCGAAAAAGAATTTATTGTTCAAGCGCTCAAGCGATTCCAAGGCAGAATTAATATCACTGCTGAACAAGCTAACATGCCCAAAAACACTCTTTTGAGAAAAATTAAAAAGTACAACATCAAACCAACAGATTACGGCGCAAAGGAACTCAGCTTTGAATAAACCTCTTCCCCATCTCACTTACAGCAGCTACTTAAAAGTCGAAGAGCTTCTAGAACTACAAGTCCCTCTTTCTCAACCCACCGCTCCAGATGAACTTTTATTTATTATCACTCACCAATCCTATGAACTGTGGTTCAAGTTAGTGATCGGTGAGCTTGATAGAGTAGTATCCCATTTAAAAAAGGACCAACTGTTTCCGGCTTTTCACTTACTTGAACGAGTTTGTGAAGTCTTCAAAGCACTTATCCACCAGTTAGATATTCTGGAAACAATGACTCCAGTTGCTTTTAATCAGTTTCGTTCACAGCTGAATCCAGCTAGCGGTTTTCAGAGTTGGCAATTTAGAGAACTTGAACTCCTCGCTGGTGGAAAAACAGGGGACTACTCCAAGCTTGCCCAGGTAGAGCCAGAGTGGTTTCAAAAGTTACAGGAACGTGGCGACCAGCCTAACCTCAGAACTGTTTTTTTGGATCTTCTGAAGAAGAAGGGGCTTCTTAACAACACCGACGATTCTGACCAGCTCAAGTCGGCAGTTCTAAAAATTTATGAAAAGCCACAGCAAGATGAGATGCAAACTCTTTGTGAGTTTTTGATACGTCTAGATGAGCAGATTATTTTGTGGCGTTTTCGTCACATTCAAATGGTAGAGCGAATGATTGGAATGAAACATGGAACTGGCGGTTCGCTCGGAGTCCCCTACCTCGAAACTACTCTGAAGAAGAAATTCTTTCCGGAGCTTTGGTCCGCTCGCACTCAAATGGGCTTTGATAGTTACTAATCTTTCTTGATTAATACGGCTCTCACTGGGCTTGCATCAAGCCCTTCTAGTTTTAATGGTAGAGCAGTAAGTTCATAAATGCCCGGTTGAACGCCTTGCAGATCAATTCCTTCCAAAATCGCCATATTGGATTTCAAAGTAGCTAGATGAGTGGGAAGTTCTTTTGAATCAAAAAGATCTACGGATGGAGTATCGATTCCAACTAGTTTCACTCCTCGAAATGATAAATACTCAATAAGCTCCCGAGATAAGGCATTAAAATCTTCATTAAAGTGCTCAGGATTTGGAAAAGATGTGGTTTTGAAAAGCACCCTTTTTGCCAAAACCGGCACTCCTTTTAAATCTTCCGGCTTAATAGCTGTTGCTTTGGGTTTCGAAATCTCAATAACCTGACACAACCCCTGGTACTTATTGAGATCAACTTGGTGAATTGCTTTTCCCTTGAGATCAAAATGATTAGGAGCATCGGTGTGACTTCCGATGTGAACAGTTGTTTCGATAGAGGATAAAGTGTAATTACTACCACCATTCATATCCAGTGCGATTTTTCGATTAAAGCTCTTATCCCCAGGCCAAACGGCTGCACGAGAGTTTAGCAAGGGGCTAATATCTTTCATTTCGGTTTGCGGAGTAACCCAAGGTTTGTAATGAAAATTTATGTTCTGCCCAGCAGGAGGATTTACTGGGGATGAAAGGCCCAAAACATCAAAAAGTGGTCTTAAAGCTAATCCAGCAGATTGAGGGAGGTATCCAGCTGCTATTTTTACCAAGATACCCAGTCCCCTTGGATATTCAGCTGATGGGAGTACTCCTATTGCAAGAAGCCCATCGGCTCCTTCCTTTGCAATTACTCTTCCTCCATTCTTTGAAATGACTTTGCTATCAACTCTCTCCGGACCGCCGATCCAATCTGGATTCTCTACCATCAGGTTTCTGATTGTTTTCAGTCGTGTATCCGTTTTCGCTTCCGCTAGTAGCTGAAATAAGCGAGCCATTTGATCTAAACGTAAAACAGGGCTCGGAAGCTGACATCCATCAGTGACCCATAAAAGATCTGTCAATGGCTCCTGAAGAAGCTCCTCCATTTTGCTTTTAAGCTTTAAATGAAACGGATGTTCCACGGCTAAATAAGAATCCAGCGGCCATTTATTTTTTTCACAGCTTTCAACTATTGCCAGATGCTTCGAAAAACAGGTGTGAAAACACTGTTCCGGACCCATTCCCCCCGATTTCAGTTTTGCCCTGTGTTGCTCATCCATTGGAAACGAAACCGGTAATTTGATCTTTGATAAAACCAGCTCCGTGGATTCCCCCTGAATAGCCTGACGAAGCGATTGCACTTGTTCTTCATTTGCAGATATCGACCCCAGTGCGGCTATGTGCTGTATTTTAGTATTTCCCTCAAAGTTAAGACCGGTGGCATAAAACTGAAAAGGCTTCAAAAGTGAACGCGCTGGGTAACTCCCTATCGCATCGGAAGACTGAAAAAGAATCTTATCGGCATCAACAACAACGATCTCTCCCTGAATCTGAACTTCTGAAATTCCATCTCTTAAAAGCGAGTATAAAGTTCGTGTTGTGATCATAGTTTAGAAACCACATTTTCGAAAAAATAACGCATTTGTTGTTTAATAGCTTGGTTATCTTGTTGATTGAATTCGAACCATAGCATGATCCGATCCTCTTGGTGAAATCCCCGCTGAGCTCCCGGTTCAAGCTGTTCTCTTATTTCACTCGCATCTCCGACTAAGGCTCGACTCAATAGTACCTTTTTATCAGGCACCAAAGTAGTCCCTCGCATTGCCTCGATATAATTACTCAAAACAGAGTCAGCCAGCTCATAAGCTTTTTTTCTATTTTGGTCTATGAAAACCATCACTGTTCGAGGAAGGCGACTGCGGC
>Ga0214917_10005578_pt1 | contig 13384 bp, 12 predicted proteins | sample LL_1208_BB_MetaG_FD_177983 | JGI IMG/M metagenome (GOLD analysis project Ga0214917, IMG submission 177983) | Freshwater microbial communities from Lake Lanier, Atlanta, Georgia, United States - LL_1208_BB | ecosystem: Environmental > Aquatic > Freshwater > Lake | place: USA: Georgia | collected... | reverse complement strand
GTGGCGATGAAATGGCAATGATCTTCCAGGATCCATTAAGCGCCTTGCATCCTTATTACACAATCGGCGATCAATTAATTGAAGCAGTACTCGTTCATAACAAAGTAAAAGATTATGAGGCACGTTCTAGAGCTGCTGAGATGTTAACGAGAGTTGGGATTCCATCGGTCGAGCAGCGCATGGATGAATATCCACACCAACTTTCGGGTGGTATGCGCCAGCGTGTAATGATTGCAATGGCCTTAATCAATGGCCCAGAACTACTAATTGCAGATGAACCTACAACTGCACTCGACGTCACAGTTCAAGCACAAATTCTTGACCTGTTGCGAGAACTTCAAAAAGAATTCGGCACTGCCATCGTGTTGATCACTCACGACTTGGGTGTTGTAGCTGATTTGGCGGATGAAGTTATGGTCATGTACGGCGGTAGCGCGGTAGAGCATGCACCGGTTAGGGAAATTTTTTATGCACCGCAAATGCCCTATACCTGGGGACTTCTTGCATCCATCCCACAAATATCCGCCAAGAAGGAACAGCTAGATCCAATTCCTGGTTCACCACCATCGCTGCTTAACCTGCCGAAGGGCTGTGTATTTGCCCCGCGCTGTGCGTTTAAGGATCAAGTTGCTGATGATGCTTGTGCGAATAAGTTCCCAGACTTGCTAGTGGTTTCTATGGGTCATGAGGCGCGATGCCATTTAAGCGAATCTCAGCGAAATGTTATTCGTTCAGAGCGCAAGATTGGCAGGTTGTAATCATGTCAGGACCAATCCTTAAAGTTAAGGATCTTCAGAAGCTGTTTCCGATACAAGGCGGCGGACTCTTTAATCGCGTAGTTGGAAACGTGCGTGCTGTAGACGGCATAAATCTAGAAGTATTCCCAGGTGAAACTCTTGGGCTCGTGGGTGAAAGTGGCTGTGGCAAATCAACTGCGGGCCGCGCCATGTTGAGATTGATTGAACCAACGGCTGGATCTATCGAATTCAACGGTCAAGACATTACAAACTTGAAAAAGAAAGATCTAGTCCCTCTTCGCCGCGAAATGCAAATGATTTTTCAAGACCCATTCTCTTCCTTGAATCCGCGTCACACTATCGGTGACATCATCGGAGCGCCGTTTAGAGTTCAGGGAGTTAAGCCAGAAGGCGGAATCATGAAAGCCGTTCAAGGTCTAATGGATCGCGTTGGATTAAATCCTGAACACTACAACCGGTACCCAAATGAATTCTCAGGTGGTCAACGCCAGCGAATTGGAATCGCTCGAGCAATTGCTTTGAAACCCAAATTGATTGTTTGTGATGAGCCGGTTTCAGCTCTTGATGTGTCAATTCAAGCCCAGGTACTAAACCTGCTCGATGACATCCAGCAAGAGTTTGGCCTTGCTTACATCTTTATTGCACATGATTTATCCGTAGTGCGACATATTTCTGATCGAGTAGCCGTTATGTACCTTGGCAAAATTATGGAGCAGGCTCCGCAGGAAGTTTTGTACCAACAGCCATTGCATCCATACACACATGCTTTACTTTCTGCGGTACCGATCGCAGATCCAGACTTAGAGCGCTCAAGAGAGCGAATCATTTTGTCGGGCGAGTTACCGAGTCCTAGTAATCCACCAAGTGGCTGCGTGTTTAGAACCCGTTGTTTTAAGGCGCAGTCCCGCTGTGAGTCTGAGGTTCCAGAGTTGCGTGAGTTAGCAACTGGTCACAAGGTAGCCTGTCACTTCCCAATGGATGTAATCAGTGGTGCGTCAGCATCTGGAAATGACTTCATAAGTTAATAGCGGCAATGCCGAGTGCGATTATTCGACTCCGAGCTGTTCCTTTAAGTACTCCACAGTTAGCAACATTAAATTCTCAGAGATGATTTCTTGTGGCGTCATGTGAGTTACGCCAGAAAGAGGCAGAACGGTGTGCGATTTTTTATTCGCCAAAAGTGCTCCGCTCAACGAAAGTGAATGTGCGGCAACAACATTGTCATCCGCCAGCCCGTGAACCAGCATCAGTGGCCGCTCCAGCTGGCTAGCCATTGGCATTAACGAGTGATCTTCGTAAATCTCTGGAAATTTCTCTGGATGTCCAAGATATCGCTCGGTGTATGCGGTGTCGTACCAAAGCCATTCAGTTACTGGCGCGCCCGCAACTGCAGCATGAAATACATCGGGTCGTTTCATTATGGCCAGCGCCGACAAGTATCCACCAAATGACCAGCCAGTTATCCCAACTCGAGTTGCATCAACATCGTTGGGAAAGTGATTGGCAACATCAGCGATGGCATTAACTTGATCGTCAATTACTGGCCCAACAAAGTCTTGATAAATCGAGTGATCCCAAGCAGGTCCACGGCCACCAGTCCCACGATTATCGGCTACGACTACTACAAATCCTTGATCCGCAAACCACTGATCGATCGCGTAGCTAAGTGCCCCATTTTGGACCTGTGGGCCATGTGGACCACCGTAAGGACGCATCATGACTGGAAGCTTTTTGCTGCCGTAAACATGGTCCCGAGGAAAAATCACAGCAGTGTTTACTTTGTGCGGACCAGTTTGCAGGATATGTACCTGAGAAGTGAAGTTTGGCGATTCAGCCAATGAATCAAAATAGTGTTCGGTTTTAACGCCACGTCGAAGTTGATAACTACGGGTGTTGGTATCAAGTCGAGATTCAATTACTACCTGCAGATCCGAAGTGGTTGCCGTAGCACTTGCCATCCCACCTTGCGAAATTTCCGTAATTGAACCTTCGAAGCTGATACGTAATAGGTCACGTGACAACGCATCTTGGGTTGCAATCACATCTATGTAGTCGTCGGTAATGTCAACAATGGACATCACTTGTAAACCTGCAGGCGATAAGGGCTTGCCAGCGATTTGAAGTTCTCGAGTGTCCGACTGACGATTGTCGATTACCGAAACGATCTGTTCCTTGTGCCAACGGGGTTGACCAGGGATTACTTCGACAAATTCATGATCATTAACCTCGTGAACATTCACTAGACCGGAATTAGTCACCGAATAAGTTACAAAATTTTGTTGGGCACGATCAGCAACTGTTATCAGCGCATCGCAATCTTTCTGCCAGGAAACTGATATCAGGTATTCGAATGCATCACTGTCCCAGCGAATCGAATCTCGCTCACCAGTGACTGAAATTTTTTCGAGACCAACAGTTGCATTTGTAGTTCCTGCGACTGGGTATTTGATCTCTTGTGGAGTTTTCGCCGGAGTTGCTGGATCGGAAATCCACCAGGTTTGAACCTCAGCATCGTTGACTGATTCGACAATTAAACAATCGCTTTCAGGAGACCACCAAAATCCATGCATCCGCCCAAATTCTTCAGAGGCAATAAAATCTGCCAAACCCCAGGAGAGATTTTCAGATTTTTCGTTTGTCAGATTTTGCACTTTAGTTCCTGCGAAATCTGTGAGATACAAATCTTTGCCATTAGACCAGGCAATAAAGTTTCCGTCGGGTGAGAGTCTTGGATCGATAACTGGTCCATCAACATTCAAATTTGTTACGTGGGCGTCAGATATTGCACCAGCAAAAAGTTGCCCTGAAAGCGCGAAGGCAACTTTTGCCCCAGTGCTATCAGTCGAATAACTAGTAATACCTGATGTGGTTTCTCTCATCCGTTCGCGTCGGGCACGTTCGGCGGCCGGAACTTCTGCATCATCAGCAAGCAATACTCTTGGGTCGGCAAACTTGGTTTCCATTCGGTTTGCTACGTCATAAATCCAAAGTGAGTTAACAGAATCACGCCCGCTGTCACTACGCAAAAACAAAACCTGGTTGCCTGACTCACATATCTGAAAACTGCGTGGCGCACCCAGTTGAAAGTTGCGAGTAGCGGCGCTTTGGCGTGGAAAAGATTCAATCACCCCTTGATCCTGCCATGTTTAACTGTGGAGTGTCTCGTACAGTTGGTACATGACATCTCTGGCAACTGGCTTGCCCAATCAACGTTTGTTATTGGTTCATGCACATCCAGACGATGAAACGATCGGCAGCGGGGCAACCATGGCGAGATATGTGGCAGCTGGGGCGCAAGTAACTTTAGTAACTTGTACGTTGGGTGAAGAAGGCGAAATCTTAACTCCTGAGCTATCTCATTTGGCAGCCGACAAATCTGATGAATTAGGCAAACACCGAATCACAGAACTGGCCGCAGCGATGGCCGAACTTGGTGTCACCGACTGGAGACTGTTAGGTGGACCTCACGCCTTTCGCGATAGCGGAATGGTTGGGACGCCACCAAATGATCGGGAAGATTGTTTTTGGCGCGCAGACCTTTTGGAAGCAGCAAAGCACTTAGTGACAATCATTCGGGAAACCCGTCCACAAGTATTGGTGACCTACGATGATTTCGGTGGTTATGGACACCCAGACCACATTCAGGCACATCGAGTGGCAACTTATGCTCGAGACTTAGCCGCAGCTGCTAGCTTTGCTCCCGAACTTGGCGAACCTTGGTTGATTGAAAAAGTTTATTGGACTGCATTTCCCGTAAGTGTGATGCGAGCTGGCATTGAAATGCTTAAAGCTGCTGGTGAGGAAACTGGATTTGCTGCGCAAGATCCAGACGATATTCCATTTGCTTGTCCTGACGAACTCGTTACTACTGCGATCGATGGCAGCGAATTTGCAGATCAAAAAATGCGCGCACTTCGGGCACACGCAACTCAAATTAGTACCGAAGAAGGATTTTTTGCGCTATCCAACAATATGGGCTCACAAGTTATGGGCACTGAGTTTTACCGTTTAGTCGCTGGAATTAAGACTGCACCATTTGATGAATTAGGCAGAGAGACTGATTTGTTCAATGGCATAGCAATTGATCATTAGTAATTAGCCGTTAACAAAACTCCGGCAGCAACTAGCCAATAGATTAGTGAAATGACAAAGCTTCGGATAGTTCTATTCAGCGCACTTGCTGGTGTCTTTGTGAGTATGGTTGCAGGTTTTGCGCATGCTGATCGAGTCCGGGTGGCTGGAGTTCAAATTCCATATGGATTGTTTCTTGCACTGAGTGTTTGCTTCTTGGTTATCCTGTGGCTGAATCGACAATTTCAAACTCGTTTGGCAGGAACAGTGTTCCTGGTTATCTGGGTTTTGGTGACAGTTCGGATGGCCATGGAATCAGCCAACGGAGACTTGATTTTTACGGTGACTTGGTATTCAACTTCTTACATTATTGCTGGCGCCATTTTGCTATCCATGACCGCAGTCCTACCTCCAATGCGCATTCCCGTGGAAACCCCACAGGCACTTCCCGAATCCCATGCCTGATGCAACAAAAAACTCATTAGACGGGTAGATTTGTAGTGCTGAGAAAGTAACTTTTCTCGCAGGATTTTTATGGAGGTCGAAATGACTTATGTGATCGCACTGCCTTGTGTTGATGTTAAAGACAAGGCTTGTATCGAAGAATGCCCAGTAGATTGCATCTACGAAGGCGATCGCATGATGTACATCCAGGCTGACGAATGTGTTGACTGTGGTGCCTGCGAACCAGTGTGCCCAACCGAAGCCATCTATTACGAAGATGATGTCCCTGAAAAATGGGAAAGCTTCAAGGGTGTCAATACTGCATTCTTCGAAACCCTTGGTTCGCCTGGTGGTGCGTCAAAGACTGGCAAGACCAGCAACGACCCAGAAGAAATCAAGTCACTTCCGCCTCAGGTGAGTTAACTGATCTCACCACTTGCAAACGGATTACCCGATTTCCCATGGGACCGGATTGCAGCAGCAGGTGATGTCGCGCGAAAGCACCCGGGTGGAATCGTCGACCTTTCAATTGGGACACCAGTTGATGACACTCCAGAAGTAATTACTTCTGCCTTAGCAGCAGCAGCCAATGCACCGGGTTATCCAACTGCAGCTGGACTATTGGAACTCAGACAAGCTTGGGTTTCTTGGGCAAGGCGAATTTTGTCTGCGGATTTAACCACTGACCAAGTTGTGCCTTCAATTGGATCCAAAGAAATTGTGGCTTGGTTGCCAATCGTGTTTGGTTTGAATCAAAGCAGCACAGTTGCCATTCCAGAACTTGCCTACCCAACTTATGCAGTTGGCGCATTGCTGGCACATGCCAAGTTTGTAACCTACAAACAAGCCTCCGATATCCCCGATAACACAGACATGATTTGGGTTAATTCACCTGGCAACCCAACAGGTGAAGTTTTGACTGCGAATCAGCTCAAAGAAATCGTTGCTCGGGGCAGGGAACTATCCGCGCCAGTTGTCAGCGATGAGTGCTACATCGAACTTGGCTGGGAAGCCGAGCCGATATCAATTTTGGATCCGCGAGTTTGTGGCACAGACTTCACTGGCATTTTGGCGGTCCATTCACTTTCGAAGCGCTCAAATCTTGCCGGCTATCGATCTGGCGCAGTTCTGGGTGATGCCAAATTGATCTCTGACATAGTCTCGTTGCGAAAGCATGCTGGCATGTTGGTGTCTACCCCAGTGCAGCTCGCTACTGTGGCTGCACTTTCCGACGACGCCCATGTCGTGCTGCAAAAAGCAAGATATGCCAAACGACGTGACGTACTTCACACTGCTCTGATTTCGGCTGGTTTCAAAATAGAGCATTCTCAGGCTGGCCTTTATCTGTGGGCTACCAATGGAAGTAACTGCCTAGAAACCGTTAACTGGCTTGCGGAGAAGGGCATTTTGGCTGCCCCAGGAGATTTTTACGGCCCGGCTGGAAACAACCATGTGCGCCTTGCCTTGACGGCTACTGATGAGCGAATCGACAGTGCCGCAGCTCGGTTAACAAGCAATTAACACTTGCCTGATGATCGGGTAACAATCGGTTAGCCAAAAAGTCTGATTAGTCCCAGTGACTGGGCAAATAGTAAGTTTGACCTATGTCTCAAGCAAAACTTGTCCACCCAAATGGCGAACTACTTCTCGGTGAGGTCCCAGCTACTGTTGGCGCTTCTGGTTACGACGTGTCTGCGTTGCTTAAGGAAACCGGTCACATAACTCTTGATCACGGATTCATGAATACTGCATCATGCGAATCTGCAATCACCTACATCGATGGTGACAAAGGAATTTTGCGGTACCGCGGATATCCAATTGAACAACTTGCAGAAAAAAGTACGTTTCTAGAAACTTCATATCTATTGATTTATGGAAACCTACCAAGTCCAACTGAATTGAGTAAATTCACTGAAGACATCGGAATGCACACCATGGTGCACGAAGATTTGCGTCGCTTCTTTGATGGTTTCCCGCGCGATGCTCACCCAATGCCAGTACTCAGCAGCGCTGTGAGTGCGCTTTCAACTTTTTACCAAGATTCTTTGGATCCATTTAATGAACGCCAAGTTGAGATCTCAACAATTCGCTTGATGGCAAAGATTCCAACTCTTGCTGCATATGCATACAAGAAGACAATTGGTCAACCATCTCGCTACCCAGACAATTCACTTGATTACGTTTCCAACTTTATGAACATGACTTTCGGTGTTCCGGCGGAACCATATGAAGTGAATCCGGCGATCGTAAAAGCATTAGACATGCTTTTCATTTTGCATGCAGATCACGAACAGAATTGCTCAACGTCAACAGTGCGCATGGTTGGTTCTTCACATGCAAACTTGTTCGCATCAGTTTCTGCTGGTATCAATGCATTGTTTGGACCACTTCATGGTGGCGCTAACCAAGCAGTTCTTGAAATGCTGGAAGAAATTCAAAGTTCTGGAGATACAGTCCAGCAGTTCATTCAGCGCGTAAAGAACCGCGAAGATGGCGTAAAGCTTATGGGCTTTGGTCACCGGGTATACAAGAGTTATGACCCACGGGCAGCAATTGTTCGTAAGCATGCTCACGACATCTTGACGATGCTTGACGTGCAGGATCCACTGTTTGATATCGCCCGCGAACTCGAAGACGCAGCTCTAAGTGACGAATTCTTTATCGAGCGAAAGCTTTACCCAAATGTTGATTTCTACACTGGATTGATTTACCGTGCCATTGGTTTCCCAACTCGCATGTTTACTGTGCTGTTTGCAATTGGTCGAGTACCGGGCTGGATCGCACAGTGGCAGGAAATGATCACTGATCCAGACACCAAGATCGGTCGCCCACGCCAGGTCTACATCGGTGAAGCTGAACGTGGCTACGTCGATTTAGCCAAGCGCTGATTAATTCTTGTGTAGGGCTTCGTTTAGTCCTCCCCAAGTACCTTCTCGAGTAACCGCTTCGAGTGCGCCCGAAACTGAGTTGCGTCGGAATAGTAAGCCGTTGGCACCTGAAAGTTCTTTGGCTTTAACTACACCTCCATCTGGCAGCGTTATCTTAGATCCGCCAGTGATGTAGCAACCAGCTTCAACCACACAGCTATCACCAAGTGAAATACCTACACCCGCATTTGCACCAACCAAGCAGTTTTCTCCGATAGTAATAACTTCCTTGCCGCCACCAGAGAGAGTTCCCATGATGCTGGCACCGCCGCCGATGTCAGAACCGTTCCCGACCACAACGCCTGCCGATATCCGCCCCTCAACCATGCTGGCGCCTAAAGTTCCTGCATTGAAGTTAACAAAACCTTCATGCATAACCGTTGTGCCAGGTGCTAGGTGAGCGCCAAGGCGAACCCGATCTGCGTCTGCAATTCGCACGCCACTTGGGACAACGTAGTCCAGCATGCGTGGAAACTTATCAAGTCCAAAAACATTCAGGTTAATACCTTTGGCACGAGCTTTGATTGCGACCTCAGTGACGTTTTCAACGGCGACTGGGCCAAGTGAAGTCCATGCGACATTTGTTAACAGACCAAACAGACCATCTAAATTTATTGTTCGTGGAGCCATTAAGCGGTGTGACAGCAGATGCAAGCGAAGGTATGCGTCAGCCGCATTAATTGGGGCAGCAGTTAAATCTGACGTTGTTGTAATCACTTCAACTCGTACGCCACGAAGTGAGTCAGTATCTATGCCACGTTCTAGCCCGGCGACTTGAGCTGCCTTGTCTCCAAGCACTGGCTGCGGGTACCAAACATCAAGTAGTACGTCAGCCGAGTAGGTGGCTAGACCTGTCGCAGTGGCAATCTGACTCTGGCTCATGTCATTCCTTGAAATTAGGGGTCTTAAGTAGTGAAAAAAGCGTTACAGGACTACCGTAGTCGTGTGGACATAGTTGCGTTAAACCCGCACGCCGACATAGTTGCGCTAACTACAGATCTGGTCAATATTCCAAGTGTTTCAGGCAATGAAGCAGCTTTAGCGGACGCAATTCATCAAGAATTGGGCAAATGCAGTTGGCTTGATGTTCATCGCTTTAAGAACTCGGTCGTGGCAAAAACCAATCTTGGCAAAGCCTCACGAGTTATTGTGGCTGGCCACATTGATACTGTGCCGGTAGCTGACAACGAAACAGCGGTCTTTGTGGCAAGTGGTCAAAGCCTGCCAAGTGATGGCAAGTCAGTTCCCGAAGATGTGGTTTTTGGTATCGGATCTTGCGATATGAAGGGTGGGGTAGCAGTTGCACTTCGGGCTGCAGTTTCGATTGAAAACCCACAATTTGATGTGACTTACATCTTTTATGAGTGCGAAGAAGTTGATAGTGAGCGCAATGGGCTTACTTTGATTGCGGCCGAGCACCCAGAATGGCTAGCTGCCGACATTGCAGTCTTGCTAGAACCATCAAATGCAAACATCGAGGCTGGCTGCCAAGGGACATTGCGGGCAAAAATTTCTACGAGTGGAACTCGAGCACATAGCGCTCGGTCTTGGCTAGGAGATAACGCGATCCACAACCTCGGTGACATTTTGAACAGGCTGAATGAATACAAGCCAGCAAAAGTTTTGATCGACGGGCTTGAGTATCGCGAGGGTTTGAACGCTGTCCAAGTCACAGGAGGAATCGCTGGAAACGTTATTCCAGATTCAGCAACTGTTGAAGTTAATTATCGCTATGCCCCAAGTACCAGTGGAACCCAAGCCGAAGCTCACATCCGTGAGGTTTTCGATGGCTTCCTAGTCGAGTTTGTTGACAATGCCCCCGGTGCGATGCCAGGCCTTGATCAACCAGCGTTAGCAGATCTCGTTTCACGCGTGGGTGGAAAAGTTGCACCGAAGTTTGGCTGGACTGACGTTGCTAGATTCTCCGTAATGGGAGTTCCGGCAGTAAACCTTGGTCCTGGTGATCCTGGATTGGCGCACTCGCGCAATGAACATGTTTCAGTTGCGCAATTAAAGCGCTGCGAAGAAACCGTATTTGATTGGCTAAAGGGTTAATGGAACATATTGAATTAGAAGTAGCAATTCAAGCACCTGCGCAAAAAGTTTGGGATGCGATTACTAATTGGCAAGCCCAAAGCCAGTGGATGCTTGGCACAAAAGTTTGGCCAGTTGATGGCGATGGAACTGGCGTTGGGGGAAAGATCGAAGCGTTCACTGGAATTTGGCGGCTTGGATTTTTGGACACTATGGAGATCACTGCTTGGGATGCACCGAACCGATGCGATGTGAATCACACCGGCAGAGTCGTTAAGGGTACTGGCACATTCGAAGTAGTTGCGACTAGTGAAACAACCTCGAAGTTCATTTGGAGTGAAGATTTAGATCTACCCCTTGGCCTATTGGGTAAGGCGGGATTCACCCTGTTGAGGCCTGGATTTGTCTTTGGGGTCCGAAAGTCATTGGAAAAGTTTGCTGACCTTGTTGAGCAAGGCAAACTTTAGTACCGCATTGAGAAATAGCGGGCCGTGACGGGTCAAAAACTCATTGTTTGCAAGGGTTTTCAGGAAGTGCGAGGATTTCGTTACCACTTGTTTTTCAGGGATAATAGAGAGATATAAGAGGTTAGTCTCGGAACTTATCGGAAGGTGACCGAAATGGCAGCTATGAAGCCACGCACTGGCGACGGCCCAATGGAATGCCCAAAAGAAGGTCGCGGATACGTTCTCCGAGTACCGCTCGAAGGTGGCGGACGTTTAGTTGTCGAGCTCAATGCTCAAGAAGTTAAAGACCTCGGCGCTGTGTTGAAAGAAACCATAAGCGCAATGCCAAAGAAATAGGTAAACCTATTTCGTTGGCATAAATGAGCACTGTCTAATTGGCTAATTGGACAATCTGTTTGAAATCTATCGAACTGAAACTGTTATCTGCACATCAGACTGAGTGAAGTTTCGGTTTCCGTATTTGTCACCTCTGCCGACATAAAGTCTGTAGGTGCCTGTTGGAGCAAAATCGCTGACCACAAAGGATTGTCGCCAAACTCCATCCTTATCGTTCCCACTCACAGGCTCACTTATCGCACCAGGCGCTATCCATAACCCTTGCTCGCCAGCAATGCCATTGCCATCGTGATAAAAGTAGCCATAAACGAATGCAACACCAGATTCGTCGGTAGCCCCGTAAGTAACCGTGAACTCAGCGCCTCGTTCCAAGTTGCTTGACGAGGCCTCTACAGAATTAACTGTTGGTTCAGCGTCGTCAGCAATGCCTCCAGTCACAGTGAAGTCGGCACTAGTTCCGTAAGTACTGTTCCCGAAGAAATCTGACGCGTTGATAAACACGGTGTAGGTGGTGTTGACTGCTGTTTCTGGAATGTCGCAAGTCACGGCGTAAGTTCCTTGCTGTGCCGTACCTGAAATTCGAGTTCCTTCAGAAACAAAACCACACCAATTTGTCACCCAACCACTTGGGCCACCAAACCGAAAATCGGTATAGCCCACACCAGTGGCATCAGAAACACTCCACAGAAAAGTTGCTGTTGTACCTGCGGTGACCGAACTCATCACTGAGATGTTGCTCACCTGTGGCATGCGATCATCAATTGAACAACTGCCAACGACTTGATCAGGCTGATCCAGCGCGCAGGTGTTAGACCCAGTACCTGGCGTTAATGAATCTCGACCGGTGCCGCCTTGCAACGAATCATTCCCTGCGCCGCCGAGTAGCGCATCATTACCCGCTTTGCCCCAAATTACGTCTGATCCATTGTCGCCACTTATTGCATCGTTTCCAGTGCCACCATCTAGTGAGTCATCACCTGACTCGCCTTTGACTGAGTCATTTCCGATGCCCGCAGATACCGTGTCATTTCCTAGGCCAGCTCTTACAACATCATTTCCGCTGCCAGCGTTTATAGTGTCGTTTCCGCTGCCAGCGTTTATAGTGTCGTTTCCGATGCCAGCGTTTATAGTGTCGTTTCCGATGCCAGCGTTTATAGTGTCGTTGCTTGATCCGCCATTTATTTCATCAGAACTTCCACCGCTACAAATTTGGTCATCGCCACCGCCGGCATTCACGACATGATTGCCAGATCCAAGTACCAAAATGACATCGTTGCCACTCGTGCCATTAATTATGCGAGCAGATGAGGAGATGGTGACTTTACTTCCGTTACACAAGCTTGAGGCTGCTACTGCCGGACTTGCAGAGATTAGCGCCGACCCAAGAAGCGCGCAAGTTCCTACGACAATGCCTTTCTTACTTGAAATATTGCCAATAAACATTGGGGGCCCTCTGCAATCATTTACCTATTAGCAACATTGTTACTCGATACTCACCTAGGCGCAACCCTTGGAATGTGAACTTTTGACTACAAACTAATGGGGTACGACTTTTGCTGTAACCGCATGGGTTTTCTCTGGAAAATCCGTTGCTGGGTGAGCGGTTCGGGCTCGAACCGACGACCCGCGGACTCACAGATCTAGTTGGCGCGGTTAATAAGTTAGTATCTGATTTTAATGTTCCTAACCTGTCCGTTTTCTCCAAGTTTGAGTGAAAGAATGATGCGTTCTGATGGATGAAAGTCGCGTAGTCGCTGGTCACGAGTATTTTTCGAAGCTTTATGGTGCAACATCAAGCGAGGGTAAACCGCAACAAACAGTTTTTGATAAGTGGCGAGACAGAATTCTTTTCAACACCTACGCCAAGTACAGCACCAATGAGCTTTCACAATCTGATGTATTAGATGTCGGATGTGGCTATGGGTGGCTCCTAGATGCATTTGAAGGTGCCCAAACTCTGTGCGGTGTGGACATTGCACATCACGCGGTTGAAGTTGCAGCAGAAAGAAAGCCTGAAAGATTTTTTAAGCAAGGTGACCTACATGATCCAAGTCCTTTTTCTCAGAAGTTTGATTTGATTTTGGCGATTAACATAATCGAGCATTTATCAAACCCAGAGGCTGGTATCCAGTCAATTAGCAATTCGGCTAAACCTGGAGCGATTGTTTTGGTTCATATGCCGACAATTTCTAATTGGTTAACGCGCTGGGAGTACTCCAAGCTCTATGACTCGGATCCAACACACATTTATAGACCTTCAGGAAAGAGTGTGCGCAAGTTATTTGAGGCCCAGGGATTTGAGACTTTACGAGATTCTTATCTGCCACATTTCCCAGCCATTCTGACC
>Ga0214917_10005577_pt1 | contig 13388 bp, 12 predicted proteins | sample LL_1208_BB_MetaG_FD_177983 | JGI IMG/M metagenome (GOLD analysis project Ga0214917, IMG submission 177983) | Freshwater microbial communities from Lake Lanier, Atlanta, Georgia, United States - LL_1208_BB | ecosystem: Environmental > Aquatic > Freshwater > Lake | place: USA: Georgia | collected... | reverse complement strand
GAAGCGTTCCAGACCACGAGGGAAGCTTCATTCCTAGCAAGAGGGACTGAAAGGAAACCTGTTGGGAGCCCGGTTCCTGTTGAAAGGTGCTCAAATTTTTCGATAAAAGGACGGAATTGGGTGCCAAGGAGGCGAAATCGGATATGTTCGTGTTTTCATGGCCGAAAGGGCGATAAAATCCGGAGTTCAGGTGAATTTGGGTGATTTTCATTTGGGCTAGCAGGGACCAAGTCCCGGCAAAGAATGCCCCAACAATGACTGCTAATTTCATGGATAAGTGGGTTTACGGTTTAACGGGATCTTAAACGCCAAATGCATATTTTTCGTGTATGGAAGATAAAGTTGCGACCAAGCCGGAAAAAAAACCAAGACATTTGAAAGTAAACAGGACTAACCTTATGCTCACTTCGTTCGGTCAGGATGGACTTAGGGGGGGGCGGCTTAACAAAGAAAACCTGAGCCAAATGACTCAGGTTTTCTTTGTAGACAGGAACATCGAATTATCGAACCTGGTGCGCTTCGAATTGGAAGAAATTAAATCTATTTTTGACTAAAAAGATTTACATTAAACTAGGTTGTTAAAATCAATCCAAAATTCATCAGTCAAATAAAACACAGTATCGATGAAATAAAGAAGACCATCCTTTGTTAACACATTTTCATCGTGAAGATCTTCTATAATCAATCCTAACGTTTTGGCGCTTGGCGCAGTGGCGGACTTCGGAGCTCAAAACTGTCAACCCAGCACAAAAGTTGATGCGAGGTAGAATGTTCAATTCACCACGTCACCCGCCATTGAGCCAAACGCCTGTTATGTGCTGCCCTTATTTCTGTCATTGTCTATTGCTTAATTAATTTAAGAGTTTGCTGACCAGTTTGTGTCGAAACGTTCAAGAAGTAAATTCCATTCTGTAAGAAAGAAAAATCTTGTTGGTCAATATTTTTGCCTGTCCAAATTATTTGCCCCATTGAGTTATATAACTGGTAGTTTTCTGATCCGGTTGTGTTTTTTAATCCTATGTGTGAATTAAATGGATTGGGGTAAATAACAAGGGCCTTTTCGTTAGTAATAATATCGTTAATTCCTGTTGTCTGGTTTAAATATAAATAATGGCATGTGTTTGCAGGAAGTCCGTTAAACGAATGTATAGTTGCCCCTTTGATTACTTTTACATCAATGCTGTCGGTTGTTCCCAAACCAAAATGCAATTTAGGATAACGCTTAGAGCGATACGATGCATCTGTTCTGATGTCGTCCATACCTAAAAGCTGCATTGTGCCATGTTTATATATTTTTACGGTATGGTCAAAAGCCCAGGTTCCTGTTGGATTTGTTTTAATATCAAGTTGCACCCAGTTATTTGTATTGCTTATATTGTTCAGGTAAACCAATGTAGAATCTGTTCCCACAAAGCCACCCACTGTACCATCACTCAAGATAATATCCTGCTTTCCGTCATTATTCAAATCACCGACATTGATATCCCGACCACCTGATATTCCGCCAATTCCGTGCTGTGCAAAGGTGACTTCGGAAAATGTACCATTTCCATTGTTCCTGAAGAGCAAAACATATTGGAACGGACCACCATTCGTTCTGTTAACAAAAGCAAAATCAACAAATCCATCATTATCGAAATCTATAGGAATGCCGGCAGCAAAGCTGAGGTATTTCTTTTGGTTTATCGGTAAATTATTTATGTATTGCAATCCCGCTTGCTGTGTTTTTTCAACAAATTGGATATTTCCGGGTGTTGAAACATTTTCATAAACACGTATGACATCTGTGTTAAAATTCTGACCTGTATATAAACTTGGTACCACCAAGCCACCAATAATAAGGTCGTAATCACCATCCTTATCATAATCCAATGGAATGGGGGCATAAGCACTCCAGAAAGTAGAATCGGCTCCGCTTGCATCTGCGCCCAATGCACTTAATGAAACATCAGAAAAACCTATATTGCCAATCGTTGATGTGTTTTTAAGTAGGTAAGCCCCCCTTGATTGATGGCTTACCCATATGGTTGAGAAGGTGTCAGGCTGATAACCTATATCCCTATAGGCAACATTCACAATTTCGGCAAAACCATCTCCATCCAGGTCTCTTGCTAAGGCTCCTTTCCACTGTCTGTTGCTCCAGTACTGCGGACCAAGCGTAGGATGTACAAGACTATCATAAAAATATCCGGGCATAACGGTTTCGGCTATATCGGGACCGAACAGACCGCCCGGCAAGCCTTTGTGTATCTGGTTGCCCTGCCGGTTCATAGCAAATGCAGATGCACTATGGTATGAATCTACATAGCCATCGTTGTCAAAATCGGAATAAACAACATTACGGGTTGATCCAACGGACTCATTACCTGAGTTGATAATATTGAATGTGGAATTGCCATTACAAATCCAATTGCCAAAATAAATGCCAGTATCTTTCGCCACGGTAAAGTCAAGGATTCCGTCTTTATTAAGGTCATAACTTCCAAAGCCATTAGAGTTATCTGTTTGCACAGTATCGAAGTTTTGGAATAAACCATTGCCAAGATTGAGAGCAAAGCCGAGATTGTATTTGTTGGCAGTAACAAAATCAAGCAATGAGTCACCGTTGAAATCAAGTAAAACAGTAGCCTGTCCAAGACCCAAAGGGTGTGCATACGTTAAATTGAAAATAGTTTGTGCATGGCTTTGACTTATCCAAAGTGTCAATGAGGTTAATACCGAGAGAAAGATTTTTTTCATATCGTTTTATTGCTTAATTAATTTATGAGTTTGCTGACCAGTTTGTGTCGAAACGTTCAAGAAGTAAATTCCATTTTGTAAGAAAGAAAAATCTTGTTGGTCAATATTTTTGCCTGTCCAAATTATTTGGCCAATTGAGTTTGTAAGAACATAGTTTTCATTTCCACTTGCATTTTGAAGATAGATTTTCGTGACGAACGGATTTGGAAATACTGGTCCTATCTTATCAAACACGATTGGAGGTATGCCTGTAGAAGCGCTATCACAAAGATGATTATCAAAAAAATCAATGATCAGCCAGTTGTAATCGCTGTAAAACTTATGTTCAGTAAATGCAACAGTTACCTGATCGTCAATAGCCGCATCAAAAGATGCCGGAACTGAGGTAACCGCATTGATGTAATTAGGATTAACTCTTGGATTTGTATTAAAGTAATGTTGAGCATTTAGATAACCGGCATTGTTCAGGTCATTGAATATACCCACTGCCATCGCAGCGTCAATTCCCGGAATGCGTTCGAATCTTTTAGGAAAAAGTGGTGAAGGTTCTAAAATATGATATTCTGCATCAATACCTCTGCCCGATAAAACATTATATGCTGCAATAATTTTGGGTATCCTTGTCGGGTCAGCGGAGGTGTCATTTCTTGATGCTTGCCAATAAGTGGGTGTATTAGTAAAGTAAAATACGGTGTCTTTACCGGCTACACCTCCTAAAGCTGCTGCACAAAAATTTTTTACATAGGAAATGATACTGTTAAATCCACTTCCTTGTGAATGGCTAACTGCCAACATTTTTTCGTTACCGGTAAGAATATTATGGGCAACCAAAGTATCTATCATTTTATAAATACTTACAATATCTCCATTTGTAGAGTCTATGACATTGTTCACCCACTGCTTTGTTGTTCTGTTGTTACTTTCGGTAATAAATAGACCATAGCCATGGGCAACAGCATAACGGCAAAAATTCAGATTTTCAACTGCACTAACGCTGTCTGTCCATCCCGTTGCACTTCCACCTGCACCATGATAACATTGTATGATGCCTTTCATACCTGCCGGAAAGTAATAATAAAGTTCTTTCCCATTTATTTGTGTATGAGTAAATGTCCAGGGTGAGTAGGTTTGATAATTGGGAGTTAGTGTCACATTTTGAGCCGGCATAACCACCCGAATATGATATTCATTTAACGAAGGTAAAACTGTTAATGAAGGAAATGAAGAAGCCCACTGGCCAAAAACAGAATTTGAAGGATTTGGATTAGCAAAAATGTTAATGGTATCGCCTGCTTGAAAATTTCCACTGCCGTAGCCATTGTTGACAGTCAAATTGAATGTTTGGGAAAAAATGTTTAATGTTAAAAATATTGCCCCGATTATAAGTTGTAATTTTTTCATGTTTGTTGAGGGTTATTGCTTAATCAATTTGAAAGTTTGCTGTCCAGTTTGTGTCGAAACGTTCAAGAAGTAAATTCCATTCTGTAAGAAAGAAAAATCTTGTTGCTCAATATTTTTTCCTATCCAAATTACTTGTCCCAAAGAATTATGTAGCTCGTAGTTTTCTAATCCGCTCGTATTTTCTAATTGTATTCTGTTAGAAAATGGATTGGGGTAAATGCAACCTATGTTTACTTTCAAACTGAATTGGTCTATACCTGTTGTTGTATTACAAAGTGTTGAATCTAGAAATCTTAAAGTTGCTCTATTAAAGTCGCTATACATTTGATGGTCTGAAACGGATAAATTAATTTGATCCAGCATAAATGAACGTTGTGACAATGACATACTATTGATTACCGGGAAACTCGTCGGATTACTTGCATAAGCCGTTGCCAAAGAGTTAGCAAAGCCTATAAAATAATTGTTAGAATCAATATATCCTTTGGCAAGTAATTCGTTGAAAACTGAAATGGATTGAGCTATCGTTATATTACCTCGTCTTGCAAATCTTTCAGGATAAATGGGACACCTTTCTTTGATTAAATATTTACTACAAATCCCTCTGGCATTTAAAGAATTACTGAAGGTTAGAGCATCAGCGTTGCCGGTTTGTCCAACTCCAGCGTCTTGGTCATTTCTTGCCATGCAAAACTGAAGAGGTGTTTGTGTAGCTCCGGTTATAATTGCATCGCTCTGACCGCAATAATTTACACCCGCCTTGTATTGGTAAATAGCAGATAGTGAAGCAGAATAAAATGCACCGTTACTCATGCCTATAGAGTATCTTGATTTAGAGCGGTCTGTAACGCCTCTGGTATAAAATGTATCGGTAATAATTCGGATATTAGCATAGTCTACATTATTAATAGTATCCACGGGATAAATCGCCCAACGTAATTTTCCATCTCCGTTTGCATCAATTCCGGTTGTCGCCTCTTCAGCTTCTGTAATGATTACTCCAAAATTGTCATCTATCAAATCTCTGATTAATATTTGAAATTCGTACTCGTTTGCAACATAAGATGCTTTTCCGCCTGTGCCGTGTAGAAGATAAACAAAGCCTTTGTGTCCGGATGGAAAGTAATAATAGACAGGTTTTAGAATATCTCTTCCCATAATTTGTTCAAATTGAAGTGTAACCGGTGTGATATTCTTAATGCTTCCTGTGAGGGTTACATTTCTGTTCGGCATGATAAACCAGGTATGCCATTCCTCGGGTGCCTGTAAAATAGTGTCACCGCTCCACTTATCAAATAACTGATTTTGACTGTAATGTGCTGTAAAGATGTGCACAGTATCACCGCTCGAGTAGTTCCCGCTGCCATAGCCATTGTTAATTGTCACCGTGAATGTTTGGGCAAAAATGTTTAATGATAAAAACATTGCCCCGATTAAAAGTTGTAATTTTTTCATGTTTGTTGAGGGTTATTGCTTAATTAACTTGAAAGTTTGCTGTCCAGTTTGTGTCGAAACGTTCAAGAAGTAAATTCCATTCTGTAAGAAAGAAAAATCTTGTTGCTCAATATTTTTGCCTGTCCAAATTATTTGCCCCATTGAGTTATATAACTGGTAGTTTTCTGATCCGCTCGTATTTTCTAATTGAATTCTGTTAGAAAATGGATTGGGAAATACTGATAAGTTTAGCTTTTGTTGTTGGTCGTTTATTCCCAAAGGATTACAAGGAATTACAAGTGGTGTTTCGCATCTATGTAAGTTAAAATTTCCTAAGCCAGTTGGTTTTCCATAGTAAAAAATCCAAACTTTATTATTCCCTATTACATATTCGGGGTCAACGGCTACATCTCCGGTAAATTCACTAATTTTAATATGAAGCGTATCGCCAAAAATTGCAAGCAAATATATTTCACCGGCTGTTGTGCCGGGAATGCCTCCACCGCTGTAGACTTGATAGGCTCCATACGTCCTGTTACCACAAATGGTAAAAGGCTCAAAAGAGGTTAAGGATGTCGGTATAATTGAAGTCGGTGAAGTGTGTAGTTGGACTTGTGTGAAATATGTTCCTGTCTTTTGATAGATAGCAACTTTCTGCGCAGCCTTGCTGCTGAACATAAATGTGTCGTTTGGGAATTGTGGAAGTCGGAAAGGCAAATCGTCAACGTGATGGTTAAAAATACTGGAAGGAATATCGTTTGTAACCTGGGTTGAAGTTTGTGTTTGACCGTTCCAAAATTTCATATCAAAATAGGGTTGATTGGTATTAGGCCTGAATGGATAAGCCAATAGTTCAGATTGCCCTAACCATCTTGGAAAGGTTAATTGATAAGCAGAGCCGGCAGTATTTTTCTTTTCAGCATTAATGAAAATTCTATTTGTTGGATTGTCTGAACGAAATACAAACAAACTGTCTAAGCCTGTTGATATTGGATTTAATTTAACATAGTTTACCCAAAAGTAATTTTTTGTGCTATCGCTATTTACATTTAGTAAGGACTTGTCGTCACCATTTACTGTTCCTAAATCATATTGAGTTAAAGTATTAAAACCTGTTCTACGGATATATTTTATATGTCCGTATTGATTTTTAATGAGAAAAAATTTACTCACATTGTCTTGTCCCCAATACGGCCAGCCTTGTCCTTGAATGGTGTCAATTGCTTGCTTTGTAACAAAATTTGGAAGTCCTGTGTTTAGGTCCACATCGGCATACCATACTCTTGCGTGATTACTTCCTAAATTTTCGCACCAGACCATTGAACGCATATCGTCCGAAAATTCAACCTGAAAAACATTGTTGGCAAGAATTGTGTCTTTTGGTATAAACGTTTGAGCTATTGTCGTCAAACTAAAAACTGTCAAAGCTAAAAGTGTAAAATATTTTGTCATTATTTATTTTGTTAAATCTTCTTCATTAGACTACTAAAATTTCAAAAGATTTAATGTTGGTTATGTGGTCGGTTAGGGTTGCACATAACTATTTGTTACTGAATAATCCGTCTAGTATCCAGATCAATCTGAACCGTTTTATTTCTTCGTTTCGTAGTAGCTTCAGCAATGTTATCACAATTGCCGCTACCGAAGTTGATTATTACACCGCGTGTTGAACTACCGATGTCTATTTTACCAGATAATGGGTATTTGCAAGTGCCTGGTTTTAAAACAATTTTTTCAGTAATGTTTATTGGAATGTCGATTCCTCGTCTACCTGTTACTGTTCCCGATCCGGTGACATGAAATTCATCATCTGCGATTTCACAAGTCGAAATTCCTGAAATCCATTCTCTGTATCGCGTAAAATTTACACTTCTCGAAAATTCAGAACTTGACGCAGTTATATTTCCTGTGATTTGTATTACCATATTTCCTGATAAATTTGGACCCGTATTCTCTGCATTTCGACTTCCTTCAATCTTAATGTCATTGATATAGAAATTGTCAAAAGTAACGGTTCGGGTATTTCCTTGTGTGCGCATATCACCAGAAACATTGATAATAATTTTACCTTTCTTAATTCTTCCATTTACACCCTGACATCCCGTTCCATAATCTATGGTAATAGTTTTTGGAAAGGCAACTGAAGATTCTGTCACTACCGCACATGGAGCCAGTAAAGATGCATAATCAAAGGAGCACGGGTTGGATGCAATTTCTTCCTCTTTGAGAAGATCACCATCCTCCAATTCTGTTTTTAGTACATCTTCTGTGTCTGATTGATTGTCATCAGAGAATTTACTGCAAGAGGCAACACTGAGAATTGTTCCCGTTGCAATCGCGATAAAAAGTAACTTTTTCATATTTATTATTTTTTAGATTTACTACTAAGAGAATAGGAAACAGAAAATGGTTGGTTGATGGTTATTATTTTTTTTGATTCCCCAAATTATATTGCACACCTAGCATGAGTGATGCGCCTGCATTTTTTACACTTGCACCATTTAAATTGAAGGTTTTATTTAGAGGAACATAAAAACCGACTTCGGAAAACACATTCCAACGTTCAGCAATTGACCCTTGTATTCCCAGCGAAAGGATTCCTTGTAAAATGACAGGAGAAGTTGGTTTTTTAAGGTTCATTGAAATATTACGAATGATATTGTTTTCTTCGACATCAATACTCAAGGTTCTTTTTCCAAAGAATTCTGCATTAATACCAGTTTTGAAATAGGGTGAAACTCTTTTCTGAGTAAAACGATACGTAATTCCAAGTGGTATCGAATACAAAACAAAAGAATGATTGATGCGTACTTTATAAATGTTTGTATTTCCATTTGTGATGCTCTGAATCAATGTTGGATCAGAGGTAGTTGTTTCACCGGAATTTGTTGAAAGTCTCAACTCGTTTGAATTTGGTTCTACATACAAATACTTGAAAAACCAGCGAGATTGCACGTCGCCTGATGCCATTTGAAAACCCGTATTGATTGAAAATTGATTCGTGAAGTGATAGTTGATTCCTATATAGAACCCGTATTTTCTCAATGCGATCCTTCTTTCACCCAAAGCACTTGATGTAGGACTATCTGAATTGAAAGTTCCTGAAATTATTCTAATATTTCTTCCAATCAATGGAGCTAATTGAAAGGAAAAATAGGGGTTGAATTTCGTTTCCACGTCTTCTTTTACCGGAAATTTTAGTTCATTTGAATATAAGATTTTTAAGGGTAATATTGGAAATGGTTCAAGGTAGAGTATCGAATCCATTGCATGTAACCCACTATTTACTGAATTGGGAGTCATCAAGTTATCCTGTTGGTCATTCTTTTCTTCGTGCAAAACAAGTTGGTCTTCCGATGAAGTTGAATTAGATGAAAGAATCGATATTTTGGTTTCGTTTGACCGATTTTTCTTGTTTTTCTTTGATTTTGAGTTATTGGATAAGTTGTTTTCAGTGAACTTAGAACTTTCCGAAAGTACTATTTGTGGTTTTTTATTTGAGGTGTTTTGAATTTGCTGATTTTTAGTTTCTAGATTATTACCGTTGTTATCGCGTATCTCAAATTCTTTATTCTTCTCTCTCTGGTTCTTGCTCTCTTTTCTACGTCCCTTTTGTTTTTCATGCTCTTTCGGCGTTTCTTTTTCCGAACTTAAAAGAGGTTTCTTTTTTATCTCGTCATTTCCAGAATTCAAATAAATGAAAAGGAAAGCGCCGATGAATACCCCAGCCATCAAAAACCAAAACGCAGCAAATCGGCGTTTCTTTTTTGGAAAAAGTTCACCTTCAATTTGATTCCACGCTTGGTCTGGAGCTGCAATATTCTCCGAATCAAACTTATCAGAAAGGGAGCCTTTCCAATTTTCGTCATTATTAAATGAGTTATCTTTCATGTTGAATCTTTTTAGCGATAACAATATTATTTTCTAAAGCTTGTCTCAGCTCTCTACGAGCATGAAAAAATTGCGATTTTGAGGTTCCCTCGGATACATCCAGCATTTCAGCGATTTCTTTATGTGAAAACCCGTCTACGGCATGTGCCATAAATACGTGTTTTCGACCAGGAGGAAGTTGGTCAATTAAAAACTTTAATTCATCCAAATCCAATTCTTGAAGAAAATCCAGATTAACAGGATCTTGGATATTCCCTAAATCTGTCTCAGCTATATTTTTCTTTTTTCTAAAACTTGCAAGTATACATCGAACCGTAATCATGCGCATCCAGCCTTTGAAACTGCCTTTACCTTCGAAGGATGATAGATTTTTATAGATCAAAATAAAACTTTCTTGTAAGCTATCCTGCGCATCCGATCGATTTTGATGATAACGAAGACAAATGGCATACAACCAATTCTTGTGGAGTTCATATAACTCTCGACAAGCTCTTTGGTTTCCTTCAACACATGCCTTTATTATCTCTTCCTCACTCAAAACAAGCAGTTTCATTTAATATGATGTAAGAAACGAGAAAAAGGTTGATTGTGTTGTGATATTTTTTAAAGTACATAATTATGAATTCGAATATTTACTTTTTAATTAGAAAAGAGTATTTTATTATCGAACCTCAAATATTCAGGTGATTTTTCAGATAACCCAGATTTATCAAAGGATATAGAAGGACAAAAAAAGACTCACTAATTAATTTAACAGATGAGTCTTCGCTCGGTCAAGACAAAGCATGATACGGGAAGGGTTGGAACAAATTGAATCTAGTAATTAACTCAAAAGATTAAAGTTTATCCAGGTTGTTAAAATCAATCCAAAATTCATCAGTCAAATAAAATACCGTATCAATGAAATAAAGAAGACCATCCTTTGTTAACACATTTTCATCGTGAAGATCTTCTAGAATCAATCCTAATTCTCGATTGTAATAGTCGTTATTTCTGGTGTTCGAGAATCCATTTCTAAGTAGAAATTCTTTAATATGTTCGAGATTCGTTGTAGAAGTTACCTCAACAAAGGGTTGTTCTACTACTGCAAATAAATTTTCATTTTCAGTGTGAAAGCCATTTAAATGATAGGCCGTATCTTCAAAAAAAGTATTATGCAGGAGCAAGTTATGAAAATAATCTTTCCAAGAATTATAATAAATAGAATCATTTAATTTGATTACAGATTTTTGGTCATTTAAATAAACCTTCTGTTCTGCACCTTCACTAACGTATTGATTAAAATCAATATCGTTAACCCATAATTGATTATTAGAGATATACGACTCTAATTTCTGCTTTTCTTGCGCTTTGTAGTGCTTTGATCCTTTAGGCGCTGTGCTTGTTCTCTGGCTTTATCTAAGGTAGTTGGCAATTGTTTGGATAATTTTTCCATGCCTAACTTCGCTCTTTCCTGAAATGATTGCATAAAGGTGTTTTTTTTAATGAATTTGACATTCAATCAAATTTACGAAAAAAATAGAAAAAGTAACAACTAATGAAACCAGTGCCTTGATTCAGTTTCATCCAATAAAAAAACCTGAGCCAAAGGACTCAGGAATATCCTTCACTTCGTTCAGGATGGACCTAAAGGAGGGCTTTACAATGAAAAGCTCAGACCACTTCGTGATCTTCCTTTTTACATTCCCTTTCGCTTTTGAACGTGAACAGGAATATCCTGAAACTCTCTACGTTCGTTCAGGATGGACCTCAAAGGGGGGCTTTACAAGGAAAAGCTCAGACCACTTCGTGATCTTCCTTTTTACATTCCCTTTCGCTTTTGAACGTGAACATGAAACTCTCTACGTTCGTTCAGGATGGACCTAAATGAGAGGGTATGAATTGGCGGTAGAATTGTGGAAATTTATGAATAAGCAAGATTATTAAAATTTCATGCGGAGTATTAGTCATTTTCTATTACCTCATCGCCTCCTCAACAGACTTAGCGGCATCAAGAACCGTTTTTTCAAATGAAATTGGTTTCCAGTTAAAAGTGTTCATTGTATTGCTTACATCAGCTTGCACTGTATTTCCAATAAACGGCAACATTCCTTTGGCTTCATTATTGAATTGCGCTATGAACTTTAATAAAAAAGTTGGTGCTAGTTTGGTGATTACTTTATCATATCCATTTGCTTTCAATATTTGGGCTATTTCTTGAATTGCATGTGCTTTTTCTGTTGTAACAATGAAGCGATTGCCGTTGGCTTTTTCATTCTCTAATGCTGCAACATGAATGGCTGCAACATCTCTTACATCTGACATCACTGAAAAGGCACGAGGCAACATAGGTACTTTTCCAGTTATTAACTTTTTGAAAAAATCCATTGCTTCATTGGAAAGATTTCCCGTTAATGTTGGACCATAGATTGGACCAGGGTTGATAACTACTAATTCTAATTTGTAATCATCCGTTTGATTTTTTATAAATTCCCATGCACTTTTTTCCGCAAGCGTTTTACTTTTGAAATAGGCAGTTACATTTTTGGCGTCAACATTTGTCCAACTTTTCGGATCTATTTTTATGAGCCCTGTCTTACCTCCTTGCATTGCAGCGGTTGAAGATGTTAGAACTAACTTTTTAACCCCTGCTTTTTTTGCAGCCTTCAAAGCTCTTAATGTACCGTCAACAGCGGGTTTTATTAATTCACTTTCATTTTTGGGTTCTTTTACAACAAAAGGTGAAGCAACGTGTAAAACGAAATCGCAACTTTCCATCGCTTTGTCCCAACCAGCATCGCTCATTAGGTCAAGTTCGTAAAATTCTAAATTCCCCTTTGGATCAACCACTTTTTTTATACCATTCAGAACTTCATCGGTATTCGATAGGCTTCTCACTGAACCACGAACGGCATAGCCTTTTTTTAATAACTCTGCAGCACAATGTTGTCCGACAAAACCTGTAATTCCTGTTACTAGTACTTTTTTCATTTTAAACCGTTTTTTATTTTTTAATGAAGTGAGCAAGCCGGGAAGTTTTCCAAGTTTGCTCACCTGATATGAATATTTTTGATTACATCCCCGGTATAATTACAACCCTACCTTCTTCTGATTGTAATTCATTGATGCGAAGATTTTTATATGGTTGATACTCTTCAGAGTTATACCATCCTTCTGCTGCCTCCATACTTGGGAATTGAAGAACTGCAGCCCAGTTTCCATTCCAATCACCTTCTTTTATGTTCGGTGCAGGAGTGCCTGCAATCATTTGCCCACCGTGCTTATGTAAAAGAGGAATTGCAAACTGTGCATAACGTTGATTGAGTTCTTCAAGGCTTTTTGCTTTCATTTGAACCACTATAAATGCTGGTTTTGTATTGCTGTTTTCGTGATTTTCCATTTTTAAAAATTAAATTATTACTTTTGTTTCGCAAGCAAAAATACTTAATTACTTTTGATTTGCAAGTAATATGAAAAATAAATTGCGGTTTGCAAGTAAAAATAACGTTTACACAATATGGATTATAAGTTCCGATGCGAATGCCCGATCACTTCAGCCCTTGATATTTTAGGGGATAAATGGGTGTTAGTAATCATTAAGCAAATGCTAATTGAAGATAAGTTGACGTTTAAAGACTTCACGGAAAGTCCTGAAGCCATCGCTACAAATATTCTTTCTTCCAAACTAAAATGTCTAGAAGAATTGGGGATCATAATCAAAACGCAACTTCCTGAGAATAAAAAAACAAATCTGTATCTATTAACAGCAAAGGGCTTGGCTTTAACCCCTATTATTGTTGAACTTTCTATTTGGAGTGATGAAAATGTGAGGGAGCTCAATTCAATTATGAGAGATAGTCCTGAAATAGCAATAATGAAAAGCGATAAAAATACCTTTATCAAAATGATTCAAGAGAATTACAAGGCAAAGGCTGAAAAATTAA
>Ga0214917_10005576_pt1 | contig 13389 bp, 6 predicted proteins | sample LL_1208_BB_MetaG_FD_177983 | JGI IMG/M metagenome (GOLD analysis project Ga0214917, IMG submission 177983) | Freshwater microbial communities from Lake Lanier, Atlanta, Georgia, United States - LL_1208_BB | ecosystem: Environmental > Aquatic > Freshwater > Lake | place: USA: Georgia | collected... | reverse complement strand
GAGATCCCCTACACGGTGTGCAAGCCGGTCTACGAGACCCGCGAGCAGGCCTACACGGTCTGCAAGCCGGTGTACGAGACGATGACGAAGGAGATCCCCTACACGGTGTGCAAGCCGGTCTACGAGACCCGCGAGCAGACCTACACGGTCTGCAAGCCGGTCCACGAGACCCGCACGAAGGAGATCCCCTACACGGTGTGCAAGCCGGTGTGGGAGAACCGTGAGCGGGAGATCTGCAAGACGGTCTGCAAGCCGGTGCACTTCACGAAGACCGTGAAGGTGTGCGGCGGCCGCTGGGAGACCGAGACCCGCGAGATCCCGGGCCCGGTGATCGTCAAGTGCGTCCGCGAGCCCGGCTGCTGGGTGTGCGATCCCTGCACCGGCAAGCGGTGCTACCAGCCCGGCAAGGTGACCCGCGTCGAGGAGCAGTGCCCGCCCCGCACCGTCTGCAAGAAGGTGTGGGTGCCCGAGGTCTGCGAGAAGGAGGTCAAGTGCGTCCGCTACGAGCGCGAGACCGTCGTCGAGAAGCAGTGCTACAAGGTCTGCAAGATGGTGTCGGAGCAGCGGGTGAAGACCTGCAACTACACCGTCTGCACGATGGTGCCCGAGCAGCGTGTCCGGACCTACCAGGTCTGCAAGATGGTTCCCGAGCAGCGTGTCCGCACCTGTGAGTACCGGGTGTGCCGCATGGTGCCGGAGCAGCGTGTCCGGACCTACCAGGTGTGCCGCATGGTCTCCGAGCAGCGTGTCCGCACCTGCTCGTACCAGGTGTGCCGCATGGTTCCTGAGCAGCGTGTCCGCACCTACCAGGTGTGCCGCATGGTCCCCGAGCAGCGTGTCCGCACCTGTTCGTACCAGGTGTGCCGCATGGTGCCGGAGCAGCGTGTCCGGACGTACCAGGTGTGCCGCATGGTCCCCGAGCAGCGTGTCCGCACCTGCTCGTACCAGGTGTGCCGCATGGTTCCTGAGCAGCGTGTCCGGACGTACCAGGTGTGCCGCATGGTCCCCGAGCAGCGTGTCCGCACCTGCTCGTACCAGGTGTGCCGCATGGTGCCTGAGCAGCGTGTCCGGACCTACCAGGTGTGCAAGATGGTGCCCGAGCAGCGTGTCCGCACCTGCTCGTACCAGGTGTGCCGCATGGTGCCCGAGCAGCGGATCCGCACCTGCACCTATAAGGTCTGCACGATGGTCCCCGAGCAGCGGGTGCGGACCTACCAGGTCTGCAAGATGGTGCCGGAGCAGCGGGTGAAGACCTGCTGCTACAAGGTCTGCAAGATGGTGTCCGAGGAGCAGGTCCGCACCTGCGAGTACAAGGTCTGCACGATGGTCGCCGAGCAGCGCGTGAAGACCTGCACCTCGAAGGTGTGCAAGATGGTGCGTGAGGACCGCTCCCGCGAGGAGTGCTACAAGGTCTGCACCATGGTGAAGGAGAGCCGGACCAGGCAGGTGCCGGTCTCCACCACGCGTCCCGTGCACTACACCAAGACGATCGACGTCGTCCGCATGGTGCCGAAGAAGGTCGCCTACACGGTGACCCGCTGCGTGCCCACGACGGTCTATCGCGAGGTGCCCTGCTGCGAGTGAGCGGAGATCACGAGGCTCTGCCCCGTCGGCCCTCCTGAACGAGGCCGGCGGATCGCGGACGAAGCCGATGGGAACGAGGGCGGCCCGGGCCGAAAGGTCCGGGCCGCTCCTTTTTTCACACGCCCGTTTCTAGCGCGCCGTGGGCCACGGTTCGGGGCCGCCCATGCCCCGTCGCCGGACGTTCGCTGCGGGCATCCTGCCCTTCGCTCACTCCATGCCGGCTGCGCTCGGCCATCCATGGCCTCGCTGGCCGCCAAGGCCGGCTCGCGGGGCATGGACAGCCCCTCACGGACGCAATCGGACAGGGTCAGTTCAGGACTGCCACCTTCGATGAGGAGAGCCCGCCAAAGACCGAAGCGTGATCGGGCTACGCCGGCTCGGGCTCGATCGAGGCCGACATCGCGCCCTTCGACCGCGCGAGCAGCCGGTCGGCACCGAAGGCGTGGATCTGGTCCCGCTTCAGTTCGGCGTGCTCCTTCGTCGTCGTCAGCACGATCGCCCGGCCCTGCAGGTCGACCTCCTTCGCGAGCGTGAAACCCTTCTCCACCGTGTGGCCGAAGAGCTTCTGGAGCATGGCGACCACGTACTGGTAGGTGTGGTCGTCGTCGTTCCAGAGCACCACGTGGTAGCGGGGCTGCCGCTTGGGGCGGGCGCCGTCGGCCGTCGCGGCGGCCTCGGTCGACGACTCCGGAACGGCCGTGTCGGCCTCCGCTGCGGCTGTGGCGGTCATGGGTGGGCTGCCGTGAGAGGTGGGCCGCGCTGCCGCCGGTCGCGAGGCGAGCCGACTGACAGGACGCGGCCCACAGTATAAGGTGTTGCACGCCGCCGGTGGCCAGCGCCCCGCGGCTTCCCCAGGGAGATTTCCACCGTGCTCGACCGCCGCTTCGTCGCCGAAAACGTGGACCTCGTCGCCGACAACTGCCGCCGACGGGGCTCGTCCGCCGACGTCGCCAGGTTCGCCGAACTCGACAGGCTGCGGCGGCAGATGCAGGCCGACATCGACCGGCTCAACCAGCAGGCCGGGCAGGTGAGCCGGTCGATCGCCGGTGCGGCCGACGCCGCCGAGCGGGAGGCACGCAAGGCCGAGGGCCGCCGGCTCCGCGAGGAGGTCTCCGCCTTCGAGGCGAAGCTCGCCGAGATCGTGGCCGACTCCGACGCCATCCTGCGGACGATCCCCAACCTCACCCATCCCGCCGCGCCCGTCGGGGGCGAGGACGCCGCCCTCGAAATCCGCCGCGGCCAAACGCCCGTGCCCGCGTTCGACTTCAAGCCGCGCGACCACGTCGAGCTCGGCGAGCGGCTGCGGCTCTTCGACTTCGAGGCGGGCGCCAAGGTCGCCGGCCACGGCTTCTACTTCCTCGCCAACGACGCGGTGCTCCTGGAGCTGGCGCTGCAGCGGTACGCGGTCGAGATCCTCATGCGGCGCGGGTTCACGGTGATGACCACGCCCGACCTCGCCCGCGACTCCATCCTCGAGGGCACCGGCTTCATGCCCCGCGGCCCCGAGACGCAGATCTACTCCGTCAACGACAGCGACCTCTCGCTGATCGCCACCGCCGAGATCACGCTCGGCGGCGCGATGCACGAACGGATCTTCGAGGCCGAGGAACTGCCGCTGAAGCTCTGCGGCATCAGCCACTGCTTCCGCACCGAGGCCGGCGCCCACGGGCGGGCCACCCGCGGCCTCTACAGGGTGCACCAGTTCACGAAGGTGGAGATGTTCGCCTACACGCTGCCGGAGCTGAGCGAGGCGATGCACGCCGAGCTCCTGGAGATCGAGTGCGAGATCTTCGACGGCCTCGGCATCCCCTATCGGGTGATCGACACCGCCAGCGGCGACCTCGGCGGCCCCGCCTACCGGAAGTACGACCTCGAAGCCTGGATGCCCGGCCGCGGCGCCGCCGGCGAGTGGGGCGAGGTGACGAGCACCTCCAACTGCACCGACTACCAGTCCCGCCGGCTCGCCATCCGCTACCGCACGCCGGGCGAGAAGGGGACGTCGTTCGTGCACACGCTCAACGGCACCGCGGTCGCGATCAGCCGGGCGATCATCGCCGTGCTCGAGAACCACCAGCGGGCCGACGGCTCCGTCGCCGTGCCCGAGCCGCTCGTGGCCTGGATGGGGAAGCGAGTGATCGACGTTCCGGCCGGCTGACTTCCGTGCGGCGGGCCGCTACCACTTCAGCCCGAACCGGTCGCCCATCGACTGGCCGCCGAGACCGCCCTTGAGCGGGCTGGTCCGCTTCTTCGCCGGCGGCGGTTCCGGGGCGGCCGCCGAATCGTCGGCCGCTGCCACGTCCCCGTCGCCGACGGCCGACGTCATCGCGGAGAGAGCCTTGATCGAGAGCGACATCCGCTGTTCGTCGGGATCGACGGCAAGGACGCGGCACTCGACCTGCTCCCCTTCCTTCACCACGTCGGCGACGCTGCGGACGTGCCGCGTCGCGAGCTCCGAGACGTGCACCAGCCCCTCGACGCCCGGCTCGAGCCTGACGAAGGCCCCGAACTGTGCGATGCGGCTGACGACGCCGCGGACGGTGCCGCCGACGTGATACTTGTCGCCCGCCCGCTTCCACGGGCTCTCCACGAGGTCGCGGGCCGAGAGGGCGATCTTGCCGGTCTGCTGGTCGATCTTCTTCACGACCACCCGCACCTTCTGGCCGGGCTGCAGGACGTCGGCGGGGTTCGCCACCCGCTCCCAGGAGAGCTGGCTGACGTGCACGAGCCCCTCGACGCCCTCGCCGATGTCGACGAACGCGCCGAAGTCGCGGACGGAACGGACCGTGCCGTCGAGCGTGGCGCCCACTTCGAGCGTCTCCAGGAGCTTCGTCCGCGCCTCCGCGGCCTGCTTCTCGATGACGGCGCGGCGGGAGAGCACGAGCCGGCGCGCGGCCGGCACAATGTCGGTGACGAGGCTCTCGAGCGTCTGCCCCACCATCTCCTCGAGGTTTTCAATCCGCCAGGTGCTCACGAGGCTCGCCGGCATGAAGCCGCGGAGCCCCGCCACCTCGCATTCGAGCCCGCCCTTGTTGGCGGCGGTGACGCGGGCCTCGACGATCATGCCCGCCTCGAGCTGCGACCAGTCCTCGACGCTCACGGCGCGGTTGGCGAAGGCGACGTCGTAGAGGCCGTCGTCGTCGTTCCGCAGCCCGACGCTGAGTTGCAGCAGGTCGCCGACCGACGGGATGCTCTCCGGCTCGAGTCCGGCCAGTTTGAGGGCGCCCTGCCGACGCTCGCCCAGGTCGACGAACGCGGTGTCGGCGCCGAGCGAGAGGACCGTGCCCGAGAGCCGGGTGCCCGGCTCGATCGGCGCGTCGGCGCGGGCCGACGTCGATGCCGCGACGAGGTCGTCGATGGCGACGCCCGCCAGCGCCGCCTCGAAGTCTTCCTCCAGGTCGTCGTCGAGCGCCGCCCGCAGGTTCGGCACCGCCACCCGCTTCTGCGGCGGCAGCACGTCGGCGAAAGGCGACTTCGCGGCGGCCCCGCCACGCTTGTCGCGCCGTCCCTCCCGCCGCGGCGCAGCGGATCCACCCTCGGGAGCGGACGGCGGCGGCGCGGCCGGGGGTGCCGCCGTGTCGCCGGCGATGGGGGCCGGCGGGGCTGCGTGTTGGGCTGCAGCGGGAGGGGCAAAGGCCACCGGTGGCGTTCCCGCCGGCGTCGCGGCGGGCGGCTGCAGGCCGGCCGTCGGCACCGGTGCGGCCGACGAGAAGTATTCGTACCGCGGTGCGAGCCGGGGCGGCTTCACCCCCGGCCGCTGCGTGCCGATCGGAATCCGCCGCGACGTCGGCGCATCCTCAGGCCGAGGGCCGCCGGGCTGCGAGGGGCCAGCAGGCGAGGGGCCAGACTGCGACAGGTCGGGCTGGGGCGAATCAGGCTGGGGAGAAGAGGACTCTGGCGTCGAACTCATCGGCCTCTCTCTCCGGCCTCACGATCACGGCTGCACAATGCGGGAAACAGGACTTGAACCTGCACGGTATTACTACCACCAGGCCCTCAACCTGGCGCGTCTGCCAATTCCGCCATTCCCGCGGCGGGGACCAGAATCGCCGCGCACGGCACACCCTGGGGAAGGTATTCTCGACCGGTTTCCGCCGCCGTCAAGCAGCGGCCGCGGTTCGCTGTGGAATTCGCTCCGCGGCGTCCGCCGCGCCGCGGCAGGCGAAGAGACCGCCGACGAATGCCAGCGTCCAGGCGACGTCGCCCACCGGCATCCAGCGGAAAAAAGGCAGGGCCGCCACGTAGCAGGCAAGCAGCCCCTCCGTCGTGTGCGGGTAGTCGTTGGTCAGCAGCCAGTGGGCGAAGTTCGTCGCCAGGTAGAAGACCAGCGAACTGGCCAGCGCCCCGCCGACGACAGCGGCAACCCGCCGCCGGCGAACGAGGCCGCCGAGCAGCACCGGCCACGAGAAAGCCAGGGCGATCACCGCCACCATCACGAGCCCCTTCCAGTCGTGCACGCCGTAGCCGGGGAGCGCGAGATTGCTCACGGCCAACGCCGCGAGCGGCACGGAGACGGCCACGGCCGGGTTGGAGAAGGCGGCGCCCGATGCGATCGCCGCGCCGGCGAGCGGCGTGACGTTCCAGGCCGGCTGCCAGAGGCGGCCCACGACCGAGACGGCCACCAGCACGAACCACACCGCGGCCCGCTTCGCGAACCCGGTCTTGACGGCAGCCTGCAGCCGACGAGCGACACTATCCATGGTCGGCCGGGACTCCTCGGAACGGTGGGTTGAACGCGGCTCGGGAACGCCCGATACACTAGCGGTTTTTGGGTTTCCGGCAAGCGAAAACCGCCCCCCGGCCCCCACGCCGCCCAGACTCCGCCCGCAGCAAGACACCCGCCATGCCCGGTACGCACCCCCCGCCGGCCGAGAAATACCGCACGCTCGCGGTCGAGCGGCGGGCGGACGGCGTGACCGAGCTGACGTTTTCCGTGCCGGGGCACTCCCAGAACGTCCTCACCCAGGAGGTGTTCGCGGACCTCGCGCGGGCGCTCGACGAGATCGCGGCTGGCCCGCCGCCGACGGCGGTCTTCCTGCGGTCGTCACGGCCGGGATCCTTCTTCGCGGGTGCCGACATGGAGAGGCTCGAGCGGCTCCACTCGCTCGGCCGGGCGGACGTCGAGCGGCTCTGCGATGCCGGCCGTGCCGCCTTCGGCCGCCTGGGCGGCGCGGCGTGGCCCAGCGTCGCCGTCATCGATGGCGCGTGTCTCGGCGGCGGTCTCGAGATGGCGCTGGCCTGCGACCTGCGGGTCGCCACCGACGCCGCACACACGCTGCTGGGCTTCCCCGAGGTGAAGCTCGGCCTGCTGCCCGGGTGGGGCGGCACGGTCCGGCTGCCGCGGCTGATCGGCCCGGGGCCCGCCGTGGAGATGATGGCCTCCGGCGAGGCTGTCGGCGGCGAGGCTGCCGCACGGATCGGGCTGGTGGACGCCTGCGTGCCGCCGGCTGCGGTGGAGGAGTCGGCCCGGCGGCTCGCCGCCGCCGCCGCCGCGCGGGGCGAGCACATCGCCCGCCGCCATGCTCTTCGGCCGCCGCTGGCGGCCGAAGAGCGGGAGTTCCTCGAGGCCACGTCGGCCGCCGTGATCCTCGGCCGCAGCGGCGGCCACTATCCCGCGCCGCTCGCGATCCTGCAGACCGTCCTCGACGGCTGCGACGCGTCCCCGGACGAGGCCGGCAGGCTGGAGTCTGCCGCCTTCGCCACGCTCGCCTCGGCGGCCGTGTCGCGGCAGCTGATCCGGGTGTTTCGCCTCGGCGAGCGGAACCGACGCGACAGCGGCCTCGATCAGGCCGCGGGAGGCCGTCCGCTCGCGGAGCCGCAGCCGATCGCCCGGCCCGCGGTGATCGGCGCCGGCATCATGGGTGCCGGAATCGCCGCCAGCCACCTGCGCGCCGGATTCGAGCTGACACTCGTGGACGTGCGGGCCGACGCGCTCGCCGGCAGCGTGGCGACCATCCTCGACGAAGCGGCGTGGGACCGGGGCACCAGGCGGGCCGATCCCGCCCGCGGCGTCGCCCTCGCCGGCCGGCTGCACACCGGCACCCGCATGGCGGCGATCGCCGACGCCGACCTCGTCATCGAGAGCGTGCTCGAGCGGACCGACGTCAAGCGGCAGGTGCTCGCGGAGATCGAACGCACGGTCGGCCCCGCCGCCGTGATCGCCACCAACACCTCGACCAACCCGATCGCCAAGCTGGCCGAGTCGCTCCGCGACCCCGCGCGATTCTGCGGCATCCACTTCTTCAACCCCGTCCGCCGGATGACGCTCGTGGAGGTGGTCCGCGGCCCGGCCACGTCCGACGCCACCGTCGCCGTGGCCGTCGCCCACGTGAAGCGGCTGGGCAAGTGCCCGATCGTGGTCCGCGACAGCCCCGGATTCCTGGTCAACAGGATCCTCATGCCTTACCTCCACGAGGCGGTGGAGATGCTCCGCGCGGGCGTCGACCAGCAGCGGATCGACCGCGTGGCCCGCGGCTTCGGCATGCCGATGGGGCCGCTCGAGCTCTACGACATGATCGGGCTCGACACGGCGTTCTACGCCGGGCTCGTGCTCGACGACGCCTACGGCGACCGGATCGAGGCCTCGCCGTTGATCCCGGCACTCGTGAAGTCGGGGCGGCTCGGTCGCAAGAGCGGCGCGGGCTTCTACCGCTACCGGCCCGACGGCGGCCAGCGGGCGCGGATCGAGCGGCCCGACGAGGGCGTGCCGCGGCTCATCGAACCCTATCGGCTCCCGGCCCGGGAGACCTCCGACGCCACGATCGCCGACAGGCTGTTCCTGCCGATGCTCCTGGAGGCGGTGCGGACGCTCGACGAGGGGATCGTCCGCGACGGCCGCGACGTCGACCTCGCCGTGATCCACGCGCTCGGCTTCCCGCCGTTCCGCGGCGGGCTGCTCGCCTGGGGCGATACGCTCGGAGCCGCGGAGGTGGTCCGCCGGCTCGAGCCGCTCGCCGACCTCGGCGTCCGCATGCATCCCACGCCGCGGCTGCTCGCGATGGCGCGGGCGGGCCGACCGTTCACGCCCTGATCCCCGCCGGCCCCGCGGCCGGTGCCCGGCACGAGAAACGCATCCATGCCCACTCCGCCCAGCCACGCACCCGAGTGCACGCCCGTGGTGGTCGCCTGCTGCCGCACTGCGATCGGCCGCGCCCACGCGGAGCGGGGCGCGTTCCGGCGGGTCCGCGGCGATGAACTGGCGGCGGCCGCGGTGCGGGCGGCCGTCGACCGCAGCGGCGTCGATCCCGCCACGATCGAGGATGTCGTGCTCGGCGCCACGCAGCAGCGGGGCGAACTCGGCGGCAACGTGGCGCGGTGCGTGGCGCTGCTGGCCGACCTGCCGCTCGCCACTGCAGGCACGACGGTCAACCGGCTCTGCGGCTCGTCGCTGCAGGCGCTGGCCCAGGCCTGCCATGCGATCGCGGCCGGGGCGGAGAACGTGCAGGTGGTCGGCGGCGTCGAGCACATGCACCACCTGCCGATGGATGCGGCCGTCGACATCCATCCGCGGGTCTTCGCCCGGTCGAGCCGGGGGATGCTGTCGATGGGGCTGACGGCCGAGCAGATCGCCGCGACCCGCGGCATCTCCCGCCGCCGCCAGGAGGCGTATGCGGTCGAGAGCCACGCCCGCGCGGCGCGGGCCGCCGACGGCGGCCTCTTCGCCGCCGAAATCGTGGGGGTGGCGGGGCACGACGACGCCGGGGCCGTGACGGAAGTGCTCCACGACCAGGGGGTCCGCCGGGACACGACCGCCGCGCAGCTCGCGGCGCTCGAGCCGGTGTTCCTGCCCAAGGTCGGCACGATCACCGCGGCCACGAGCGCGCCGTTGAGCGACGGCGCGGCGGCGATCGTCGTCATGTCGCTGGCCGAGGCGCGGCGGCAGGGGCTTGCGCCGCTGGCCCGCGTGGTGGCCAGCGCCGTGGTCGGCGTGCCGCCCGCCGCGATGGGCACCGGCCCGGTGGCCGCCACGCACAAGCTGCTCGCCCGCACGGGCGTGCGCATCGGCGACATCGACCTCGTGGAGCTCAACGAGGCCTTCGCTGCCCAGGCGATCCACTGCATCGACGCGCTGGGCTTCGATCCCGCCAGGGTCAACGTCCGCGGCGGGGCACTGGCCATCGGCCATCCACTCGGGGCCAGCGGCGCCCGCATCGCCACCACGCTGCTCCACGCCATGCGCGACGCGAAGGCGACGCTCGGCCTGGCGACGATGTGCATCGGCCTCGGCCAGGGCATCGCCGTCCTCTTCGAGCGGATCCGCTGACACTGACACCGACACCCCGGCCTCGTCCCATGCTCACCGCCAGCCCCGCCGTCGTGCCCGCCACGGAAAGGCCGCCGGCACCCTCCGTGGCCGGGCTGCTGCTCCAAAGGCTCGATGACGCGCACGATCGCGACGCGATCTGCGACCCGCTCGCCGGCGCCACCTGGAGCTGGGCCGAGCTGATCGCGGCGGCCGTCGAGGTGGCGGCTGAGTTCGACGCCGCGGGCCTGTCGCGCGGCGACCGGCTCGCGCACGTCGGGCCGCACACCCCGGACTGGATCGTCGTCGACCTGGCCTGCAGCCTGGCGGGCGTCGTGCACGTGCCGCTCCATGCCGAGGCGGCCGCCGCCGAGCACGCGGCGCAGCTCGCCTGGCTCGCGCCGCGGGGCGTCGTCCTGTCGGGGCCGCCCTCCGCCCTGCGGCCGCCGTCACCGGCCGGCGGCCGCGCGGCTCCGCTCGTGATCGATCTGCGGGCCGGATCGCGGGCGACGTCGCGGTCCGACCGCTGGCGCGACGGCATCCTGCGGGCAACCTGCTGGCGGCCGCGGCTCGACGCCGCGGGCGGGCTGCGGGCACGGGTGCAACGGCTCGCCGAGGCGTGCGATCCCGACGCGTGCGGCACGATCCTGCTCTCGTCGGGCACCAGCGGCCATCCCAAGGGAGTGCTCCACGCGCAGCGGGCGATCGTGGCCAACGCGGCAGCCGCGGCCGACGCCTTCCTCGACGAGCCCCGCGACGTGCGGCTGTCGTGGCTGCCGATGAGCCACGCCCTGGCGCGGACCGGCGACCTCGTCACGGCGCTCGTCCGCGGCGGCTGCCTGAGCGTCGTCACCGACCGGCGGCGGACGCTCGACGCCTGCAGGGCGATGCCACCCACGGTGGTGCTGGGCGTGCCGGCGTTCTTCGAGCGCTGGGCGCGGGCGGCCGAGACGGGCCGGATTCCCGACCTGGCGGCGGCGCTGGGGGGCCGCGTGCGGGTGTGCATCTCCGGCGGCGCGCCGCTGCGGGAGCGGACCGTCGCGGCCTTCGCCGCCCGGGGCGTGCCGCTCGTCCAAGGCTACGGCCTGGCGGAGGCGGGCCCGATCGTGACGGTGTCGACGCCGCGATCCGCGCGGCCCGGCACGGTCGGCCTGCCGCTGCCCGGCGTGGAGCTCGCCCTCGACGATCGTCCTGGGTCCGCGGGACAGCTGCTCGTCCGCACGCCGGGCCGCGCGCTGGGCGTCATCGCCGCCGGGGAAACGGGCGTGGCGACCGACGGCGGACCTTCCTCTCCGCGGCCCGACGGCTGGCTCGAGACCGGCGACGTCGCGGCCATCGACGACGATGGCCACGTGCGGATCACCGGCAGGCTGGCCGACACCCTCGTGCTCGCCAGCGGGGTGAAGGTGCCGCCGACGGCGGTGGAGGCGGCGCTCGCCGAGGACCCCGGCGTGGCGCAGGTCTGCGTCGTGGGGAACGGCCTCGATGCGCCGCTGGCGATCGTCGTGCCGGAGCCGGACGAACTGCGGGCGGCGCTGCGTCGCATGGGCGTGCGGGTGGTGAGCCGTCGGGCGGCCATCGAGCACCCGCGGGTGGCCCGCTGGCTGGCGCGGCGACTGGCCCGCCGGCAGCGGAACCTGCCACGCGGCTGGCGGGTGCGGCGGGCGTTTCTCGTCGGGCGGCCGTTCGACGAGCGGCACGGCGAGGCGACCGCGTCGCTCAAGCTCCGCCGCGTCCCGATCGCCACGCACTTCGCCGGCCGGATCGCCGCCGCCACGCAGTCGCCGGCGGCCCGGTGGGTGGCCGTGCTGCCGGGCGGAACGCCGGACCCGCTCGCCGCCGCCGGCCGGTCGCGGGGCTGGCTCGAGACGGCGCTGTGGCGGGGCCCGCAGACCGACGGCGAGAACGGTTTCGTTGCCGCCGCCGCTGCGGCGGCCGAGCCGCTGCCCGACGCCATCGCCGCGGTGCTCGACGAGGCCCGCGGCGTCCTGGGACGACTGCGGGCGGAGGGCCGCCTCTACGAGCCACCGTCGCCGACCGCGACGGCGGCCGCGCCGCTCGACGACGCACCGGCCCGGCCGCTGGGGCGATTCACGCCGCAGGCCGAGGCGGCGGTCGGGGCGACGGGGCTCTGGGGCCTGCTCGTCCCGGAGCGGTTCGGCGGCGCGGGCTGCTCGATGCAGCAGCTCGCCCGCGCGATCACGCGGCTCGCGGCCGAGGTGCCCACGGCGGCCGGCATGCTCGCGGTGCACTCGAGCATCGGGGCCGTGTCGGCGGTCGCCGCCTTCGGCACGCCCGCACAGCAGGAGCGGCATCTGCCCGGCCTCGCCCTGGGCCTGCCGCTGTCGGTGTTCGGCGGCACCGAGCCACAGGCAGGCTGCGATCTGCACGCCATCCGCTCGCGGTTCGAGCGGCACGACGGCCGGCTGCTCCTCACCGGCACGAAGATGTTCATCACCGGGGCGACCCATGGCCGGGCCGTGAAGCTGCTCGCGCTGCTCGACGGTCGCCCGGCGGTGGCGATCGTGCGGCTGCCCGATGCCGACACGCCGAGCTTTCGCCTGCGGCACTACGCGCTGCACCCGCTCAAGCACGCCCACAACGCCGCGCTCGAGTTCACGCGGTTCGTGGTGGACGAGGCGGATCTCCTGCCGCTCCCGCCCGGCGCGAAGGACGGCATGCCGATCGTGTGGCACGGGCTCAACCGTGGCCGCGTGACGCTCGCCGCGCAGGCCGCGGGCACGCTGCGGCTGCTCGCCGCGCAGGCGCGGGATCATGCGCTCTCCCGCCGCACGTGGGGCGAGCCGATCGCGTCGCGGGAGCTGGTGCAGGGCAGGCTCGCGCGGATCGCGGCCGGCATCGCCGCCTGCGACGCGGTTGCCGCGTGGGCGGCCGCGGCGATCGACGCGGGGCACTCGGGCGAGCTCGAGGCGATCGTGGCGAAGGTCGTCGCCAGCGAGTGCGTGCGGGCCGCGGCGATCGACGCGCTGGGCATCCATGGCGGCCGGGCGTTCCTCGTGGGACATCCGCTGGGAGACTCGTTCCACGACCATTTCGCCGTCACGGTCTACGAGGGGGAGAGCGATCTCCTGGGCCTCGCGCTCGTCAAGGGCCTCTGCCGGCATCATCCTGCGGCGGGGCTGCCGGGCGGCTGGCGGCGCGGCGCGGCCTGGCTGGCCTGGCAGGCCGGGCGGCTGGTGCGGCGGCCCGCCCGCGGCGATCGGGAGATCCTCGACCGCCGGCTCCGCGGCCACGCAGCGGCTGCGCGGAGGCTGCTGGCCGGGGCGGCGGCGCGGCTCGACGCCGCGATCCGCAGGCACGGACGGAGCCTTGCCGACCGGCAGCTGCTCGCGGCGGCGATCTCCGTCGAGATCCGCGAGGCGACGAGCGTGCTGGCGGTGGCGCACCATGCCGACGCGGTCGCCGCGGAGTCGGAGCGGGCCGTCGGCCTGGCGGCGGCAGACTGCTGGTGCCGCCTGGCGCTGGCCCGCGGCCGTGGCTGCGGGCTCGCGGCGGCCGATCACGCCGCGCTGGCGGCACTCGGCCGGGTCGTCGTGGAGCGGGGC
>Ga0214917_10005575_pt1 | contig 13389 bp, 20 predicted proteins | sample LL_1208_BB_MetaG_FD_177983 | JGI IMG/M metagenome (GOLD analysis project Ga0214917, IMG submission 177983) | Freshwater microbial communities from Lake Lanier, Atlanta, Georgia, United States - LL_1208_BB | ecosystem: Environmental > Aquatic > Freshwater > Lake | place: USA: Georgia | collected... | reverse complement strand
AACTTTGAATCTTTCTGGCAATGATGTTAAACTTGTGCAATTGATTAAATATAAAGAACCCCCAACTTTCAACCCTTCTGGTAAGGATGCTAAATTTGTGCAATTGGTTAAATATAAATCCCCCCCAACTTCCAAGCCTTCTGGCAATGATGTTATTTTTAAATTTGCCAAATCCAAATTTTCTTTAACAATCAAATCATATTTTGTTAATGGTTGATTAAAAAACAACTTCCACCTTAAAGTTTCTTTGTTTTTATTTTTTTTGTTTTCTTTCTTTTCAAGAAAATCAAATATGTTCTTTAATGTTTCTTTATTCATCTTCTGTATATATCTCTCCTTTTATAAACCCTGGTTTAATCATTTCTTTTAATTCATCATCTGTATATTTTTTTAATTTTGTGCCGCTTATTTTTAATTCCCAACCAACTTTCAAACCTTTTGGTAATGAGGTTAAATTTTTGCAGTATTGTAATTCCAAACTACCCCCAACTTTCAATCCTTCTGGCAATGATGTTAAACTTGTGCAATTAGATAAACTTAAAGCACCACGAACTTCCAATCCTTCTGGTAATGATGTTAAATTTGAGCAATTTTTTAAATATAAAGAACCCCCAACCTTCAAGCCTTCTGGTAAAGATTTTAAATTTATACAATTTGTTAAATCCAAAGAACCTCCAACTTTCAATCCTTCTGGCAATGATGTTATTTTTAAATTCGCCAAATGCAAATTTCCACTAACATTTAATTCTTCTTTTGTTAATGACTCATTAAAAAACAACTTCCATTTTAAAGTTGCTTTGTTTTTATTTTTTTTGTTTTCATTCTTTTCAAGAAAATCAAATATGTTCTTTAATGCTTCTTTTTCCATTATGTAATTATATGATAAATATACAGAATGGAAAAAAATTAGTCCTTCTGTTTTAACAAGAATTTGTTGCTAATTACTTTGAATGAAATAACACTATCAGTTGATCTAATAACAATACCCTCACGCTCAAATTTATCATTCAATTCAGATTTGCCTTCAGCATATTTTAGCAAATCTTCAATAGTTTCTGGTAGGAATGAACCAGAAATGAAACTCAATACAGGAACCATATCAAAATCCATTCTTGCAATCATTAATGCTAATTCGCTATAATCCATTTTTGACCTTTTGTCAATATCAAACCCAGAAAAGAACTTAACCGTTTGTCCTTTTATCTTATATGGATTACCTTGGATGCCTTCACCAATCAACTCCCCTTGGATAGCAACATTAGCATTTAATGCCCTTAATTTTTCCTCAATACCCATTTCTCTTGCTACCTTCCAATAAGTATTATCCTCACTTTCAAGCAAATCCAAATTCCTGGAACAAACCCCAAACTCACCATCTTTAATGTAGAATGTTGCAGATGATCCATCCAATTTTTCTGTGATATAAAAATTTAAATAATTTTTTCTCCAATCAATATATTCATCTTTTAAATTTTGAATCCTTTCTTCATTACTTTTCACAAGGTATGATGGAAATTGACCCTTAACCAATCCTTGTAAGTTGGCTGGGATTGGTTTTTCATATTTGATAATACCCAAAAGATTTGTCACATCAACCCCAGGTTCAAGAACTAATGCATTATCATATGGTCCAAGTTGGAACTGTTCACCCCAAGGCTGGAGTGATAAACCAACCACCATCTCGGGGTCAGTTTTTGAGTTTAATACCTCAAGTTTCAATAACAAGCCTTGGGATAATTGACCCCTTAATCTAATTGTCTTTAATCTAAACCCCTCTTGATCCAACATCTTTGCATAAGATGATTTTCTTAAAAATTCAAAATCATCCCTTATTGGCAAAAAAGAATCAATCTCACAATATACAACCAATTCACCAACAAAGTAATTCTGGTCTTTTGCAACCACAACTGACCAACCATCAACAATGGCCAGTTCAATATTATCAGCCCCATCAATTGGCCTGATTTCATCTATTCTTCTTATTGTTGCTAGTTTTCTTGACATTTTTATTTTTTTTCCAAATTAATAAATGGGTATCATTATCTATAACATTAAAAATCTCTTCTTGGTCATCTTTAGCAAAAAGAAAATCCCTACTTTCCTTATTTGTCATCTCATTCTCCCCAATCACAGTGTATTTGTCAGTTTCAAACAAAATCCTTCTAATTTCTCTTACAGTTAGTTTAGTTGTCATAGTTATCTTTTTTTGTTGATGTAAAGGTAATACAATCTTTTTTACCCCCTTACCCAGAAATTTGGGCAGGGGGACATTTCATAACTAAACTAAACTCTCAATCTTTGATTTACTAATTAAATGGTCTGTGATTGTATATTCTTCTACTTTTGTCAAAATGACACACTTGGATAAAATCTTATAAGGGACATTAATTAGGAAATCATTCCCGTTATAAAATTGAAGGGTATTCTTCAACTGCAATGATCCATGTATTGCTTTTAAGAACAACTTGAACTGGACTTTATCCACAAAGTTCTCATTTATTAAATTTTCATTCTTGTAAATTACTCTAATGTTATGTGCCATAGTTGTTTTTTTTGTTTGGTTTGTTTTAAATTATTTTCCAAGAATAAGTGATATAATTATTTTGAAGAAACCTATTACATTCCTTCTTTGTTTTGAACTCACGAACAAAAACTCTGCCTGTTTTCTTTTCTGTCAGTTGTAAAACTTGGGGCTTTCTCATGTTGCTTGTTTTGTTGATGCAAATTTAAAGTAAAGGAATGAATTATCCAAATATTTTTCCATTATTTTTTAGGTTAGGCTGTTATCAAAGCCACACATAAGCCATTCTTATCACAAGGCCTGGTTGCCAGCAACTTGTGGAAGTGTGGATCACCCATTGATTCTTTTAAACACTAAATTACATACTCTGGAATTCTTTCAATTGAATCATCTATTGTATCCAACAAACCATCACAATATACATCTTTGATTTCTTTCTTAACTTTTCCAAGAGTATTAACTAAATAAACATCATACAAATCACTACCATTCAAAGTAATTAAAATCCATCCTTTGTGCCTTCTGGCTGATACTCTCAACAATATACCTTTATTGCTCAAATTTATCATTTTTGAGACACCAAATGACCAGAAAACTGGTTGATTATAAGTCAGCCAACCCATTGTTTCAGTTGGATTAAATTCCATTTTGTTTTCAAGCAAAGGTTTGATGGCTGTTATGATTTTCATATTTTTTGGTTTTTGTTAATTTGATGATGCAAAGTTAATCCAACCCAATCACATTTCCAAATATCTTTTCAAAAAAAGTGAATTATTGTTTGAAGCCTTTGCAAAATCTGGCTTCACCAAATCCCATATGTATTTTTCATAATCCTTCCCATCAAGCATAGAAAATAATATGGAAGGATAAGCATATTCTTTTGTGCTTATTGCAAAATCTTTCCTGGACAAACATTCTTTTTCAAGCCTTCCAAATATTTTCAAGTAATCCTCTTTTATCCTAGAAAAATCCTCATTTAACTCCTTCACAGTCTCTCTAACCCACCCATCAAACTCATCTGGGACTTTATCCAACAATTCAGAGAAGTTGCCCCCAGACCTCAATACGTCCCAAATAGATGTAGTGGATATGTTGGTTAATATTCTATGTAATCTAACATACTCCTCTCCCTTTATTTTCATTCTCATGCCAGATTTGAACCTTATGACAAATCCTTCAGCATCATTAGGTATGATAGCTTTTAATTTAGCAAAATCATTAACCCCATCATATTTATTAACCAAATCAAACCCTTCAAGAGCCTCCAATTCAGTTCTATCAACCTCAACATTATTTGCAGTATTAAATGCCCCCAATAAAACCAAACCCTCATAGCCATTATAATCAACCACTATTCTATTTTCATCATATATTATCTCAAATATGTAAGTGTTTCTAACATCCAATTTTTCCATTGGAAATTTAACAAACATTTCCTTACCTTTTATTGCTTGGTCAGATACAAAAGATCCTCTAGTTGCTATGTGCCATTCCCCAGCATAGAAAAACACTATACCACAAGATCCATCCATTTTCTCAAAAACATCAAAAGGCTCATTTGGTATATCATCAGCAGAATATTCCTCATAGTTTTTGAACTTTGGAAATGGCCTTGCAACAACCTCACCGGATTTGTCAGTAACAAGACCCCTACATACCATAGTGACCTCATCCCATACACCACCATATTGAACTTCCCTGGAATAGTTCCATATCACCAAAGGCAATTCTGGGTGTTCATTCTTAACCAGCAACCCATCAGCAACATATCTATTCAACAAAGCCAAATCCATTTTCATATTTGTTATTTATTTTTGCAAAGATAATGCATTTTATTTCATTCACAAATATTTATTGAAAAAAAAACAATGATAAAATATATTTTAATCCTATTAGTTTTATTACAAAGTTGTGCAACATTAACTCCATCCAAAAGAATGGCAGTAAAACAATTCAGTATGACAACAAAAGACTTACCAATATATGGTGAAAAATTATCACAAGGCATATCAAATGTAAGATTGAAAAGAAGCATATATTTTGCTAATACCTTAATGACACCAGATTATCATATAGATGAATTAGATAATATCTATAATCAAGAAAAAATAGATATTAAAAATAAAAAACTATTTAATGCTTCATTTAATGTGTTAGGATCATATGCTAACTTGCTAATGGTTTTATCATCATATGATTACATAAATGAATATGATTCAAACATAAAACAATTAAATGATGATATTCAACATTTTATGTCTTTAACAAATAATTTTGAAAATTCTTCTAAAATTATTAGGATAACTGAAAAAATTGGATTACTTATTGGTAAATATTATATTAGTTATAACCAGAACAAAGAATTAATAAACATAATAAATGCATCAGATACTTTAATAACAATATTATCAGATAATATGATAGAATACCTAGAATCAGAATCACTAAAAACTATTATTAGTAATGAAAATAATATGTTAAGAAGAAATTATTTAAGTTATATACAACAAAAAAATACCACAATAACTAGTGATTTTGAATATATCCAGTTGAAAAAGAATTTAGATGGAGTTGATGCTTTAAGAACTAGTTTAATTAGGGGAATTACTAATTTGAAGGCTGCACATAAATTAATGAGTGATGAAATAAATAGAAAAAATTCAACTATAAATAATATAAATCAAATAAAAGATTTATTAAAGACTTTTATAGAAATAAACAATATTTCAAAAGAAATAAATTAATATGGAAAATCTATTAAAAGAAATACATGAATCTATTTCAATCATAGAAAGTAATAGAACTGACAATCAATTGTCAAAAATGGAAAAAGCCAAATTAGAGGAAACTTTAATGACATTAACAAAAATGGAAAGAAGTATTATTAACACGTCAAATAATGATATTGCATCAAAATTATCAGCACCAGCATCAACACTTTCACAGTTTATAAATGATATGTCCTCATCTACTGAAAAACTTGATGAGGTAAATAACAAATTGAGAAAAATAATTAATATAATTAACTTTTTAAAATTTTAATGTGGATATTGAAATGATTGGCTTTATTGCCACAATCTTAACCATAGTTTCTTTTACATTTAAAAAAATTCTAACTATTAGGTTAGTTAATGTATTAGGGTCATTTGTTTGGCTTGTGTATGGCTTTTACACAAAAGACCACCCAGTAATTATTGTGAATTTAAGTGTCATTATAATCCATATATGGGGCATATTCTTTTTACTAAAAGACAAAATATTTCCCCCAGCAAACAAAAGACAACTCCTTTAAATGGACTTTTCACAGAGGGAAATCAATTTCCCTCTGTGGGTATAAAATGTTGATTGTTATGTGGTTAGGAATCTAAAAGGTAATGAATTCTCTTTAAATACCCATTATCTCCAACCATATTTCTTAATTGTTCTTCACTATATTCACCTAATGGTGATGTATAAATATATAAAGTACCGTAAACTTTCAATCCTTTTGGTAATGAGTGTAATTGGCTACAAGCCTCTAAAATCAAATTACCCCTAACTATTAAACCTTCTGGTAATGAACTTATATTTTCACAAAAAGTTAAATTCAAATCACCATCAACATTAAGTCCATCTGGTAATGATTCTACATTTGAGAATGTTAAATCCAAATCTTTAATATTTAAATCTTCTTCTGTTAATGGTTCATTAGTTAACCATTTCCACATAAATGGCACTTTATGTTCACCTTCTTCTTCAAGGAAATCAAATATCTTTTTTAGTGTTTCTTTTTCCATTAGTCTCTTATTATTTTTCTATCAATATAACCATCAACATCATCTGTTGGTTTAACCATTTTTATTAATTCTTCATCAGAAAAATTAACTAAAGGTGTAAAACGAATAAACAAAAATCCATCAACTTTTAATCCTTTTGGTAGGGAAGTTATATTTGTTCCGGCTAAAGATAAGTTTCCCCCAACGTATAATCCTTCTGGTAAGGAAGTTAAATTATCACAATAACCTACAGATAAGTTTTCTCCAACATATAAATCTTTTGGTAATGATTTTATTTCAGACCCAAATAAACTAAAATCACCATTAATATGCAATCCTTCTGGTAATGATTCTATGTTTGAATATTCCATATTTATATCACCATTAACAATTAAATCATCTTGTTCAATAGGTTCATTATTCAATATCTTCCAGACAATTGGTGTGCTTCTATTCTCCTCCTTTTCAAGAAATTTGAATATGATTTTTAGTGTTTCTTTTTCCATTATCTCAATATATTTCTCCTTTTATAAACCCAGGTTTAATCATTTCTATTATTTCATCATCTGAATAATCCTCCAAAGAAGACATAGATATATATAAATCACCATAAACTTTTAAACCTTTTGGTAAAGATGTTAAATTCTTACATCTTCTTAAAAATAAATCACCGCTAACTACCAACCCTTTTGGTAAGGATATTATACTTGAATCATGTAATTTCAAATCACCTTTAACTTCTAAATTATCTGGTAATGATTTTATGCTTGAACCTGCTAAATATAAATTATCATCAATAATTAATTCATCATCAGTTAATGGCTCATTATTTACTAATTTCCATTTGAATGGTTTATTTTTATTATCCTCTTTTTTTAAAAAGTCAAATATGTTTTTAAGTGTTTCTTTTTTCATTATCTTTTTATTTTACCTTTTATAAAACCAGGATAAATCATTTCTTTTAATTGTTTATCTGTATATGTTTCTAATGCAGTATTCTTAATATATAAATGATCCCCAACTTCTAATCCTTTTGGTAAAGATTTTATTTTTGAATATCCTAAAAACAAACTCATCCCAACTTTTAATCCTTCTGGTAATGATTTTAAGCCTACTGCATTAAATAAATTTAAATCCCCACCAACTTCCAATCCTTCTGGTAATGACTTTAATTTACCACAATAAGATAAATTCAACTCACCCCCAACTTTCAAATCATCTGGTAATGTTTTTATATCTAGGTGTCGCAAAAACAAATCTCCCCCAACTTCTAGGCCTCTTGGTAGTGATGTTATTTCTGTGTTTAATAAACTTAAAAACCCATCAACTTTTAATCCTTCTGGTAAATATTTTATTTTTGATAACATTAAATTTAAAGCACCAACTTCCAATCCTCTTGGTAGTGATGTTATATTTTCGCAACGATTTAATGCTAGTATCCCACCAACTTTCAATCCTTCTGGTAATGAGGTTATTGTTGATTGAAATAAATTCAAATCACCCCCAACTATTAACCCTTCTGGTAATGATTCTATTTTTAAGCCTGTTAAATCTAAATCACCCTCCACATTTAATTCTTCCTTTGTAAATGGTTCATTAAAAAACAATTTCCACTTTATACTTCCATTGTCTTTGTGTTCTTTGTTTTCCTCTTTTTTTAAGAAGTTAAATATTTTTTTTAATGTTTCTTTTTTCATTATTTACCCTTTGTTTTCTCACTCTCAATTCTTATTTTTATTTTGGGCAAATAATCATCTGGTAATTTATTATCTATTCCAACAAATTCTCCCATCTCATTATCCATTCTTATTGTAATTTCTTTTTTGTCCAAATTCATCATTATTTGTCCAACAGTTTGCATATTGTACATATTCTTCATTCGATATGGATTTAAGAATTTGTTTTTCTTATATTGTTCCTTCATCTTATCAATTACATCAATATCTTCTTCAGCATCTTGTAAATGCTTTTTTGCCAACTCTAACCTAGAGTGGGACGATTTCTTTTTAATTCCATAAATGTATCCAGTTTTTTTGTGAGCAATACCATGATTGGTCCTAACCTCAACTTTCTCATCCCCCATTTTTGTAATAACAGGAGTGTCCTTGCTTGTTAATTCAACAATATATATATTCTTTGGACTACCAACAATTGTCTGACCTTTAATTCCAACATTTTTTGAATCGTCAGCATCATAGGAAATAACAGATTTAATGGCATCCTTTATACTTTTGAATTTTAAAGCATGCCTAATCTTTTTTCCATCATTTGAATTTTTTACTTTTTTGGATTTGAATACTTTGTTGCTTTCCTTCTCATCTTGTCTGACCAATAGGCTTGAATTAACAATACCAATACCATATTCATTCATTCCTTCAGACCAGTCTGTCTCAACATCCCTCCAATAAACCATTTCAACCCCATCCACAATCTCATGTACAATCTCCATTTTGGCACGATAACCCCTATCTCTGTTCTTGGCAATAACATTACCATCATTTAATCTAACAGCGGCTATCGTGCATTCTTGTATGGTATCATGTATGGTATTATCACTTTTTACTAATAGGCTTAATTGACTTTCTGTGATTAAAATTTGTTTCACTTTTTTTTAAAATAAATATCCTAAAACAAACTTTTAATCAAATTTTTTAGTTTGTTATCAATATTTAATCCATCTAATTCTTCCACTATAAAGTATCCACATTGATCATGTTCATCACCATCAATTGCATTTACCAAATCTGGAACTAACCTTGTTGGACTTTCCAATAAGTAAACCCAGAACTCACCATTTACCCTGCTACCATCTCTTGAATATCTTTCTATAATATTCAGTAATGATATTTTCTTATTAAGAATACTAATATTTGTTTCTTCATAGAATTCCCTTTTAGCAGCCTCATGAGTGGTTTCACCATCCTCCAATTTACCAGCAGGTATTGACCACATACCTGGAAGACTTTTAGTATTGGGATTTCTTCTACATAATAGAAATTCCCCTTTATGCTTCACTAAAACACCAACATACTTTCTCATATATTTTTTTTTAATTAGTTACTAAATGGTAAGCATTTTCATTACCTGTATCAATAAAGGTTAAGGTAATATCTTCATAATTTTTAATTGTTTTTTCTGGCAAATGTGTATGTCCAATAATTTGATTATAACCAACCAAATAATCATTACATAACTCCCCCATACCAGCCCAGAAAATCCCAGAGAAAGGATCCAACCCACCCCTCTCATCACCAATATAAAAAAGATATTTGCTGCTAATATTAAACAAGAAATTAAACTTATCAGCAATATTATTATGTTCAACACCATCACCCCAACCCAAATCAATGGCATCTTTGTAATCAGACTCAACAGATTGGTATAATTTATTTGTAATCCCAGCATGGGAAACAATTGTATTATTATACATAAAGGCAACTTGGAACAAATGTTTTTTATTCTTAAATATTGTGTTAAACTCAAACATCATATCAAAGTTAAACCCACTACCCCTATATGAACTATTAAGAAAATAATAATGAATATCATGATTGCCCAATAATAACTTTACCTTTTCTGGATATTTTTCTTTAAACTTAATGATATCCAATAAATTTTTTAACATTTTCTTATCACTCACTGAATGATGACTATCAACATAATCACCAACAAAGACAATATAATCTTCATCAAGGTGTTGATTAACAATATTTTTCCAGAAATTACTGCCATGTACATCTCCAATTACTAACATATTTTCATTTTTTGTTCATACAAATATAATAAAAAAAATAATTAAAACCTATTTATTATTATAAATATAATTTTATGAAAATTAATATAAATGATTTATCATTAAATGCTAAATTAGCCATATCCAGAGAAGAGAAAGAAAGGGGAATGATGAATAAAAGATTTGATGACACATTTAATGCAATGCTATTCATAATGGACACACCCAGGTCTTGTTTCTGGATGAAAAATTGCATCATTTCACTTGATATAATAATGATTCAAGATAATAAAATAACAAAAATTCACCACAATTGTCCCCCTTGTTTAACAGAAAAATGTAAAAGATATTGTGGTGATGGTAATTTGGTTCTGGAGGTAGTTGGGGGGACTTGTAATAAACATAATATTAATGAAGGTGATGTTATCAACCTTAATAACTAGAAATCTCCTTCTCTAATTTGGTTTTTATTTTACTTGCAATATCTTTCATTAATGTCAGATATTGAGTTTCATCCCTTGGTGTTGATTTATATGATCCCATTTTATATTCTTCTGGGTCTGATTTTGGTGCATATTTTCTTGGTTCAGTTGATTTTGGTGCATATGTTCTTTTCTCTTTTGCTGGTGGTCTGCTACCCCTACCAATAAAGTTAAGACCAGAAATGTTTGTAATACTTGGATGGCCTCCACTATTTGCTTGAATTAAATCCCAAGCATTTAGTGCAATACAATCTAATTTCTTTTTCTCCACTTCAGTTAGTTCACTAAATAACTTATCCATAATAGTTTTTAATTCTGCATTTGTTTTTGGTGCACCTTCTTTTGTATAATATTTATCACCATAAGTGGCATAAAAATCATTAAAGGTAAAACCAACACTCTCTTCTGTTGCTTTTGATTCACTAACCCATTTAATTGTTGACAATAAAATTAATTTATCTTCCAACATTGGTTTAAATTGTTCCATAACTTTTTGTGCCAATTCACCCAAATGTAATGTGCTATATTTAGGATTTGGTTTAAATGGATTTTTTGAAACTTGAATTAATCCTAAAGGCCAGTATATAATTAAAAAATCAGCATCAGGTTGGTTCTTAAATGCAGTATATCTATCATATGAACCAGTACCTTTTAAAGTACCCATACCATATTGGTAAATAATACCATCTTTGAATTGAACATCTTTATGATCCTTCATACTTCCAATATACTTTTCAGCATTTGCTTGTAAATCAGCAGGAAGTTCACTTGTATTTTCTTTCATCCATTTCTTTATATTATTTAATATTGATAAAATAGATGCTTTTGAATTCATAACCAAATATTCAAGAAAACCTTTCTTATTCTTAAATGCCAATAATAATTTGTTTGCAACCAAACCCATTAACAATTTATTCTCTCTAACACTTTTTGATTTGTCAAATTTGAATAAATAATTAATAACATCATCTGTTGTTAAACCTTGTCTAACAAAGTCAGCAGAGTCAACAGTATTAATTATCAAAATATCTGTATCACTAAACAAATCACTTTTTGATATTGATTGTGAAATTGTTTCAGCATTTGACCTAGCTTTTTTAAATTGTCCAGATGTTTTCTTGGTATCAACCCCAATCTGACTATCATGGTGATCTGTATGTATTTTGAACATAGGTTTTCCATGTGCAAAATCCACTAAAACAGGCATAACATCACCTGATGCATTAGGTTTTTTAACAGCAAATTCTGTATCACCATATTGAATGACTTCACAATCAACAACATCAATGTCATATGATTTAAGGTAATACTTCATAGCAAGGGCAGTTGTTACTCCATCAAGCTAAAGGTCCTGGTGAAAGTAGATCTTCGCTTTTTTGTAGCGATTTGCAAGAGCATTAATATCTCTTAATCCACTTTCTACCAGGACCGTATTGGTTTTTCTAGGCATTTGTTTATTTTTTATTATAAATAGATTAATTATGTGTTTTTAACACATTTATATACTTTGTTTTTTCAATTAATTCATCTAAAGTAATTGAGCATTTATCTTGTTTTGATAAATTGTTATGTTGTGTTAATATTTGCAAGTTTTCCTTGGCACTCAAAATTTCAGGTGGTAAATTATTTCTAAACCCCTCTGCCAAACTAAACTTATGGTCAATATGATATAAATATTTACCAATTTTATAATTGTTAGGATTAATTATATTTTTATATTGTTTATAGGTTTTTTTAGTCAGAGACCTAACTATTCTATTATAATTTTTAATAATTAAAATATCTTCATCTGATAAATTAAGTGAAATTGAATCATAATAACATTTACTGCATATAAATTTTTTATTCTTGTTTGTGAAATTATTGTAGCATTTTTTTGAAGTATGACCATTATTACATTCTACAATAAATTTACTATTTTTACCATCAATATTTATTATTGATAATAATTTAAATTCTTTATCTTGAACAATTTTTTTTATTAAATCTTCATTTATTATACTTTGATTTTTTTTGAGTTTAACATCATCTCTTAAGGATGGGTTGTTATTGCCCTTCCATTTTTCAGAATAAAACAATTTAAGTTCTTTAAGTTTTTCTTCTGAATGAAAATCACTCCATTTCCTTTTATCCCCAAATCTACCATTACCTTCACTAGTACACTGGCAAGGTCTGCATATTTGTATATTAAAATTATTTTTTACTTTAGTTAAATGATGAGCACTTATTGAATGAATTTTACTTGGAGTTTTACATTTTGGATTATCACAAACCCAGATTACTTTATAAGCAGTAGTCCCTTTTTTATTTGTTAAGTCTTCAACTTCAACCATATCATAATAAATTATTTTAGATTTAAAATAAACTGGCTTCCAAATAGATTTAATCATTTTTCAATACCCCCCCTCACTAATTAAATTTCTTCTCATTAATCTAATGTTAATAAATATTTTAGTTTATTCACTTCTGCCAAAATCTCATCTCTGATATTAAGCAAATCAGTATCTTCATTAGAATCTAAAATTTCACTCATACCAATTAAGAAGTCTGTTGTTTCATCCATAAAAGTTTGCATTGAAAATGACCCCCTATCTTTAAAACTAATTGAAAACTCAGCATCAAAATCTGGTCTACCATATTTACCCATACTTACTTCTACAAATGAATCAATTAAATCCCCCAAAGTATCATAGAACTTCCCATATGCTTTATGTTTAGCATATGAGCCTGTTTGCCAATGCAAAAATCTAAATTGGTTTTGTATTTTAACTAGTTCTAAAATAATATTATTATCCATATAAATGTTTTTTAATATTAAATATCTTCAGAACTCAATTTATTTATCTTAAATTCAAGATACTTGATTGCTTTTTTTAAATCTTCAATCTCTTTTTCAGG